>Ga0256901_1001619_pt1 | contig 11066 bp, 12 predicted proteins | sample MC6MC0689MT_FD_190200 | JGI IMG/M metagenome (GOLD analysis project Ga0256901, IMG submission 190200) | Metatranscriptome of enriched soil aggregate microbial communities from Iowa State University, Ames, United States - MC6-MC0689-MT... | ecosystem: Environmental > Terrestrial > Soil >... | reverse complement strand
GTTAATTTTAGAGTTAAACAAAGTGATAATGCTAAGGAGAATAAATTTGGCAGCTTAATGATTAAAATCTTTTTATGTAATTTTCCTGCTTAAATAAAAAATTATGTTTTCTATGTCTCCTATGTACATTGTACTTATCGTTGCTGTTGTCCTTTTGTTTTTGTGTTTCGTTACTGTACAGCAAGGCACGGTAGCGGTTATCACCGTTTTTGGAAAGTTTCAACGCATACTAAGACCAGGCTTGAGCTTGCGTATTCCGCTAATTGAAAAAGTGTTTCGCCGTATCTCTATTCAAAACAGGTCGATAGAACTAAAATTTCAGGCCATTACATTAGACCAAGCTAATGTAAATTTTTCGGCTATGATGCTGTATGCTGTATTTAACCAAGAGCCGGAAACCATTAAAGATGTAGCCTTTAAATTTATGGATGAGCGCAGTCTGATGCAGGCCTTGGTGCGCTCGGTAGAGGGTTCGGTACGTGCTTTTGTAGCAGGCAAAAAACAAGCTGAAATATTAAGTTTACGTGGTGAAATCATTTTGCATATCAAAGAGCAACTGGATAAGGTATTGGAAGATTGGGGCTATCATTTAATTGATTTACAAATTAACGACATCACTTTTGACGAAGTAATTATGCGCTCTATGGCTCAGGTTGTATCATCTAACAACTTGAAAGCGGCTGCAGAAAACGAAGGACAGGCTTTATTAATTACTAAAACTAAAGCTGCAGAAGCTGATGGTAATGCCATTAAGATTCAGGCAGAAGCGGAACGTCAGGCAGCGCAATTGCGCGGACAAGGTGTGGCGCTCTTCCGCGAAGAGGTTGCGCATGGTATGGCTAAAGCGGCTAAAGAAATGGAACAAGCTAATCTTGATGCTTCTTTCATTTTGTTCTCTATGTGGACAGATGCCATCAAGCACTTTGCGGAGAATGGTAAAGGCAATACTATTTTCCTAGATGGCAGCAACGACAGTATGCAGCGCACGATGAAGGAGCTGATGTCGGTGGCACAAAACTCTAAAATCGTTTCTAAGTAAATTTTTTCAATAGAATTTAAAAGCCAAGAGCGCCGAATATTTCGGCGCTCTTGGCTTTTGTAGCTACTGAATATTTAAGAATAGAACTTTTCCAACCTTACTTTGTATTTTCTTTATAAGATTTGCATATTACACATTTTAATAACTAATTTCGCACCTACTTTTATTGCATTATGCCTGGCGACTCCCCGAAGCGTTTTAATATCTGGACACCACTTACTTACTCTGTACTACTCACATTAGGCATTCTTATAGGGTTTCAGCTCAACAAGTATTTGGCAAAAAAAAGACCTATCACCACTGTTATTGACCGCAACGACAGGCTTGAAGAAATTATAGATATTATTGGCGCAAAATATGTGGATTCTGTAAGTACCGATTCCTTATATGAAGACGCTATAACTGGAATTTTAAAACATTTAGACCCGCATACTGTCTATATTCCAGCGCGTGAGATGGCTTCGGTAACCGAAGATTTGGAAGGTAATTTTAAAGGCATTGGTGTAGAGTTTTACATACTCAGCGATACGCTCATGGTTACTTCTGTATTGACCAATGGCCCATCGTTTGATGCTGGTGTGCAAACTGGCGACAAAATAATAAAAGTAAATGACAGCCTTGTAGCTGGTAATAATGTGAGCAGCGAAAGCATCATTAGTATGCTGCGCGGTGTAGAAGGTAGCGCTGTAAAATTAGGCTTGTACCGCCCATCAGAACATCGTGCTTTGGACATTAATGTAAAGCGTGGCATTATTCCCATATACAGTATAGACGCGGCTTACATGCTGGATGCCGAGACGGGTTATATCCGTATCAATAGGTTTAGTGCTACCACTTATCGCGAGTTTATGACCGCATTAAAAAACTTGCAAAAAAGTGGCATGGCACAATTGGTACTAGATTTGCGCGACAATCCTGGAGGTTATTTAGATGCTGCCACAGCTATTGCTGATGAATTGATAGATGGCGAAAAACTACTGGTGTATACCAAAGGCCGCACCTCTGAAAGAGAGGATTATATGGCAGATAAAAAAGGCAAATTTGAGAAGGGCAAGTTGGTAATTCTTGTTGATGAAGGTTCGGCATCGGCCAGTGAAATACTTGCTGGCGCAGTGCAAGATTGGGATAGAGGTGTAATAGTAGGTAGACGCTCTTATGGCAAAGGTTTGGTGCAGGAGCAGTTTGAGCTGGGCGATGGTTCGGCACTACGACTGACCATTGCACGTTATTTTACACCATCGGGCAGAAGTATTCAGCGCCCTTATGATAAAGGCAGAGAAGAATACGAACACGACTTCTTGAACAGATTTAAGGATGGCTCCTTGATGCGTTATGAAGATACTGTTCCCAAAAAAGAAAATACCAAATATTATACCGAGGAGAAACATAGGCTAGTGTACGGTGGTGGCGGTATTCAGCCCGATGTAACGGTTCCTTACAAGGATAAATATTTTGCCGAAGAACTTTATGATTTAATGAGTTCAGCTACGATGAACGCTACCATTTATCAATATTTTTCTTTGCATAGCAAGGAGATGAGTGTGTATAAAACGTACAAACAATTTGACGCTTCCTTTGCAATTACGCCGCAACTAATGGAAACGTTGCGCAGTGCTTTCAGCAAAGAATTTCCGACGCAGACGAAAAAAGTCTGGTCTGATAAATCCTCACTACAAACTTTACAATCTAGGGTAAAAGCCACTGTAGCCAGAATGCTATTCCGCACCAACGGCTATTATCAGGTGGTGAACAAAACGGACGATGTACTTTTGAGAACGATGGGGATTTTACAAAGTGCCGAATACAGCATCATCGTAAACGGGCAATGAGGATAACCAGCTTACAATTCCACCCGATACTTCAGCACAAAAATTTTGTTGACCATTAGTCAACATCCAATAAGGGCATTGCAGCACATTATGGTAGCGCAGCAGTTGCTGTAAGGTAGTGTCGTTTATTATTGTTCCCGGCTCTTTACATTCCACCAGCATCCATGGTTGTTGTTGCTTGTTGTACACCACAATATCATAGCGCTTCTTCAGGTGGTTTACTTTAATTTCTTTCTCTACAGATATAAGCCCTTTAGGATAATGCAAGGCTTCACAAAGATGAACGAGAATGTTTTGGCGCACCCATTCTTCGGGAGTGAGCATCACATATTTCTTTCTAATAAAATCGAAAATGAACCTGTTGTTGCCTTCTTGTTTTATCTTAAAATTGGGTACAGCAAAAGGTATAGCAAACATGGATTATAGAGCAATAATAGTGATTAAGCTACTTGTTGCATCCGCAACAAATATTTACCTAAAATATCAAATTCTAAATTGATAGCGTCGCCAGCAGCAAGGTTTTGGAAGTCGGTATGCTGCAAGGTATAAGGTATAATAGTAACTGAAAACGTATCCTTCCCACAGTCAAATGCCGTGAGGCTAACACCATTAATACAGATGGAACCTTTTTCGATAATGAGCGCTGCGTACTGTTCTGGAAATTGAAAATGAAATAAGTGACTACCGTCCTTATCTTCTTTGCCAGTGCAGGTTCCGGTGGTATCTACATGCCCTTGCACAATATGCCCATCTAGCCTATCACCTAGTTTCATAGCACGTTCCAAGTTCAATATTTTTCCTGCGTGCCAATCGCCCAGGTTGGTCTTCAACAAAGTTTCCGCCACGGCAGTTACCGTATGACTATGCTCATCACAAGCCACCACAGTAAGACAAACACCGTTGTGGGCAACGGATTGGTCTATTTTCAATTCTTTACTTATACTGCTTTCGATGGTAAAATGCACATTAGTTCCATCTTGTTCGATAGCCGATAGCGTACCCAATGTTTCAACTATTCCTGTAAACATTTAGAAAAATAATTTTGATATTATTGCTTTACAGCGCGACCACGGTGATTGGTAGAGCCGCCAGTATTAGCGATAGTAAAGTCTATAAGCATGGTGCCTTTTAATGCTGAATCCAGACTAAACATAATTTGCCCGGTCAGGGTATCACTGTTGTTGCACAAAAACTGCCCTAACATGCCACCAGCCGAGGTATCAACGGTAGCTACGCTATATTTATTGGCCGTAACATAAAATGGACTAGCATTGTTGCACCAGCCAGTAACCGCCATATTGGTCAAAGCTGTATCTTCTGTACTGCTAAAGGTTAAGGTTTTCAACTGCACACCTACATTATCGCCATTGGGTAAAAACATAGAGTCGGTAAATAACCAAGTGCCTATGAAAGAATCGACAGGATAAATGCAAACCGTATTATCAGGTATGCCAGGGAAGCCCCAATTATAATTGACAGCTCTTGAATCATTGCAATATTTATCTGTCAAGCGGTCGTCAATACCCGTACTAGGCGGGTCTTCGTACTTAGAACAAGAAAATATAACAACAGCAAGCACCGCTGCACTTAGGAATAAAAACTTATTTTTTTGTTGCATCGTATTTAAACGCAAATATGGGTAGAAAATTTTGTTTGAATAATTAACCTTTTACTTCTTAGGACACTTTTTACATCGGTCACCTCTTTTGTACTTTTTACAGCACTTTTTGAATTCACAAAAACGAGCACATAAAAGGAAAGGTGTTTCCTTACTTTCCTTTATCTCAACAAGTTCTTTTCGCTCTAGATCCGTTTTCATAATATTTGTTTTTTTATTTCCCGCAGATTTCGCTGATAAACGCAGACAGATTTTTTTTATTTTCTCTCTGCGAAAATCTGCGAGATCAGCGGGACATTTTTTTTTAATTTCCCGCAGATCTCGCTAATGAACGCAGATAGAAATTTTAATGCGCATCCAACCAGTTCTTACCAAATCCCGATTCTGCAATTACCGGCACGCCGTTAGGTAATTCCATAGCCGTTTGCATACCATCAAGCACTATGGCTTTTACCTGTTCCAACTCGTCTTTTGGCACGTCAAACACCAATTCATCATGCACTTGCAATATCATTCTCGATTTCACATTAGCTTTCTTCAAGGCTGCATCAATCTTTATCATGGCCAACTTTATCATATCTGCCGCCGAACCTTGAATGGGTGCGTTGATGGCAACGCGCTCTGCAAAACCACGCACGGTTTGGTTAGAGGAATTGATATCGGCCAATTTTATCTTTCTACCTTTTAAGGTTTTCACATAGCCATGCTCTTTTGCATACTGAATGGAATCATCCATGTATTGCTTTACAGAATAATATTCTTTAAAATAGTTGTCTATAATTTCTTTCGCCTCTGTGCGGCTAATGCCCAAACTATCGGCCAAACCGAAAGCCGACTGACCGTAAATGATACCAAAGTTCACCGCCTTAGCATTGCGTCTTTGGTCAAAGGTTACTTCCTCTTCTGGCACACCGTATACTTTGGCTGCCGTAGCTCTATGAATATCCTTATTTTCTTTAAAAGCCTGTATCATGCTCTCATCGCCACTTACAGCCGCCACTACTCTTAATTCTATTTGCGAATAATCGGCAGATAGCAACACATGGTCTTCGTCCAAAGCTATGAAAGCTTTTCTTATTTCTCTACCTCTATCGGTTCTTATAGGTATGTTTTGCAGGTTAGGATTATTGCTACTCAACCTTCCTGTAACCACAACCGACTGATTGAAGGAAGTATGAATTCTATTTGTTTTAGGATTGACCATTAAAGGTAAAGAATCGGCGTAGGTCGACTTCAATTTGCTGTATTCTCTAAATACCAAAATGCTATCCACTATCTCATGTTTAGCTCTTAGTTTTTGAAGTACATCCTCACCCGTTGCATACTGCCCAGTCTTGGTTTTCTTGGCTTTTTCATCCAGCTTCATTTTATCAAACAGTACTTCCCCCAATTGTTTGGGCGATGCAAGGTTAAACTCAACGCCAGCTTGCCTATACACATTTTGCTCGGCTTCTTTTATTTCTCTGCCTAGCTCTTTTGAATATTGTTCCAAGAAATCGACATCAATGCCTACACCTTCAAATTCCATATCGGCCAATACGGGCACCAGCGGATTTTCTACTTCGTGAAAAAGTTCTTCCACGTCTTCAGCAGCCATCATTGGGGCAAATACTTCCTTCAATTGCAAAGTTACATCAGCATCTTCGGCAGCATAGTCCTTTACCTGCTGCACACCGGCATCGCGCATATTGCCCTGCCCTTTCCCTTTTTTACCTATCAGTGTTTCGATACTTACCGGCTGATATTTAAGGTATTTCATACTCATCAAATCCATGCCACGCTTGCCTTCTGGCTCTATCACATAGTTGGCCAACATGGTATCAAAGTGTTTGCCTTTTAGCCCAAAGCCATAATTTTTAAGCATCAAAAGGTCGTACTTCACGTTCTGCCCTATCCATATTATATCCTCTTTATCCCATAGCGGGCTTAGCTTGGCTAGCAAGGCTTTCACTTCATCTTCTTTATCACTCGTTGGTAAATAATAGGCCTCCCCTTTTTGCCAGGCAAAACTTAAGCCTACCATTTCGGCACGCATGGCATCGGTACCAGTGGTTTCGGTGTCGAAGCAGATTTCCCTTTGCAGTAAAGCCAAGGCTAAAAAACTGTTCAATTCCTCATCGGTACTTACCAGATGATAGTTGTGCGTAGTGTCTGCTATGGTTTTATACTCTTCCATGGCAGCAAACAAATCGGGCTGAGCATCGCCATAGGAAAGGTTTTTGCTTACTACTGCATTGCCAAACAAATCTGTTTGTTGTGGTCCATCACTAGCGCCATCTGCCTTTGCCACAAAGGCATTGCCCAATATGCGCGTACCCATAGCCCTAAACTCCAACTCATTGAATACATTGTTCAATTCCTCTTTATTCCATTCTTTAACCCTAAAATCTTCTTCGTGAAATGGTACCGGAACATTGGTAATAATGGTGGCCAATTTTTTAGAAATTATTGCGCTCTCTTTACCGTTTCTAATCTTCTCGCCTAGCGCACCTTTTATATTATCGGCATTGGCCAATACATTTTCCAAAGTGCCGTATTCCGCCAGTAGCTTGGCTGCCGTCTTTTCGCCAACACCAGGTATTCCAGGTATATTATCTACAGCATCGCCCATCAAGCCTAAAATATCTATCACCTGATGCACATTGTTGATGCCCCATTTTTCGCACACTTCTTTCTCGCCCAGTATCTCAAAAGTGCCACCTTTGTAACCTGGCTTGTATATGAAAATATGTTCCCTTACTATTTGTCCATAGTCTTTATCAGGCGTAACCATATATACATCATAACCCAAATCTGCAGCTTCCAAAGCCACGCTGCCTACTATATCATCGGCTTCATAACCATCCAACTCTAAAGACGGAAGATTAAAACCTTGTATAATCCTTTTGATATCGGGTATGGCATTTAGTAAATCTTCTGGTGCTTCCTGTCTATTGGCTTTATAGTCGGTGAAATCGGTATGTCTTTCAGTAGGTGCGTGCGTATCCCAAACTACGGCCAGGTGCGTAGGTTTTTCTTTTTGCAGTAAATCGTTGAGAGTATTAGTAAAACCGAATTGGGCATTGGTATTCTTGCCCTTGCTGGTAATGCGCGGACTACGTATAAGCGCATAGTAAGCACGATAAACCAAGGCCATAGCATCGAGCAAAAACAGTTTTTTATTATTATCAGACATAAATCAGGATTCGATATAAGGAATGTAGCTGCGAATTTACGATTTTCAGGTAAGGGAGCAGTAAATGATAATGCTAAATGACACGATGGGCTAATTCTTAAAATTGTCTCTAGCTGCTCGTTTTATATTCCAACCAATGAGATACCCTATGAACAGACCGTGTGTAAGTGCTATAAAAATATAAGGGATAGCTGTGTAAAACACCGATACGAACAGTAATGATGAAAAAGCATTTACGAAATTACCTGTATAAAAAACGGCAAACTGTAATACACTTAAAGTTAAAACAACGCTTGCGAGCATCCATTTCCAGAGTGATAGGACTGTTTTGAATCCAGTAAAGAATAAGCCTTTGTTGTTTTCCAATATGCGGGATGCGGCTATTGGTCCATATCGCAGAATACTTAGGATTAGTGCTATATTTTGCACCACCAATAGCGCTATAAACCAACCTTCCCCGTGAACAAGCATACTGTATAAATTTTTGTACTCGCTGTACAACTGACGACTATCGAGGTCGAGAAAACCTAAAATCCAGTTTATAAGCAGCGGCACAAAAAATAAAACTACTAAAGAAGGATATACAATTTTGAACAAAGTTATTTTACCTATTTGCGCGTTGGACATTGTCAGGTTTGCTCTTGAAGATTTACAAAAACACGTATTGCCGCTTGTATTCCTACCAATGGCAGCACTATGCAAAGAACGTAAAGTTGTACATTTTTATACAAAATAAAAATCGCCATCAACTCAAAGGATGATGGCGATTAAATATATAGACCAAAACTATAAAGTTGGTCTTATTTTTTGGTCGTAATCTCTTATGGCGTGCTGGAAAATTTTCTTGGCCAAACGTGCGCCTTGAAACTCTTCAATTTTCACCACTTTCTTTTCCAATACTTTATATTCTTCGAAGAACTGACGAATCTCGGCAAGGAAGTGGGCTGGCATTTCTTCAATATCGTTGATGTGGGCTACACTCATATCATTGGCGCAAACAGCTATCAATTTATCATCGGCCTCGCCTTGGTCTAGCATACGCATAACACCAATAATTTTGGCAGGCACCATACACAAAGGCTGAATTTCTATTTGCGAAAGGATAAGAATATCCAATGGATCGCCATCGTCGCAATAGGTTTGTGGAATGAAGCCGTAGTTGGCAGGATAGTACACTGAAGAATACAAAACGCGGTCCAGCATAAGCATACCCGTTTCTTTATCAAGTTCATACTTTGCGCGCGAACCTTTAGGTATTTCTATTATACCGTTTACTATATCTCCACTAGGGTCGCCGTAGCTTACTGTATGCCAAGGATTAAATCGCATAAATATTGTCTATTTCTAAAATTTATTATTTGTGAATTGCTGTTGCGGCCGCAAAGGTAAGGAATGTAGCTGTAAAGCAAATAGGTAGGTTGGAAAATTGGTATCGAGATGGGTAAAAGATTATTTTTCACAGCAACATATTAATAAAAAACGAAAGTTTGCGGCTGCCATATTTTTTTAGCCCTCTTTAGCGCAAGCATGTAAATCTTAAAAAATTAAAATTAGTTCAGGTATGCAGCATAGCTTTTGTGCGGCTGCGTACTTGGACTTTTTAATTTTGGGAATGTGAAGGAATTGCTACATTTATAGGGTGAATAGGAAATGGAATTAAGTATCTTGAGTGAAGTAAGCCGCACAAGTACGCCAGCGCACAAAAGCTTTGCTGCGTACTTGCGCGAATGTGGGGGTCTTAAAGTTGGGATATAAAAATAGTGTTTCGATAAATTAGGCGTAAACGATACATTTTTTTTGGGGCAGTATTGTTAATCTTCACAAATTTCAGAATAGAACAAAATGGTAAAGTCAAAATTGAAAAAACAAAGCATTGGCTTAATATTGGTTGTAGCTTCTATTCTAATATTGTTGTCAATCTTGATAATCTTAAACAACTATTTTAAGTTGCCTATTTTAGAAAGCGAGGTCTCACAAGAGGCCGTCTTCAGAATCTTTGGAATGACAATAGGATTTGCAATTATAGGTTGTAATACATTGCTAAAAATGAAAACCATAAGGGTTGATAAAAGGGCAAAAACTATTATAATAAAAAATCACTTAAGAAGCCATGAACGTGTGTATAACTTTACGGACTTAGATGGCATTTTCGAATCATCGTATGGCGGGAATTTCAACTCGCGAAGTTTATTTCTAATTAAAAACGAGAAAAAAATCGAAAAGATTTCAAGTTTGCATATTGAAAATTATGATGAAATATATGCAGAAATTGCAAGGATAAAAAAAGTTGAATTCAATTATTATTCAATACCGGAAAGGATTTTAGATACCATACGGCTAAAATAAATATAGGAGATATTGATATCTGGCCACCTTCAGTATCCCCTCGCTCACGCACGCTAATACTCGCTGCTGGTTCACGAACCCCTGCCTTGACCAAACGGGTCAGTAGGTAGGTAAAAGTTTGATAATTTATTAAAATGTTGTGTAAGTTTGACATACGCGAGGGAGCGTGGGTCAGCAATGAGTAAATTAAAATTACTAATATTTAGAGAACAATTGGTATTTTGAGTATGCCAATTGTCCTCTGTTCTTACTCTTTAAATTAATTTATCATGAAAAACGTCATCTATTTTCTTTTATTTATTGTAGCTTCTGCTCAAACTAACAAAGCTTGGTCGCAGAACGATATTTATGACCTACAAATTGACACTGTAATTTTAGATACATCTACTAATCCATCAAAACTGGACAACTAGTTATAGGGGGAGATTTCCAGACTCATAGGCTTGAATATTAAACCCTTAACGATGAGCGTCAAACACAGATATTCAAGCTCCACTTTCAATGCAATAGCTATTTTAACAATATAACATCTTTCGACACTATTATTGATGTGCCTAACCCTAGCCTCCACAACATTATTTTATATACAATATGGGATACCAGTTCCACATGTACTTCTCCACAAGCGCCGATATGGACCGATACTTTTATAATTAATAGCACAGACCCCACAAGCATCAACAATACCAACCTGCTGAAAAGCAAAATCAGCATATTCCCTAATCCCGCTACAAGCAATATTCAGCTTGCTTACGGTCAGGCCATAAACATGCTGAGTATGGAGTTGCTAGACCTTCAAGGCAAACGTATAAAAACCATAGACCGAAAGTCAAAAAACATTGATGTGAGCGGTTTGGCAAAAGGCCTTTACCTGCTATATATCAAAACAGAGCAAGGCGTGCTAAGAGAGAAAATTGTGGTGGAGTAAGAGAGAAGCGTCTTCGCCCAATTCGCTATCCTCACCTACCTTTATGAGTGCTTGATGAGAACAGCAGATTAACAGCACTACAATATTAAACTTGCCAAATAAGGTACTTAATTATAAATACAAAAGGGATG
>Ga0256901_1001618_pt1 | contig 11081 bp, 8 predicted proteins | sample MC6MC0689MT_FD_190200 | JGI IMG/M metagenome (GOLD analysis project Ga0256901, IMG submission 190200) | Metatranscriptome of enriched soil aggregate microbial communities from Iowa State University, Ames, United States - MC6-MC0689-MT... | ecosystem: Environmental > Terrestrial > Soil >... | reverse complement strand
GACGCATGAAGTGCGTGTCCAGGCGCGTGCAGACAATCAGCAGGTACTGATCGACATCATCGACGACGGCCCGGGCTTGGCCGAGGAAGCGCTGCAACAGGTGCTGAAACGTGGCGTACGTCTGGATGAGCGCGATGGTAGCAGCGGGCTTGGGCTTGCGATTGTCGGCGACATCGTCGACAGCTATGGCGGCAGATTGACCCTTCGAAATACCGGCAACGGCCTGTGCGCAAGCCTGCAGCTGCCACAGGCCTGAGCGCACTCCAAACCACGCAGCCAAAGAAAACGCCGCGCAGGCAGGCCTGCGCGGCGTTCGCTGTTTCCCTGCATGGGCTGTTGGATCAGCCCAGCGGTTCGTCCGACAGGTAGGTGTAACCGGTCAGGCCCGCTTCCAGCGCGGCATCCAGTTCTGCGGCACGTTCGGCCGACAGATCGGCGGCGGCCACGCGCTCACGGTAGGCCGTGCGCAGGTCAGCCAGGCTGTAGCCCACATAATCCAGCATCACGTCGGTGGTGTCACCGCGACGCTGCTGGGTGATCACGTAGCCATCGTCTTCCACCACGACTTCCACCGCGTCGGTATCGCCGAACAGGTTGTGGATGTCGCCGAGGATTTCCTGGTAGGCACCGACCAGGAAGAAGCCGATGCGGTAACTCTCGCCATGGCGAACGGCGTGCAGCGGCAGCGAGCTGTCCAGGCTTTCGTTCTCGACATAGGTCTTGACCATGCCATCGGAATCGCAGGTCATGTCGGCAATCACGCCGCGACGCTCGGGGCGCTCGTTCAAGCGCTCGATCGGTACGATCGGGAACACCTGGTCGATCGCCCACGCATCCGGGATCGATTCGAACACGCTGAAGTTGACGAAGTACTTGTCGACCAGGCGGTCATTCAATTCGTCCAACGCCGGGCGATGGCTCTTCTCGTCATAGCTCAGGCGCGCACGCACGCCATTGGCGATGGCGTAGAACAGGTCGTCGATGCGCGCACGCTGCGGCAAGTCGATCTGGCCCAGTGCATAGGCGCTCAAGCCTTCGGCATGGAAATGCTGGGCTTCCTGGAACAGTTCCACCGCCGGGCGCTGGTCGAGCTCTTCGTGAATCTCGCGCAGGTGACGGATCGCCGCCGGCTCGTCGTCATGCGCTTCGGGCACGCGGCCTTCGGCGGCCTGCTCCACTTCCGACACGTTGGCGATCAGCACGGCGTGATGCGCGGTCATCGCGCGGCCGCACTCGGTGATGATGCGTGGCGGGGTCAGGCCGTGTGCTTCGCAGGCCTCGGCCAGCGGCTGCACGATGTTGCTGGCGTAGGCGTTGAGGCCGTAGTTGATCGAGCAGTAGCTGCGCGAACGGGTGCCTTCGTAATCGATGCCCAGCCCGCCGCCGACATCGACGTGGCTGATCCTGGCACCCAGCTGCGACAGCTCGACGAAGTAACGGGTGGCCTCGCGCATGCCGTTGGCGATGTCGCGCACATTGCTGATCTGGCTGCCCATGTGGAAATGCAGCAGGTTCAGGCAATCGGCGTACTCGGTGTCACGCAGCGCCTTCCACAGGTCCAGCAGCTGGCGCGGGGACAGGCCGAACTTGGCCTTGTCGCCGCCGCTGTTCTGCCACTTGCCGGCGCCCAGCGAGGCAAGGCGCATGCGCACGCCCAGGCCCGGCTTCACGTCCAGTGCCTTGGATTCCTCCAGCACCAGCTTCAGCTCGGACGGCTTCTCGATGACGATATAGGTCTGCAGGCCGAGCTTGCGGCCGATCAGGGCCAGGCGGATGTACTCGCGGTCCTTGTAGCCGTTGCAGACGATCAGTCCGCCCGGCCGGCTCAGCGCCAGCACCGCCATCAGCTCCGGCTTGGAGCCGGCTTCCAGGCCAAAGCCCTCGCCGTGGTGGCTGGCCAGGGTGCCGGCCACGCCACGGTGCTGGTTCACCTTGATCGGGTAGACCGCGGTATAGCCGCCAGCGTAGTCCCAGTCGGACTGGGCCTGGGCGAACGCCGCCTGCAGCTTGCCCAGGCGCTGGCCGAGGATGTCCGGGAAGCGCACCAGCAACGGCAGTTTGGCGCCGGCGGCACGCGCCGAATCGACAACCTGCGGCAACGACACCGCCGCGCCCTGGGCGCCTGCGGGACGGACCACGACGTGCCCGGCGGCATCGACGTCGAAATAACCATCAGACCAGTGCGGAATCGAATAGGTCTTGCGGGCCTGTTCGAGGGACCAATCGCTCATCGGCGTAGCAACTCTCAGCTGTGGATAAATAAGGACGCGCATTCTAACGCTAGCGGGGCAAGGGTCCGTTACAATCCGCGCCCTCACTACCTCCCCTCTCCCCCCGGGAGAGGGGTCGGGGGTGAGGGTAAGCGTGAAACCTGAATATGACAGGCTTCGCCCTTACCCTCATCCGCCCCTTCGGGGCACCTTCTCCCAACGGGAGAAGGGCACAGCCTCCCCTTCCAGGAACTTGCAATGACCTCCAACGAAAACTGGTTCATCGAACACTTCCAGCCGACCGGTTCGGCTATTGGTTTCCGCATCACCGGCAAGCTGGACGAGGTGCAGTCGCCGTTCCAGAAGATCGAGATCTACGACAGCACCGACTGGGGCAAGTTGATGGTCATCGACGGCGCCATGATGCTGACCACCAAGGACAATTTCTTCTACCACGAGATGATCAGCCACCCGGTGCTGTTCACCCACCCGGCGCCCAAGCGCGTGGTGATCATCGGCGGCGGCGACTGCGGCACCCTGCGCGAGGTGCTCAAGCACCCGGGCGTGGAGAGCGCCACCCAGTGCGATATCGACGAGCAGGTCACCCGCATGGCCGAGAAGTACTTCCCGGAACTGTGCGAATCCAACGGTGACGCACGCGCCGAGCTGCTGTTCGACGACGGCGTGGCCTACATGGCCAATTGCGCCCCGGGCAGCGTCGACGTGGTGATCGTCGACTCCACCGACCCGGTCGGCCCGGCCGAAGGCCTGTTCAACAAGGCCTTCTTCGAAAGCTGCTTCCGCGCCCTGAAGGACGACGGCCTGCTGGTGCAGCAGAGCGAGTCGCCGCTGGCGCTGCTGGAGCTGATCAAGGACATGCGTTCGGAAATGGGCAAGGCCGGCTTCCAGTCGTTCAAGACCCTGCCGTTCCCGCAGCCGTGCTACCCGACCGGCTGGTGGTCGGTGACCGTGGCCAGCAAGCAGGCCGGTTTCGGCTTCGGCTTCCGCGAGGCCGATTCGGCCGCCAAGCCGTTCGACACCCTGTACTACACCGCCCCGCTGCACACCGGCGTGCTGGTCAGCCCGCCGTTCGTGGCCAAGGCGCTGGGCGAATAAGCCCACTGCCCGCGCCGTGAATCGAACCCCGCGCCCGCAACGGCGCGGGGTTTTTCGTTTTCCGGCCACGACGCACACAGGGCGGATTTCATCAGTCACATCATCGCAACAATCTTTTCCGGCCCAGGGCGGCAACGTTTTTTTTACATTCAGCAATTCATGGACCGTGCAGTTTTATAATTGCCGCACATCCCGCCCACTCGGGCACGTTAGACCGGCTTTGCAAGACGCTTTCCGCGCCATGCCCGCGTCAGGAAGGTTTTGATGAACACATTGCCCAGTTTCGACGGCGAACACGCGGTTGTTCCCGCCCACCATCTGCTCAAGCGCGGCGAACGCCTGCTGGAGCCAGATGTCTACCGCACCGAACTGGACGGCCGCCCGGCCGTGGTCAAGGACTACCGCCGCTACCAGGGCACGCCGCTGTCGCCGGTAGCGCGCCTGCTGGTGCACCGCGAAGCCAAGGTGCTCAAGCGCCTGCAGGGCTGGAAGCATGCCCCGGCGCTGCTGGGCACCCTTGGCGGCCTGGCGCTAGGCATGGAATTCATCCCCGGTGACACCTTGAGCGCCGGTGTGCAGGGCGTCACCCAGGAAGTCTTCGACCAGCTGCAGAACGCGCTGGCGCGCCTGCATGCGGCCGGCATCACCCATAACGATCTGCACGGCACCAATGTGGTGGTCAGCGCCGGCGTGCCGGTACTGCTGGACTTCACCTCGGCGTTGCGGGCGCCACGCTGGCTGCGCAACTGGCCGATCTTCCGCCAGCTGCGCCGCAGCGACATGAAGAATCTGGTGAAGATGCGCCAGCGTTTGACTGGAATGAAGCCTTCCGCCGAACAGGCCGCAGCGCTGGCCGAGCCGGGCTGGGTGCAGGCGGTGCGTAATGCGTGGAAGCGGCTTTATCGGCGAATCAAGGGCTAAAACCTACCCCTCCCCAACCCTCCCCTGCGCTCTGCGCAAGGGAGGGGGCAGAGCGCTTGGCCCCCTCCCTTGCGCAGAGCGCAGGGGAGGGCTGGGGAGGGGTGCTCTAAAGCTCTAAAGCTCTAAAGCTTCAAATCCCCAAAACCCAAAACCTCAGAGCGCATCCCCATCCAGCTCGCCGGTACGGATCCGCACCACGCTGCCCAGGTCGTACACGAATACCTTGCCGTCACCGATCTTGCCGGTGCCGGCGGCCTTGACGATGGCTTCCACCACCTCATCGGCCTGCGTATCGGTCACCGCGACCTCGATCTTCACCTTCGGCAGGAAATCGACCACGTATTCGGCACCGCGGTAGAGCTCGGTGTGGCCCTTCTGCCGACCAAAACCCTTGACCTCGGTGACGGTGATGCCGGCCACGCCGCGCTCGGCCAATGCCTCGCGCACGTCGTCCAGTTTGAACGGCTTGACGATGGCCATGATCATCTTCATTGCTTGGCTCCTTGGGTGATTGTTGGAAGCATACCGCGCACGGCCGCGTGCCACCCGCAGGCTTCCGGACTATCCTTACCATCAGTCATAACGGATACCGATGCCCAACATGGGCGGCAAGCCTCTAGGCTCGGCCCAACCCTGCGGAGAAACCCCATGATCGACCTCAACAACATCGATGCGCTGGCACGCCGCCTGAGCGACCTGGTACCGCCGGGCCTGCGCGAATCGCGCGAAGAACTGCAGGCAACCTTCAAGAACGCACTGCAGGCTGGCCTGGCCAAGCTGGACCTGGTCACCCGCGAGGAATTTGAAGTGCAGCGCGCAGTACTGCTGCGCACCCGCGAAAAGCTCGACGCGCTTGAACAGGCCGTCGCCACCCTGGAAAGCCGCGTCTCCGACAAGAACGCCTGAGCGCCGGGCCGTGAGCCTGGCGCTGGTGCACAGCCGCGCACGTGCCGGCGTGCATGCACCACCGGTGCAGGTGGAAGTCCACCTCTCCGGTGGCTTGCCATCCACCCAGATCGTCGGCCTGCCCGAAGCCGCGGTGCGTGAATCACGCGACCGGGTACGTGCCGCCATCCTCTGCGCGCAGTTCGAGTATCCGGCGCGACGCATCACCATCAATCTGGCCCCTGCGGATCTGCCCAAGGAAGGCGGTCGCTTTGACCTGCCGATCGCACTTGGCATCCTCGCTGCCAGCGGCCAGATCGACCGCAAGGCTTTGGCCGACTACGAGTTCATCGGCGAGCTGGCGTTGACGGGTGAGCTGCGCGGCGTCGATGGCGCGTTGCCTGCAGCGATCGCGGCCGCCAGCGCACAGCGCGCGTTGATCCTTGCCCCCGCAAACAGTGATGAAGCCGCCCTGGCCCGGCACGCCGATGTGCGTATCGCGCGGACGTTGCTGGAAGTCTGTGCGGCGCTGGCAGGCAGCAGGCAGCTACCAAATGCGCGCATGCCCGCCACCGCCATGCTCGAACCGGCAGACATGGCCGACGTGCGTGGCCAACAACAGGCCAGACGCGCACTGGAGATCGCCGCTGCGGGTGCCCACCATCTTCTGCTGCTGGGCTCGCCTGGCTGCGGCAAGACACTGCTGGCCTCACGCCTGCCTGGCATCCTGCCCGAGGCCAGCGAGGAAGAAGCGCTGGAAACGGCAGCCATCGCATCACTGAGCGGGCGCGGCGTCGACCCGGCACGCTGGCGACAACGTCCGTACCGCGCGCCGCATCACACCGCCAGTGCGGTTGCCCTGGTTGGTGGCGGCTCGCATCCGCGCCCCGGCGAAATCTCGTTGGCGCACAACGGCGTTCTGTTCCTCGACGAATTGCCCGAGTGGAATCGCCACGCCTTGGAAGTTCTGCGTGAACCACTGGAGTCAGGCACCGTCACCGTCTCACGCGCTGCACGCAGCATGGAGTTCCCGGCGCGCTTCCAGTTGGTCGCGGCGATGAACCCCTGCCAATGCGGCTGGGCCGGCGACAGCAGCGGGCGCTGCCGTTGCTCGGCCGACAGCATCCGCCGCTACCGCGCCCGCATTTCCGGCCCGCTGTTGGATCGCATTGACCTGCACCTGCAGGTGCCACGCCTGGCGCCGAGCGAACTGCGCGGCGATGCCAGCGCAGGTGAAGGCAGCACCGCCGTGCGCCAGCGGGTGATGCAGGCACGTTGCCGACAGTTGCAGCGTGCGGGCAAGGCCAACGCTCATCTCGGGCAGGCGGAAACGCTGCGGGACTGCGTGTTGTCCACCGCTGACAGCGACCTGCTTGAACAGGCGATGGAGCGACTGCAGCTGTCCGCACGCTCGATGCACCGGATTCTGCGAGTGGCGCGGACGATTGCCGATCTCGCCGGTGAATCTGCGATCCAGCGGCTGCACCTGACCGAGGCGATTGGCTATCGGCAGTTGGATCGGGGTGAGGTTGGGGCTGAGGAGTAGGTGGCTTGGGGATTTGGCGCTTGCTTGGAGCCACTGCAGCGGCAAAGGTTTTACCCCTCCCCAACCCTCCCCTGCACTTCGCGCAAGGGAGGGGGCAGAGCTTGGCTCCCTCCCTTGCGCCGTGCGCAGGGGAGGGCTGGGCAGGGGTAAGCTTCCAAAGCAACACATTCACGACAAACCCCAAAAATCCGTTCACCATCGCAGACAGCCCCCGCAGAGACCGGCCATGGAACGTATCGAACGCCCTTACTTCCCGATCATCTACGTGCGTGGCTATGCAATGACCCGCGACGAGATCGTCGAAACCACCTCCACGCCCTTCATGGGCTTCGAGGCCGGTTCCACCAAGATGCGCCAGGCGCAGGACGGCAGCATCGTCAAGTTCGTGTTCGAGTCACCGCTGGTGCGCTTGATGAAGGACTACAACTACCGCGACGTCTACGAATTCGGTGCCGAGCGCCGCGACCGCATCTCACCCCGCTGCATCGTCATCCACCGCTACTACGATCCGGCAGACCCGGCCTTCGGTGATGGCAAGACGCCATCGATCATCGATGCTGCCGCCGCACTCGGCAAGCGCATCGAACAACTGCGCGACAGCATCTGCGGCAACAACGCAGCCATGCGCAAGGAGTTCCGCGTCTACCTTGTCGCCCATTCAATGGGCGGCCTGATCTGCCGCTGCCTGCTGCAGAACCCCGACGTGGCCAGCCCCGAGGTGCGGGCGATGGTCGACAAGGCCTTCACCTATGCCACGCCGCACAACGGCATCGAGGTCGGCGGCATCAACCTGCCGAACCTGCTGTCGATCAACGACATCAACAACTTCAACCGAACCAACATGGGCAAGTACCTGAAGGTGCCCAAGGACAAGGTCAACACCCTGGGCACGTCCGGTTTTCCGCCCGAGCGGCTGTTCTGCCTGATCGGCACCAACAGCCGCGATTACGCCGCCGCGCATGGCCTGTCCTCGTTTGCGGTCGGTGCATTGAGCGATGGGCTGGTACGCATTGCCAATGCCTATGTCGAAGGCTCACCACGCGCGTTCGTCAACCGCAGCCACAGTGGTTACTTCGGCATCGTCAATTCCGAAGAGGGCTACCAGAACCTGGTTCGCTTCCTGTTCGGCGATACCTGCGCCACCGCCCAGCTGGATATCAGTGCCCTGCCCTTCCCACCGGAAATAGAGGCGGCGCGAAAGCGCGGCAAGAAGATCGAATCTTCGTACTACATCGAGGCCACCGTCGCCCCGCGCGGTGCCTACACCTACGAGTTGACCTCACGCACCCAGGCCAACCAATGCGCCATCCGCCGCGAGTACGGCGACATCTTCGATGCCCAAGGCAATCTGCTGAAGGACAAGCGCTCGACCGTGCTGTTCTCGGTATTCCTGGACAGCAGCAAGATACTGGCGGGCAGCGAAATCGCATTCTCCATCGACCTGGCAGTCAGCAACGCCGGCTACCAGGTGGATGGCGCGCTGTTCCTGAAGAACCATATTCCCGGCGAATACCTGTTCCGCAACACGCTGGTGGTGTTCGCCAAGCCGGACGACATCGGCGGCTGGCGCCTTCGCTACGTGTGGAGCGATGACCAATGGGCTGGTGGGCCAAAGAACGAGGCCGAGCTGGATGGTGCCCGCAACAAGGCCATCGGCATCAGCCAGCAGCAACCGAATGTATTCGCCATTCCATTGCAATCGGCGAAGGGCTTTGCCGCGGAACTGAAGCTGTCGCTTTCTGCCTGGCGCTAGGTGCATGCAGCACCATCATGGCCAAGCAAGCGATAAAAACCGGCCCCGGCATGTGTGCAGTGGTAGCAGCACATGGCGAGGCCAGCCCCCATTTGAACGCCTGGAGGGGAGGCCTTGCCCTCTTTCCTACGGTAATGGCCCGCGGAAATAGTGCGATGTGCTGCGTATTCAAGTGGTGAAAGTGTTGGCTTCGCGTAGGGCGATCAGCCCAATCCAGAAGCCTTGTCGAGCTCCTCACGCATGCTGCGGATGAACAGCGGATCGGCGAGATAGGCTGTATTGAGCCGGGTCCACGGCGACACCTGGTCAGGATCCAGGTTGAAGAACGCGCCAGGCGCCAGCACCACGCCACGCTCGAGCAGCCGTGTGGTCAGCGCACGCGTGTCATCGATGCCGCCGAACTTCGCCCACAGGTACAGGCTCTGCTCCGGTGCGGAGAACACCGTGGCATCCAGCCGCTGCAATACCTCCAGGCCTTCCGCGGTGGCGGCACGGGTCCGATCCTGCAAGCGGCTGACATGGCGCAGGAAATTGCCTTCACGCAGGATCGCTTCCAGTACCCGTTCGCCATATTCGCTGCTGCCGATATGCAGCAGCATCTTCATGTCGGCCAATTCCTCGATGCGCGAGCTCTCACCGGCAATGAAGCCACTGCGCAGCGAGGCCGACACCGATTTGGAAAAGCTGCCGACGTAAAGCGTGTTGCGGAACTGTGCCAGCGATGAAAGCCGCAACGCGGAGTTCGGCTTGAAGTCCGCCATGGCGTCGTTCTCCACGATCAGGACATCGTAGGTGCTGGACAGCTCCAGTATCCGCTTGGCGACCTCTGGTGCGACGTCGGTACCGGTTGGGTTCTGTGCCGTGGTCTGCATGAAGAACACGCGCGCCCTGGACTGTTGCAGCGCGAGTTCCAACGCCACCAGATCCGGGCCATCCGCACGACGGTTTATCGCTATTGCCTTTGCACCATGCAATTGCAGCTTGCCGTAGAGCGGGTGATAACCAGGTTGCTCCACCAGCACCGTATCGCCAGGCGCGACGTAGCGGCGGATGATCAGGTCAAGTGCATGATTGGCGCCAAATGTGGTCACAAGCTGGCGGATACCCAACTCCATGCCATGCGCCGCCAAGCGACGGACGAGCTGCTGCCGAAGAGGCTGATAACCGTAGCGGTTGCCGTAGCGGAACAATCCACCGACCGACCGCACGACCTGCCGGTGGAAACGGTCCAGGCGCATGTAGGTAAGCCAATCCACCGGTGGGAATCCCTCCGCCAGATGCGACCGCCCGGGTTCGCGGATGGCCTGTTGGCGCATCAGCCACAGGCTGTCGATGACCCGGCTGTACCCAACCGGCTCCTCGTCATCCTCGCGCTCCGCCGGCGCCTCGACGCCACGTACGAAGAACCCCTTGCCATGCCGTGGCTCGACCAGCGCGCGCTCGCCGAGCAGGTCGAACGCGGAGATCACCGTATTCTTCGAATACCCGTTCAAGCGCGCATATTCACGCAGTGATGGCAGCTTGTCCCCAGGCTTCAGGATCCCGCCCAGTATCTGGCGCCCAATATCCATGGCGACCTTATCGGCCAGTGAGATCTTTCGCGTTTCCGGGTGCATTGGTTTTCCGTGGGAAATTCGTCGGCATGGACTGTATCCATCGCCCAACAACCCCGGTAAGAGCATAAATAAGCATTTTCTGTCAGATAAATCCTACTAAGGCACTTGACCCACTGTTTCACGCAACTGTGCCCTGAACTCGCAACATCAGGCGCATCGCAACAACGCGTCACTGGTTCATCTTGAGGGCAACTTCAATGCCCCTGGACAGCACGTGACATCACAGGCGGAAAGCACCACTACCTGCACCGCACACCTGAACGTCGGACCAGCTCGCCGCAGTACGGGAAGCGGGCGCTGCAGCAGCAACCCCGCGATCAACAAGCATCGCATCGGCGCAGCCGCATTCTGGTACGAAACTGCCATTGCAAGGCGGACACCACCGCACCCACCTGCAGCAGCCGATGCCAGTGCCGACACCCTTCCGCAGGTGTTCAACAGGAGGGACCATTGATGGATGCGCGTGCAGATGAGCTCGAGCACGTCCGCATCATCGAAGTCGGCCCGCGCCGTGGCCTGCAGAGCCAAATGCGGACCTTGGACCCGATCGTGCGGATGAACCTGGTCGAGCTGCTGGAAGTTGCCGGCGTGCGCGAGGTCGAAGTCGGTGCCTTCATTTCGCGCCGGTGGTTGCCGCAGCTGGCGGATACATCCACGGTGTTCGAGCTGCTCGGCGGATCCGCGGCCAATCGCACCCGCTCAGCAATGGTGGCCAACCTGAAAGGGCTGGAAATGGCAGTGACTGCGGGGTGCCGCGACATCACCGTGGCTTCGGCGGCATCCGAAGCGTATTGCCGCGCCAGCCTCAATTGCAGCATTGCGGAGAGCCTGCGCCGTGCCGATGAAATAGCCGGCTACGCGCTCGGACTTGGCATCCAGGTGCGGGCGACGCTATCGACCATCATCGACTGCCCATTCGGTGGCGCAGTGGCACGAGCGGATGTCGTCAAGCTTACCCAGCACTTCCACGACATGGGCTGCCGCGGAATCAGCCTGATCGACACCACCGGCACCGGGACACCGGCATCCGTCGG
>Ga0256901_1001608_pt1 | contig 11126 bp, 5 predicted proteins | sample MC6MC0689MT_FD_190200 | JGI IMG/M metagenome (GOLD analysis project Ga0256901, IMG submission 190200) | Metatranscriptome of enriched soil aggregate microbial communities from Iowa State University, Ames, United States - MC6-MC0689-MT... | ecosystem: Environmental > Terrestrial > Soil >... | reverse complement strand
GAAATATTTAAAAAGTTACTGTTTGAATTCAATTCTGATATCTTTAATAAGGATCTCTTCCCTTTAGTGCCAATTCAGAAAGCATTGACGAGTTGGAATCCGTCGAATGGTTGGGAAGTCATGGGGTATTTATTAAAACAGTATGGTATTACTGTTTCTGATCATAATTCAATTCTTTGCAAATATGGGGATGATGGTGGTGATGAGATAAAAAATGGTGGATTTAATGATGCGAAAAGGTGTGAAAATTGTGAATCCGCAAGCAACACAAAACTTGTCGAATTAAATGAAAATAGTACAAAATTAGATAAAGATAATGAAAAAGCATTTGAATTATGTCAAGGTTTAAGAAAACATTTAATACAATCGTTAGAAATGACAAAATATATCATTGAAGAAAGGTTGATTAAAACCCCGATTGATGGGAACAAATTTTTGATCTTTTTAGCGGTTCAAAACAAGCCCAGTGTAGAAGCAATAAAGTATCTATGTGAAAATACATCAAATATTATGTTTTGTCGTAGTATTGGGGTTAAATTAACGTATCTACATGGTTTATTGTCCAAACGGCACCACTGGGTTTTTTTGACTCTGGGGGATATATTTCAGCGCAATTTGGAATATGATACTGAAATATATGTTTTGGTCGAATATTTAATTAAAAAATGTATTCAACAAATATTGCAGGAGTAGGGGGGTGGATAAATATATGTTTTTTTTTTTAATGTTTTTTCTTAAATTTATTTATGAAACATTTGATTTCTAGAGGCCAGGATCATCTCACGATAATGGGTTATACAATGTATTGTGAGGGTATGTTTATTTATGAGTAGTATCAACAGGGTAACTATTATTTTAGGAAAAAAAAATGTTCAAAAGACAAAAAAATAAATATCTGATCTTTTTTTTTAAAAATAATATGACCAATTTGCAAAGAGGAGGAAATTTAATTAATGACATTATGAATTAAAATTTGTACATTTGTCATTTCAATAATTTCCTAACATTCTCGCACGTATAAAGCGTATTTTTTTTGGGATTTTTTTGGTTTTTTCGGAGTTTTTCATATTTTTTTTTTTGGAATTTTTTTTATTTCTTTATTTGGCAAAATAAAAATAAAAAAAGCTTATGCTTTTGAGTCCCTAATCAATAGACAAGAACAAATTGGGTTAGAAATGTCCCAAAACCAATCAAGTAAGTAATAAATGAATAAAATGTGCTATATATATATACAAGGAATAAATGAAGAAACGATATCCATTATTTGTTTTTTTGTTGTTGAGAATTTTGTTCCCAAAACCAAAAAAAAAAAAACCGACCATACAATTTACTTCGCATTGTGTTCCGCAGCTCCATGCCCACAATCAGAACACACAGCTTTACGAATAGGAATAGAACGATAGGCTTCGCAATTAGTGCAAGTTTTACATTTCCCAGCAGGCAAAGGACCATCCCATTGATTAGCCCCAGCCACAGGAGCAGCAGCAGTAGTAGTATTAGTACCAATATTACGTGCTGGCGGTGGTGCAGACGGTTTCGGTAATGTTCCGGATGAATTTGCTGGTGGTGATGTTGCTGTTGTTGTTGTTGGTGCTGCTGGTGGTGGACTTGATGGTGGGCCCATTTTTGGGGTTGGTGGTACCGCGGATTGTGGCGGGGATGCTGGTAAGGGCATTGAGGGCAATTTCCCCAATTCCGGGGTTGAAATTGTTGTTTCTTCATCACCAGAGTTCAATGGGACAATAGCATTGGTTGGTACCCAACCAATAAGTTGAGTAGTAAGGTTATATGATAATGACCAACCTTTATCTTTCAATTCATGCATAACGACCAAAATTTGACCTTTATCATACATAATACTATTTGCTGGTAACCCAACACGATCAGTAGGTGGATCAGCAACAACTAATGCTGAACAGATTGGCACAATGGTTGGTTCAGGTGCCTTTGGATTTTCAACTTCGACGAGGTCAGATGGGAAAATACCATTAACATCACCTTGTAAGTTAGTAGCGGTCCACCAACCATCTGGTGAGCGAAAATAGACTAATAATGTTTCACCTTGTTTGAATGGGAGATCACCAACGTCGTTGGGTTGGTTTTCTTGAAGAGCTCTATAACGGATTGGAGATGGTTTATATAGTTCAGGGTTAGTTGATAGATCTAATAAACGTGTAGCTGGTTTTGATGCTGGTGTTCCCTTTTGTGAAGATGCGGCGATTAACGGATTTGCAGTCGCTGGGGAGGCAATTTCTTCACTTTCCATTTGCATTCTATTATATTTAGTACGTAAATCAACACATTGATCACAAATACGTTCTTCTTTACCACGCAACATAGCTTTACGTTTCGAACACCCACCGCAGACAACACCACCACAGAAACGGCAGTGATGCTTACGATTAAAAAAAGTAAAATCGGATTTACAACATAAACACCCCTTAGCTTGATCATCGGGGATCCAAACTGGTACAATAGCACCTTGGCCATCTTCTTTGGATTGGATCTTTGATTTTGCTTGTTGGATTAAGTTTGTTAATAACTTCATCCATTGAGCTTTGGATTCAGCTGAGTCGGTATAAACGGCAAATGATTTGATAGAGTTAATAATTTTGAATTGATTTTCACGTTTATCATCATCTTTAGCATCTTGAATACCAAAAGAGGAATCAATTGGGATTTCTTGGTGGACTTTGAACTTACCGACTGGGGATTTGGATGCATAAATAAGCACATCATTAAACAAAAAGAATTCATAAATACTATCTTTGGAGCGACAAACCTTAGTCATAGTACCTTGTCTAACAAAGTGACGAGATGGTTGAATAAAACGAGCCTCATCGAGACCGAGAAGTTGAGTCTTTTCGTAGACCAACTGACGGTTTTGTTGTGCGGTAATTTCAGCATTAACCTTATGAGCGACTTCATTAACTTGTTCTAAAGCTTTTTTTAAGAGGGGGAGGTCGACATGGTCTTCTGGGGTGGTTTTAATTAATTCACCCAAGAGTAAGGAGTAACGTGGGATACGTTGAATGGGCATAATTAAAAAGTTTGATAGTGATGATGAACCGGCCATACGTGGATTACCAAAGATATGATGAGCGATTTTATTAAAACGTGGTTGTTGTGATAATTCGCGATCAAACGTTGTTGCGGCTTCATGATTAGAGACATATTGTGTATACATTTTCAAATACGGGGTAAATTGTAAGAAAATATCGCCTAAACCAGCATCGTTATCCCAACGCTTGAGTCTTTGGTCGAGATTATCGCAGAAATTCTGATTAAATTGTAAAATTGTAGCAATATTTGAAAAAAGTAATTTATTTTCTTCATCTGTTAAAATATCTTTAAGTTGAGCAATAGCGACATCAACAAGTGCGGATAATGATGTACAATAAGATGCTTCGGTTGATAGGACTTCATCTGCGACTTGGCGACGACGACGGTACATTTTTGTGGTCGGGTCTTCATCAACTTTCGGGGTGGAATCAGTAGGGCTAGCCATTTGAGCGCCTAAAACCTTTGGGCGGCCTGGAATAGCTGGTTTTTCAGACATTTTGGAATGGTATAGTGTGGATAAAGTGAGGGGGGAGGGGGAGGGAGGGGAGAGGAGATTGGGGTTGGAAAGGAGCCTGGGTTAAATTTTCTGGTTCGAAATCGGATTGGGAGGAAGGGGAAAATAACAATTATATTGATATAATGGTATTTTTTCTTTTGGGAGAGAGATGGGGATGATTAAAATGGTTGGAGAGATTTGAAATAAAAACAAAATTTAAAAATTTGGGGGGTAATATTGGAGTATTAATAATAGAAACCGATATAATTAACTATTAATTGAACAAATAAATGTGTTTGATCAATGGTGAATTTGGATTTGATTTTTCGGGGTTGTTGTTGTTGTTATTGTCAAAATTTTGGATTTAAATTTTGGTTTAATCAAGTGTTGAAAATTTAAAATTCGTTATGAATGAAGAAAATTTACCGTTAGAGGTGCTAATATTAGTTTGCGTTTTGAATAGTAGGTAGATGCGGTAAAAATAAAGTCAGAATACACAGTGGGTATGAGTTGATATGGGGAGAATAGAAGAAACAACTGAAAAATAATAAAAACGAGTAAAAAAAGTGAAAAATGTGTAAATAAGTGAGGAGAATAAATATTGAAGCCCGAGCAGTGATGTTGTTTATAATAGTATTATCTATTCCAAAAAGTACACATTAAACAGGCCCAACTGTGAAGCAAAATTCAAAAATTAATTCGAAGAATGGAAATTACTTTGGGAAAAAAAGTGAACGATTTGGGCATTTATTTGATGGGTGTCTGATTTAAAATGAATACATGGGGGTAATATTGAAATGTTAGATTGATATAGAAAATACAATTTTTTGGTAGTCCCATCTGAATGGAGTTTCTGAACTTTTGTTCAGTTTGGATTTTTGAGATTTGTGTAAACCGAGTACATAATGGGAGCAATAGTGTGTGGTGGGATTAATAGTTGTTTGAAAAGCCAAGAATAACATGTATAATGGGTATTACATTTTTTTGATGGGGGAATGGGTTATTGTTTTGAATTAATTGAAAAATTTGTTTGAAATTTAAATTTTGGATTTTTTGAATTTTTTTGGATTTTTTTGGATTTTTTTGGAATCAAATTTGGCTTGTTGTTGACAAATTGTTGGAAAATCCTTAGAGGATAAGGAAACTGAGTCTTTTATGATTTTTCAATCTATTCTGACTATTTGAACCAATCGGGACTTAATTTAAAGCCAAAAAATGATTAAAAAGTGGTCAAAAAAAAGAACTTTTTGGCATTTTTATGAACTTAACATGGTACAAGCAGTTATTTAATCCAAACATTGGTGTGAGAATAGAAATGGTTTGTCTTGCCGATTTACTAACTGCAAATGGCTATTAGAGCCCTGTATCTTTCAGTCTTGTGACAAAAGTTGGGGTTGTTTTGGGTGATTGAGTTCATCCATCAGCCAATTTAAGTGATGATAATACCCAAGTGAGGTTTGATGGGGGAGGGGTACTGATCATACCTCTTTGACCCTGAATTATCTCATTGTATGGAGAATCGCAACGAAAAAACAAAAACATAATTAAAAAATAATAATTTGAAAAAGAAATAATTTATTCAATAATTGAAACTTTTTCGTAAAAAAAAAAAGAAGAAATAATAAAAATAAAATAATAGGATAGAGACTATAAATGGTATGTATCGATTGTACATATAGAACGTCATGCATTGATGTAAGAACTGAAATGGACATGTGGAAAGAAGATGAATAAAACTCCAAAATTCAAGTTGGTTTTTGTGTGTGTGTGTTTTTTTTGTTGTTGTTGTGGTTTTTTGTGTTGTTGTTTTAGTTGGCTGTTTTGAACCATGGAAGTTATTAAAATAATATATACATATAATAAAGATATATTGACATGGATATTGCGATATAACAGTGTATAATTTCCAATTAAGATTAAAAATATAACCAATTCATTCAAAAGTTTGATTTTTTTGGTTGGTTTTTGTTGTTGTTATGAAGAAAATATCGGGACAAAATATAATATATATGGGAGAGGGTATAGAAGATGATGAATGGGTGGGAGAATAAGGGTTATTTTGTCATTAAGTCAAGTTTGGTTCAATTTTTGGGTTGAATTTTTTGGATTGAATTTTTGCATTTTGTGTTTAATTTACGGTTAATAAGGCATGCTTGGGTTCAAATTGTTTGAATTTCTCCAAATATGCATGCAAAATGTGAGCAAGGGAGGAGAGTGTCGACTTGTGGGACGGGGAGGGGGGGGGAATGGGAAAAGAAAAAAATAAAAAAAATTGGAGAAAAAAATAAACTACTAATCTGAAAAATAAAGAAAAGATTGGGTTATATATATCAACGAAATAAATGATAAAATATTTGAATAAATTAATATCAATATTATATTTTTGAATTTCGGGTATATTTGAAATATTAAGGGTGTTTAGAGATTTTTTATAGGGTTTGTGTGGATTGGTTTTTTGGATTAATTCTTTGAATTCTTTGAAAACAAAAAAACAGAGTTTAACAACAGCCCGTATCACTTTTTTCATTCTTAGTATCATCAAAATCGACATGATTTTTATTAACAACGGGGGTATTCGCACCGGGATTATTATCAAATAACGATTTAATAGCCGTATCAATAACCTTTTGAAAGACATTTTCGACATTCAGCCCAGACTTTGCACTAGTCTCAGCATAAATAGCATTAATACTTTGTGCATATTGTTTAGCTTGAGCAGCATCAACCTTACGTAATGCCGGGTTCTGTTGTACTAAATCCAACTTTGTCCCCACAATAGCCAAAACACAATCCACCACCCCTTCATTAACAATCTTCGAAACCCATTTTTCTAAAGCGACATAAGTATTGGCATCGGTTAAATCGTAACAAATTATACAACAATGAGCATTACGACAATAAAATGTTGTCAGACCGGAAAACTTTTCTTCCCCAGCTGTATCCCATACAGCTACACAACGTCCTTGGTGGAAACGAAGGGAATAATATGCACCGATAGTAATTGAAGTCTTGCCAAAATCTTTATAAATATAGCGGTTAAACAAACAGGTTTTACCTAAGGGATTCAAAGTGCAGTCGAGTTTAAGTGTAGTTTGAGCGGAGTAGTGATGGGTTTAAGAGTATGAGGGCGGTTTGGAGTAATATGAATTGGGTTGGTGAATAGATGTGGGAGTTTAACGGGTTTAAGGGGTTTAAGGGGGTTTTAATTTGAAGGTATTGGGGTTGGTTTCAAAGCGACAAGTCAAAGAATGGGGTGGGTAAGAGTGAGGGGGTTTGGAATGGCCAGATAGAGTGATGAAATTGCCGAGAAAAGTGGATATACATGACATAAAAAGAAATGTTAGAGAGAGAATGGGCCCAGAATTTGAAAATGTTAAAAAAAAAAAATACAACATTGTTTCATAACTTGAAAAGTGAAAAAACGGGACAAATACGAGTGGATGTGGATTATATAACGTACAATAACTTAGAATTGATGAATGGTGATAAAATAGACATAAATTTATAACATACCAGTGGATGGGTTCCCCAACAAGACGAGTTTTAAATCTGCTTGACTGGTCATTCCTATATAATAATGAAGGTGTTGCATAGTGAGAAAATGTTGATGAGAGTGTGATGTTGATTTATGCTTGATCTTGCCCGATGAAAGGAAACATAGACGGTAATATAACAAATTTGAAACTTTGCAAAAAAACCGTTTGGAAAGCGCACAACTTTTTTTCCATTTTTTTGATTTTTTCGATTTTTTTGATTTTTTTGATTTTTTTCAAACAAATAGACAATCAGTCTTCTCATAAATCGCACCCTTCTTACTGACAATATGACTAATTGGGATCATATTGATTCTCTTCTGTCGGTTTGTTATCGAGGAATAAAAGAAAAGGATCGTTGTTGTGACAGATCCACGCAAGGATCCCTGATATAATTGTATCAGTATTCCTAAACCGGAAAACGGTCTTTAGATACGCGAATCATGGAGATGATGTTCGCATTTACCCGGTGGTGGTTATATTCCTATAAAGATGTCGAGTTGTCGGGGGTGGTTTTTTTCAAAACCCAAAATTTGACAGAACCGTTACATTACCCAACCAATAGTATCATATGGATATTGTGTATTTACTTGACTTGGATTGATAGCGTTGGGTCCACAATTTGGACATTGGGGATTTGATTTGCTGAAACAATTTTGAGCTTTTTTTCAGTGGAATCACGGAATCACGGAATCACGATAGATTGGTCGATCTAAGACATGATCGAGGGTATACTAGCCTAAGATCGGTTATAAAAGAGAACACTTGGTAGGGCCAATCCTCTGATAGAAACCTCCATGCTACGAACCAGATTAATAAACTCGCCAAACTATACAGAGTTAATTTATTGAAATGCTGCATGAGACGAAAAGAAGAGATCTGAGGGGATAATAGGAGATAATTTTATTTTAAAAAAATGCACAAGATTTTAAAACAAACAAAAAAGTTGGAAAAAACATTTTTAAAACCCAAATGCTTTAAAGACATTATTAACCAAAGCTTCAGTAGAGTTAATAGAGACAGAATGACTATAAGTACTGGTAGTAGAACGGGAAGAAGATGAATCTGAAGAAATATTAGGACGACCAGTATAAGGCTTGTTTGAAAAACCATAATGCATACGATAATGGGATTCAAATGAGTTAATAAAATCACGCATGTTAGTTTTTTTAACATAAATTGTAGCGACATCGGAACCAAGCAATGGTTCTTTACAGTATTGCTCTTCAACGATGTTTAAAGCAGAAGAGAACGCACGCTCCTTATACAATTCCCAGTCGGACTTATGCAAGACAAAGGTTAACCCATCACGTTGATAAGGATAGTATTCATCACGTTTAGCATCGATACATTGGAATAACCAATCGGTAATGGTGGTTAATTGACGACTTGTGCAGTTATGGACAACGGAGAAGACGAATTCATCATGGTTTTTAATTTCATGATTATGTGGTGAAACGGATTCCTTTTCAAGTCTCGCAAACCAATCAGTACCATGGATAGATGTATGGTGCATTGCGGTTGGTAAAAGAAAACCAAGGTAAGCAGCGGTTGGAGCCATTAGAATGTAACGAAGGGGGCTAGATTTGAGAGAGGGGGGGGATTGTAGGAGGGAGATGGGTGAGGTTGCGTAGGTTAGGGGAGACAAAGTTGACAAAGTATTTTTTGTGTTTTTTTATTGTTTGTTTGGATTGTTTTTTCGGGAAAAATAGACACAATTTTTACATTTGAAGAATTTACTTCATCAATTGGATAATAAACGCATAAATGGGGATAATTCGAGTCAAATATGATAAAGAAAGGATTTGAACAAGGATGATTATGAAATACTGCCATCTTGATGAAAAAAAACAAAATCGGAATCTCAAATGTGAGTTTTCAGCCAAGATGAGTTTTGCATCTGAATATAGGCGCCGAACTCAAAGAAATAAGGTTGTATATAATCATCATTTAATTACACTGATGGATAAGAGGAAGGGTGTACCAAAAATAACTCATCAAAGTTAATTTTTGTTCAGAAAACCGCACCATGATTGAATTGTGATATATGGCGGGATGAAAATATAGAAAAGTGGAAATAATGCAGTGATATACAAGCTATATGAAGATGACGGTTATTTTGAGGGCACAAAATGAGAGTTTTTAAAAATGTCAAAAAAAAAAAACGGAATTTGCGGTTGATGCAATTGCAAAGGATTTATTTGTTTGAGACAATTTTGGATAGAATAGTATTTACATATAAAGGGAAGTAACGGAGTAGTAAAGCTGTATACATTGAATCTGAGTGTATCAGTATATAATCGGTACGGGAAAGAGGGGAATAAAAAAAGGCCGAAAAAATGAATAAAAAATGAAAAATCTGCATGAATTAAAAAGAGTTCGGTACTATTGTGAGCCCAAAAGGGGTAATTTCTGATCGGTACCCCTAATTATTGCTTATTATTAGCACCAGATGATGGTTTCCCGGGTGAAAAAACAGGAGCAACAAGTGGAACAAAAGGGCTCAAATCATTCGCTTGGTTATTAGATCCAAATGAAGTACTGCCAAAATTAGATGAGCCAAAACCGGTAGTTGGTTGACCAAATGCGGAGGTAGTTGCGGGCTGGCCAAAAGTGGAGGTCGTGGTTGTCGATTGGCCAAAAGCAGAGCCAGTTTGTCCAAAAGTACCAAAACCACCCCCAGCGAATGCATTAGTAGTTGGTGCGGACCCAAACGCACCAGTTGTTGACGTAGAACCAAACGCACCAGTTGTTTGAGCAGAACCGAGTGAATTTGTTGGCGCGAACGATGTTGAACCAAAGTTTGAAACTTTAAGGTTTGAACCGAAAGAAGATGTAGTGGTTGGATTTGGTTGGGGTTGTTGTGGTTTTGTTGGGGAAAATAATGCACTTGCACTGAAACCAAAGGAATTTGACATTTTTGGGGCTAATTGAGTTTGTGGAGTTGATAATTGTTGTTGTTGTTGTTGTTGTTGTTGTTGTTGTTGTTGTTGTTGTTGTTGTTGTTGTTGTGGGGCAGAAATTAAACCTTGTTCGTGATGCATAGTTTGTACTTTTTTTTCATCTTTTTGATGTTGTTTTGCAGTTTTTAAAATATTTTTACCAAAAGTTGATTGTAATAATAAATCATCGGCATCAATATCATCATCACTATCACTATCACCTTCATTAACATTATTATGACCATTATGACCATTAACCCTAACACCATCACCTTGTTCATTCCCACCACCAATATTCATCCCGCCACTATTCCCTTCTATAGCTGACATTAATTTGGCAGTAAAGTCATCATCATCATCATCATCAGAATCTGAATCAACAGCAGTTAACGTAAATTGCTTCAAAATATCAGACGTTGCTGTATCTTCTTGATGAAATGCAATTTTTTGATACAATTCTTCAATCGAATCATAATGGTGTTGTAATTGAGCAATAGTATGCGGGGTATGAGTAACTAAACGTCTTAATTTATACGTTTCTTTAGAATATTGACTATTAATTATCTTGGATAGCTCGTAACAATAAATCCAAATATATTTTGAGCGTTTCGAACGGCGTTTTAAAATTGATATTTGAGCCAAATAGTCATAAATAATTAATAATTCCGGATGAAGCGGGTGTAGATTCATTGTTGCACTTTCTGCGATTAATGTCCATAAATGTTCACATAGTAATGGGAGCTCAATATGGGATGGAATAGTGACTTGTTGGTTTTTATCACCAACACCAACAACAACCACCTGTGTTTGGTCTTCATTCATACCGGCTTTAGTTTGTTTATTTTGTTCACTAGCTAATTTTTGGTAATGTTCAATAGTATGTTGATATGGTTGGTAATTTGTGGAAAAAAAATTTGTAATTTTTTGTAATTCAAATTCTTCTTTATCAAGTTGTTCTTCATCAATAGTATCTTCCGGAACAGCCAAAGTAATTTGATGTAAATTTCTCATACCAGCATTAGCACCGCGTCCTTTTGTACCCTTTTTACCAACGGGACCTTTTTTTTTGGCAGTATTTGCCTTTATTTTTTG
>Ga0256901_1001607_pt1 | contig 11138 bp, 16 predicted proteins | sample MC6MC0689MT_FD_190200 | JGI IMG/M metagenome (GOLD analysis project Ga0256901, IMG submission 190200) | Metatranscriptome of enriched soil aggregate microbial communities from Iowa State University, Ames, United States - MC6-MC0689-MT... | ecosystem: Environmental > Terrestrial > Soil >... | reverse complement strand
GGGCATTGGAGGCTTACTTATCAGGCTGACCGGCCTGCCCGCTATTATGGGGATCGCCTCATCAGCACTTAGCGCATTAGGTGGCGCATTATCTTTACTGTTAAGTCCAATTGGGCTGATCGGTGCGGCCTTTATCGCGGCAGGGCTACTGATCTGGCGCTTCTGGGAACCCATTAAGGCATTTTTTGCAGGTTTCTTTTCCGGGGTGATGCAGGCGCTCACGCCGTTTCGTGATGCATTCGCTGGCCTGGCCCCTGTGTTTGGAGTGATTGCCAATGCCGTTTCGCAATTGTGGCAGTGGTTCAGCAATCTGTTTACCCCCATGAATGCCAGCAAAGAAACACTGGATAAATGCGCCAGCGCTGGTGAGACGTTCGGTAAAGTTTTTGGCCTGGCTATTCAGGGGCTAATGCTACCTCTGACCGCGTTAGCAAAAATGATTGGCTGGATACTGAAAAAACTCGACATCATTCCAGACGGCATTGATGCCGCTCACTCAAAAGCACAGGCGCTGGCAAAAGATCCTGTTGTGTGGGAGTGGGATGATAAACAGAAAAAAATGGTCAAAAAGGAATGGCAGTGGTCAAAAAATGAGGACAAGCCAGCCGCCCCTGTTACCACTCCACCATCAGCCATAGTTGGTGCTGAAACAGGAACCCAGCGACGTCTGCAAAAAATTGCTGATAACACCGGCGGAATGCTGGATGAAACTAAAAAACAGCGAATTGGCCCTGGCGATATTGTGTTTAAAAATTTGCCTCAGGCACTCGCTGTTCATGGTGCATGGCAGGAAGCACGATCAACGCCAGACGCAAACATGGCGCAACTGAGCGCGCGACCGGTAATTGCCGGAGCGTCGGCCCCAATTAAAACCCCAGCAATAAGCCCGGCGGTATCACAACCCGGACGCTCTGAGCGAAGCCCTCAGGCTCAATCTGCTGCACCCTTTGGAGAGATGCACGTACACGTTCACCTACACGGCAATTTCACAGACAACGCGCGCGATATTGCCCGCATGACCGCTGATGCGGTGCAGGCTGAATTTGATAAACGCTTCCGCTCACGTGGCAGATATAGCGACAGTGACTAACGAGGACAGAAAATATGATGATGGTATACGGAATGTTTGTCTTTGAACTGAAGACCATCCCACACCAGCAAATGCAGCAGTCTAAAACCTGGCGGCATGTGAAAAACGAGCGGATCAACCGCTCTGCAAAGTGGCAATACATAGGCGCGGGAGATGATCAAATTACGCTTTCTGGTGTGCTGTATCCACAAATTACCGGCGGCAAAGTTAGTCTTGCCGTTCTGGATACACAGGCATATACCGGGCGGCCCTGGCCCCTGATTAGCGGAGCGGGTCAGATATTTGGGATGTATGCCCTTACCCAGCTACAGACCACGCACACGGAATTTGACCAGTATGGCGAGGCAAAAAAAATTGAATTTACGATTACTTTTCAGCGGGAGGATGAAGATCTGAGGGAAAGCCTACAGGCATCCTCAGTGGGTGATTTGCTGGGCAACCTACAAAGCACAGCCAGCTCCGCCTACGATAGTGTGAGCACCGCTGCTTCAAGCCTGTTCTAACCATAAAAAATGCCGCGTTATATGGCGCGGCTTTTCTTTTTCATTGCTCCGTGCCCTGGCCTTCTAACTGAGCTAACTTATCGGCTGGAAACTTTTTGTATAACGTAGAGATCCCGACATCATAAATGATTGCAACCTGCTGGCGTGTCGCCTTACCGTTCTGAATCAAACGCCCCATTTGCTCCCATTCATCACTTGAGTATTTTGGCGGCCTTCCGCCAATGCGCCCCTTTTTCCTCGCTGCTGCCAGCCCAGCGCAAGTGCGCTCAATTATTATTTCACGCTCCATTTCAGCCAGCGCGGACATGATGTGGAATGTAAACCTGCCCATGCTGGTATTTGTGTTTATCCCTTCAGTGATAGAGAGAAACTCCACATTCATCTGCTTAAATTTTTGAAGTAGATCCGCAAGATTGATTAACGAGCGCCCCAGTCGATCCAGCTTCCACACCACGACCGTATCGCCGGGCTTTAAGGTTTTGAGTAACTTACTTAGCCCTGGTCTTTTTGCCTTTGTTCCGGTCATTTTGTCTTCAAAAATTAGTTCACAATTTGCGCGCTCGATTGCGTCACGTTGCAACTCTGGGTTTTGGTCAATTGTTGACACCCTGATATAACCAATTCGCATAAAAATCCCCCAACTTAGAAAGCCCATTCGCTATCCGTATTCTATCGAGCAAAGTCATTTCTGACTGTACTGCAGCGGTGGCCAGCATCGTCAGGACTGTCTGTGCATTCCTGAAAATCTTGGTTTGGGAGAGGCGGCAAAAAGGGGGGTTGGGAACGGAGTAAATCAACTACCCGATATGTCATGTTTCCCTGGCGGCGAAGGGTGGATCGCACTACCTAACGGAAAAATAATGCAGTATGGAAGAGGTAACGTTAATCCGACGACCGCAAGCCAAAATTTAGAGATTAAGTTCAACATACCTTTTCCAAAAAAAGTTGATTGCGCCATGCTGACACATTCAGGGGATGGTGGGGCTGGGGCTGGAGCCGGAAGAGCGTTTGTGATGACTGCTGAAGGGCCAACATTAACAGGATTTAGATCGGCCTACAGAACCAGTTCAACCAGTACAACTGTTTCAATGCATTATAGTTGGTGGGCAGTTGGTGAATAAAATACGTTGGTTTGGGAGAGGCCGCAAAAAGGGAGGTTGGGAATGGAGTAAATCAACTGCCCGATATGTCCAATTTTTCCAGCAACAATGACTCCAACGGCTGGATGACTTTGCCGAACGGACTAATTTTCCAGTGGGTCAGGGTGGCTGGTACTTCAGGCTTAACAGGTGGGCTGGCAGTGGATGTTACGGAGTTTAATTTTCCGGTGCCATTTCCATCGGTTGTATATGCTGCTTTTCCCGGCTCTATATCATATGTCCAAGCAGTTAGAAGTGTGGAAAAAATAAGTTTGAAAGGTGCTTCATTATTGGTTCAGGCACATTCAGGCCAGTCCGTTTCTGGTGTGGCTACCTGCGTACTTGCAATTGGACGATAAAACGTTGGTTTGGGAGAAGCAGCAAAAAGAGGTGTTGGAACCAGTGATAACCAATTACCAGACATGAGTTTATTTTCAAGTTCTTTATCTCAAATTTCTGGCTGGCAGAAATTGCCATCAGGAATGATGATTCAATACTCCAGGGCTGGCAGCACTAGTAGTGAAAAGCTAATTAGTTATCCTGTTGCATTTCCTCATGCAGTTTTGTCAGTAACATTTGGATGCCGTCAATCATCATTCCCTACTATGGGGCAATCTGTGGTAATTGATGACTCAACTGTAAATCGTTTTGGATTCACTTGCCGTTCATTAGCCTTTGACCAATCAACCATGATTGACTCGTCTAGCAACTTCTTTTGGATGGCTATTGGCTACTGACCTTTTCAGGCATCAGTTCGGTAGGTGATTTGTTGTATGCGAAAGGTGACAACTCAAATTGCTCATACTGATTAAATTAAATGGATAGGATATCAAATTATTATATATTGGAGAGCTAAGAAATGAATTATTGGTTCAGTCCTAAAAATAATGCGTTCTACCCTGTTGCGCTTAAAGAAAGTTATGAGGCGGCTGGAAGTTTACCAGACGATATTATTGATATTTCTGATGATATCTTTATTGAATTCAGCGGAACACCGCCAGAAGGAAAAACAAGGTCTGTCGGGGCTGATTCAATGCCATGCTGGGAAGACTTACCAGTAGAATCGTTGAGTAAAGAAGAAATAAAAGCCCAGGCCAGAAGGTTAAGAGACTTTTTTATTGAAGCCACTGATAAAATGATGGTTGCTGATTATACAATTAGCGATATAAAACTAACTGATGATCAGCGTGACGAACTCTCTACAGTGCGCGCAACATTCAAAAGCTGGCCTGAATCCAATGGTTGGCCTGACATTGAGCTTCCTGAGATACCACAATGGATATTGATAGAAGCAGTAAATAATGGTTATGTTGTTACAAACTGGCCCTCATAAAAAAAGCCCGGAAGGGCTTTTTTATTATCAACATCCTATCTTTTACCAGCCGATTCCCCAGACAGTCACTGTTGAGTTCGATTTAGTGTACGCGCAAGCGGCTTTGAATTTTATACGGTCAATAATCGCCGCACTGACAAAAGGCGCGCCACTTGTTGCATAAATTAAAGAATTGGTAAGTGAGGGGTTGATAGATAAGCATGAATTAGGAAATGCCACAGGCCACGAATCATCTACCACCACCATTTCCCCATTAACTGATTGCGGGATTGATACCATCTTCCATTGAAGTAGTGCTGTCCGTTGAACACCGCTGATCAAGACTGGAATAACAATGTTTCCGGCACTGCTTGCCAGGGCGCTCGCCGCTGGCATTTTTGCGCCTTCCCCTAAACCAACGTTATTTACCTATGGCGATAATCAAAGTTCCGTACTTTCCTGCCTTCGACGGCTTTAGCAGTGCGCGAGTTCGATCACCTCCCATTACTTTATATGTTGGCGCTTCGGTCTGGGTTGGATCTACCCAAATAGCAGATAAAGCCAGCAGAGAGTATGGGAAAGCGACAGGGTAAATTGCTGCTGTTCCTTCTGTGTCAGAGCTATAAACGTCAACAGCAAACATTTGCACAATGTGCCCGCTAGGTAAGTTGAACCAGCGCAGATCTGATGTGAATGAACCCATATCTGGAATCTGATTTGAGCCGGTTCCAACTGTTCTTTTTGCGGCTTCCCCTAAACCAACGTTTAATACCCAATAGCTATCCAGTAAATTGAATTCGCGGTTGGTGTCACATATGTAAACCTAGTTTTAGTGACTGTAGTATTTCCAATGTCAAAACCGGTAAAACGTTGAGATGGGTCGTTTGTAGACATTAAAGCACTGACATGTCTGAATGCAGCAGGGAATGCAATCGGGAAAGTGATGTCAGTGGTTCCTACTGCCCCAGATGTGCCATTAACGCTAAATGCCCCCCATTGAATGATCAGACCAGTCGGCAATTTTTGATACCCGTTGAAACCTAAAGAACCGGCAAAGTTGCTCATGTCAGGAAGCTGGCCTGCACCATTGCCCACATCCCTTTTTGCGGCCTCTCTCAAACCAAGGTTTTTAAGAACCTCTGCGACCAGCCCTGCATCAACCATTTCCTTTAATGCGTTCGCCGTTAACGGGTACTGTTTATGCGGATTGGCCTTAGCCTCATGAGCGGCTACCAACTTATCAGCGTATGATTTTACTTCGATCACAGCATCATCAACATATTGCCGCGTTGCCAGTACAACCGATGGATCAACCTTCAAGGTAACTGCATCTGTGCTGGATACGGTGAGAAGCATCCTGATAACCTGAGTTCGGCCTGAACCTTCCTCAGTTGTCGCCTTATAAGTTTCCGGGCAATTAGCGATTGCGATCAAATCACCATCAGCGTCAAAAAGCCCAATTTCACGAATCCACCAACCGCCAGCAGACTCAGGAATAATCTGTTCAGCGATAATCTGACTATCGTTTTTTTCATCAACCGAAAGAGAATTAAGCGGCGCGCGGCGTCGCTCATTGATCAGCTTTGTCTGGGCCTGGCTCGGTGTTGGTGATACGCCGCCGCCATCGCCTACAGCGAGTGAAGTTATTTCCAGTTTTTCACCCAACGCCGCCATGTTTGATAATTTCGCCGCGCCCACATTGGTCAGGAGTGCAAAAAATTTAGCCGCCATTTGTAACCTCTAATGTATCAATAATATGAATTGCCCCACCTTGGAAGTAACCGCCACTGACTTCGACGGCCTCCGGCACCCAGGGGTAAATAGTCATCACGTCTCCGCCATAGCAACCGGCGTGAGCGAATAGCTCCCCCGATACCTGCAAATTAATCGCAAGCCCGGTTAGGTGGCGTGAGCATGGTTTTGCATCAGCGATCAGGCGTTCAAGTTCAAGATAGGTTTCCTCGGTAATACCCGATTCAGACACACCGATCTCAAGCTGAAATGTTCCCGGCTCGCCGCCAGTCTGCCACCACTCAATCACCTTGATCAGAAAGCCGAACGGCTCCACCACCCGGCGTAATGCTGAAATAGTTCCTTTCTGACGGTGTACGGCCCAGGCGGATTTAATTACCTGCCGTTTGGTCTGCTCAGACCAGCCTTTATCCCAGCGATCAACAGACAGCGCCCACGCCAGATAAGGCAGAAGTGCAACCGGGCATTCATCGGGATTCCACAGCTTGCGCAGATCTACAGGAATTTCGGATATACGCTGAGTACCCATTTCCGCACGGCGCAGAAAGTCACTGGCTTTGGGGGTTAACAGACTTTTACTCATCTGTTCCGCCTTTGGTAATTGTTACTGACGTGCAGCGCGCCGCCTGGGTGTCACTGATGACGACATTTGCGGGAGGTGACTGAACCTCAACACGCTGCACCCCCTGAACGTGCAATGCCGCCATGATTGCTGATCTGGCAACATCGCGACCTATGCCCCCTTGGTCTGCCAGCCAGGACTGCAACGCCTCTTCAGCAGCGTCTGCGATAGGTTCTGATTCCGGGCCAGGGTAGAAATACAGGGTTGCCGCAATCTCATAGTTGACGATCTCTGCACTCTGCACCGTCAGCCGGTCGCCTACCGGACGCACACTATCATCGGATAGGGCCGCGTTTACGGTGGCGATCAACTCCGCTGATGCTGTACCGTCTCCCTCTGACGAGAGTACAGAAACAATCACTTCAGCAGGGGCCGGGCTTGACGCTTTGGCATCCGCCACTTTGCCTGATGCGCTCCTGGCGAAATATTCATAAGCGGCAGTTGGGCCGGCAACGCTCAACCCCTCAAATGCAGCCTGGGCGCGAAGGCGTAACTTCGAATCGCTCTCCATTTCTGCATCTGTTGTGTCTGTCGCCTCGGTGACGGTCAGCCGTTCTGTGTTGTTGTTTGCTGCCAGGTTATCTAAATCGGTTGATACGGCGTGGCTCAACATACAAGCCGCCGCCCCATCATTAACAAGCTGTCTAAGTAACAACTCGCGATATGCAATTACCTGAGCGATCACGTTCAGTGGTTCAGACTCAAGCGCCATCGCAGCCGCAATTGCATCCTGCTGATCTTCCGGATAAGCCGAAACCATTTGCGCCTTCACGTCACTCAAAATGACTTCGTAATCCAGCGCCGCAATCACTTCCGGTGGCGGCAGTTCAGATAAATCAATTGTCGCCATTGTTCGGCTCCTTCAGGTTCACAGTGCCTGTTGTCGCCTGCATAGTGGTGGTGATCAATCCACTAAGCCCCACAGTCACCGCGCCGGACTCTGAATAAATCACATCAACCTGGTTTAAAGCGATCCGCGGCTCCCATTGCGTAAGAGCAATTACGGTGGCGCTCATAAGTTGCAGGCGGGTTGTTTCGTTTTTAGGTGCATCCAGCAAATCAGGTAACAGGCTGCCATACGTCCTGCGCATCACCCGTGACCCCAGCGGCGTCAATAAAACATCTTTCACCGACTGCCAAAGGTGATCGGAGTCAGAAAGCGTGCCAGTACCGGCCTCATTCATACCCGTATATTTCGCTGTCATATTGGCGCTCCTGTCGTTCCGCCACTATCGCCAGGGTGTTTATGCGAGTGCATAACCTTGCCGTTTGAAGACAGGTTTCCGCCGGTATGAGTAACATCGCCAGCCATCTTGCCGCCCTCGCTAAAATCAAAGGTTTTTGCCTTCAGGTGGTTGGTACATTCCACCACTGCTGTATCAAGCGTGATTTTCGTCTCAGCCTGGATGGTTGCCGTTTTCATACCGCTGGCTGTCAGGGCGCTAACTTCTGCGTCATATTCGAACCTGGCCCCGTCCGGCGCAGTAATCACCATCTGTTTCAGACTGACGGATGGGGCGTCGTTATCATTGCTGTAAAGGCTACCCAGCAAAATTGCCGTTTCGGGATTGCCTCCGATACAGCCCAGCAATACCTGCTCACCCGGCGACGGAGGGCACCAGATTTTAAAATCACCGGCGCGGCCTGTTTTCCATCTGAGCCAATTCGTTTCCAGATCTCCGCTCTGTACGCGCACGTTTTTACCGTCTTCCGATATTTCCGTGACAATCCCCACGCGCAGCACGTTTTCAAGGAGCCTCATCAGTTCGGCGCTCATTTGCCAGCACTCCCCAGGCTGTTGATCACGGCGCTACGGATCAGGGCTTCATCCGCCCTGGAAATACCCAGCAATTCACGCGGGGCATATTTCGCAAATGCACCTGGCCCAACCTGCTCGCGCAACCCGTACTGATGTATGCGGGCAATTCGCGCCGCCATGCCGCTATAACCGACTTCGGCACCTTCTGAAGTTGCCCGCATCTTCATGAAACGTGATGTACGCAGCTTGACGAACATAGGGGCTTTAACCATGCGTGGAGACTGGCCCGCCCGCGTATTGATCTCGGTATAGCGTTCTATATCTGCCCGGTAGAAGGTGCGAACCTCATTCCTGTCTTCATCAAAACCGGTGATTGTTCGCCCGTACTTTCCGCGCCCGCTATGCCAATTCTTCAGGCGACGTAATTGCCCCTCCCATATGAAGGCAATCCCCTGCTGCGTGCGCAGTGTCTTGCGGCGGCGGGCCTGATACTGGCTACCGTCAGGATTACGCTGGGCGCGTATGCGCTGCTGTTGACTGATACGCAGCATCTTTCCGACATTGCGCGCTGTTCGCGCGCGCCCGGCTGATGACACCCCCGCCAGAATGTCAGCAAAATACTGATCCAGTGCGTGAACATCCCCGGCATTCATACGGGCGTACTCCAGGTTACGTCTTCGATAATTCCGCTCCACTCCGGCGGTATACGTGGGCGTGGCTCTGGCTTGTGATCTGCCTTCAGAGTTCCGTCACCATTACGCGTGACGATCACACGCTCGCTGATAGGCAATTCAAAAAACAAATCTGCGGTGTCATCGTTATTGATAGCGGTAGTGAATTTAATCTCTCTATTTTTTTCAGGGTTCAGCAGTAGTTGCGGCTGCTCCTGCCAGAGCCAGGCCATGATCGGCAACGTAAAATCGTCCAGATCACCTGCGAAATTCATTACGAAGAGGCACAGCGTATAGGCGTAAACAAAATCAGCCGTTTCGCCGGTTGTCTCAACATGCCCTGATTCAATAAATACGCTGAAGGCTTCGGGGTTTGCTTTGCACCACTGATTTGAACGGGTTAGCGCATCGCGAAGAGAATTAATTTTCAGCATATTGTTTTGCCTCCTGAGCTTGCTGGCGCGCCAGGCGCTTCAGATTCAGTTCATTAATTGCGCGTTTATCCATGTTGCAGGTGTCGATCGCGTCATGCAGCTGATCGGCGTAAATCGCGATTCCTCCCCACGTAACCGGCGTTTTCAGTTCCGGTACAGGGGTTTCGTTAGTCAGGCTTTGCGGTACTGGTTCGTGAATCAGCTTTGTCTGGACTCTTATCTTTTCTGAGCAACCCATTACTGACAGCAACAGGCACAACAGCACCGGCGCATTCATCAGCGCGCATCGCCGTGGACATATTTTCACGCCTTTTTTCACCTTCACTGTTTCGCTCCTGTTCCGCTTTTCTGACGCCTGCTACCAGTGCCTGTGCATCAGCAGTTAGCACGCGCATTTCGCCAATTACCGCCTCGCTTTCATCAAACATTTGTTGCAGTTTCTTTTCGTTCTCGTCAGCTACAGCGCCCGTAAATCCCCGGTGATAGCCGGTGGCGAAGCCCAAGATGCTGATGACAACAAAATAAATAAAGGTCTTCACTTCGCCTCCAGATCTCGCCTGCACCAGGCCTGAAAATCAGTACGGCGATTCACCAGACCCTGTGACCTTTTACCGGCACTGTTAACGAAATCAGTTAAGCGATCGCATACTCCGATCCAGTTAAGCGCCTGGGCGTTTTTCCAGAGCGTGGTTCTCTGCCTGCGTTTGTTCTTATCCGTAAACCACATCAGGCCAGTACACCCCACATTCAGCCCGGCATCAGTCATTGCCTCAAAGACGGATTGCGGCATCGCCTTACCGTTAAAGTTCTGGTTTATGCAGTTCTCAGAATGCTGCATGTCATTCACCCAACGCCGTGCAATTTCTGCATCGCTGTAACTGCGTTTCTGTACGTTGCCGGTGGAACCAATTCCCACTGTCAGCACCCCGGCGGTACAGTAGTAGGGCGTGTTTCGGCAATCTTCCCATGACGCTATTTTTTGCTGTGCTTCAGGTGACGTTCTCAACGCTTCAGGGGCCATCGACACGCCCAGGGCGACAATCAGCGCAATGGAACAACGTTTAATAACCGTCTTCATCATCTATTCCCGCCCGGATTTGTGTTAACTCCAGCCGCTCAATGGCGGTCAAATCACGATGCTCTGCCTGCGTCAGAATTTGCTCAATCAGCGCATTGCGTTTCTCCTGCGCCTTTTCAACGCGGGCGCGATGTATCCATGCACGCCAGCCAAACAACGCACCCAGCACCAGACCAGCGAAACCAATCTTTTCATTCCATGTCATGACGCCAACGCTGACACCAATGGAGGTCGTTACCCAGGTGATCCAGTCGCACAGCCGGTGAAACGGATTCAACTCCATAGCTGCACCATCTCCTTTGCGGGCTGAGTGTCGATGTCTGGCATCTCCACAACCTGCCCGGCATCTAAAAAAACCTGCCCTCTCAGCCCCGGATTAGCGCGTAATACCTGCTCGGTTACGCCTTTTGTTGTTCCGTAGTGCCGGTGGCATACCTGATCCAGCGTGTCTCCCTGCAAGGCCTTCACCTTCATCAGCACAACTCCGCGTAAATGCGCGGCTTGCGCTGAATGTCTGAAATACCCCAGCGGGCATCCCGCCAGAGATCGCTGATTTGAAGATCCAATGCGGCGGCGTCTTTATCCCCCTTCGGAGTGGTATCAACATCCCTGTACCCTTCAAGCACCAGGGCGCGGGCGATGGAGTAAACCGCGCGCCGGTATCGGTAAACTTTGACGCTCTCCGCGTTCAACTGCCGGGCTGGTACATCCTGCAACTGCCCATAACCCGCCGCCTCCTGGCTGGACTGCCATAGATCAAGCTGCTCGGTAACGTGCG
>Ga0256901_1001605_pt1 | contig 11143 bp, 9 predicted proteins | sample MC6MC0689MT_FD_190200 | JGI IMG/M metagenome (GOLD analysis project Ga0256901, IMG submission 190200) | Metatranscriptome of enriched soil aggregate microbial communities from Iowa State University, Ames, United States - MC6-MC0689-MT... | ecosystem: Environmental > Terrestrial > Soil >... | reverse complement strand
CTTTTTCTTTCTGTTATTTATACTTCATACAGGTATCTGTAAGGGAAAGAGTATGGCTGCATTTGACAATTCGAGAGCCTATAAACCTACTACACAATTATTAAGTAAATCCAATTTCAAAAGTAAGTTTAAGAACAGCAGAGAACTGTTTACCCAATCGATGACAGTAGATGCTCACGTATTGCTGTCGGCCGCAGGAACTGTTTCAGCGCTTGATGCAAAGGCTTATGTGGCCATGCAGCGATGGGTGTTTCCTACTTTTGTGCTTAATAAATTTTATGAGCAAAGGCATATTGGCATTGTGCCCGGTATGATGGCCAAAATACTTTTTCCTGTCCATTATTTTTGGTAGCTCAGCTAAATCTTCCAATTTGTTTTACATCTAAAACAGCCCTATTGCACAAATTAATGTTAGCTTTTATTTGATACACAAATAGAGTGAAATTTCATTATATTTAGCTTCGATACCTTGGCTTTTTAAAAAACTAGCGGAAACCTAAATCTCGGCAAATTGCCGCTCTAGCTGTTTTACAGCTATACCAGAACCGATACAGATATAATTAACGAAGCGTACAACATCCCAGCAAAATGATGTTGGCATGCTCGCTCAAAGAAACGCAATACGTAATGGAACATCATCTCCCGCACTTAATTACCGACCTCGCCTTAATACTAGGCGCGGCAGCTATTACTACACTTATATTCAAAAGATTAAAACAACCGCTAGTACTGGGCTACATTATAGCTGGCTTGCTGGTGGGGCCGCAAATACATTTGTTGCCCACCGTTACCGACCAGGCCAGTATTAAAACCTGGGCCGAGATAGGGGTTATCTTTTTACTATTTAGCCTGGGCTTGGAGTTTAGCTTTAAAAAACTGATGCGGGTGGGGGGCGCCGCCTCCATAACGGCTTTGGTGGAGGTGGTCGTCATCGTTATTGCCGGTTATTTCACTGGTAAGTTAATGGGGTGGAAAACGATAGATTGTATATTCTTGGGTGGTATGTTGGCTAGCTCGTCCACCACTATTATCATAAGGGCCTTTGATGAATTGGGGGTAAAATCGCAACAATTTGCCAAAATAGTTTTTGGGGTTTTGATTGTGGAAGACATTGTGGTTATCCTGATTTTGGTACTACTTCCCACTATTGCCATCAGCCAAAATTTTGAAGGTTCTGAGTTGTTCTTCACGGTATTCAAACTTATATTTTTCCTTGCGCTTTGGTTTATCCTGGGCATATTTTTGGTGCCAACGTTACTCAAACAAGCGCGAAAATTAATTGACTCTGAAACATTGTTGCTGTTGTCCATAGGCCTTTGTTTGGGTATGGTAGTCTTGGCTACGCAAGTTGGTTTCTCTGCCGAGTTGGGAGCCTTCATCATGGGGTCCATTTTTGCTGAGACCACTTCTGCCGAAAAAATTGAACATTTATTGAAAGGGGTAAAAGATTTGTTTGGCGCTATATTTTTTGTATCGGTAGGTATGATGATAGATTTAAATGCTATTTGGGAATATAAAGTGCCCGTTATTGTGATTACTTTATTGACCATTTTTGGTAAATTTTTCAGCACATCACTAGGCGCGCTCATTTCTGGGCAGCCTATGAAACAGTCGGTACAAGTGGGTATGAGCATGGCGCAGATTGGGGAGTTTGCTTTTATCATAGCCACATTAGGTATTACGCTCAAGGTCACGAGCGACTTCTTGTTTCCAGTGGCGGTGGGGGTTTCTGCTTTGACCACTTTTACCACGCCATACATGATTAAGTTTTCGGCGCCTTTGTACAATCAAATAGTAAAAATTGTTCCGCCTGCCGTTATTGCACGTATCAATAAATACTCCTCCAATACTCAAAACATGCAAGCCACCAGCGAGTGGAAAATTGCATTGAAAGGTTATGTGGCCATTGTGGCTACCAATGGCATTTTGGTGATAGCCATTGTGCTGCTGTCGAGCAATTTTTTACTGCCTTTCCTGGTAGAGAAAACAAATAGCCCGCTCATTGGTAGTATTATAACACTAGCCGTTACTGCTGCTATATCCTTGCCTTTCCTTTGGGCATTGGCTACTAAGCGCCCCAATCAGTGGGCTTATAAAGAGCTTTGGGTAAACAAGAAGTATAACCGCGGACCGTTAATTGTGGTAGAATTGGTGCGTATTGTACTGGCTGTACTGTTGATAGGCTTAATGGTAGATAATATTATTTCGAGTAGCATAGCCATGGTGGTGGTGTTGGCCGTTATGATAATTGTTTTCTTCCTTTTTTCGCGCAATATTCAAAAACTGCATGGGAGGATTGAACGCCGATTCCTATCTAATTTGAATGAGCGTGACGAAGTGGCCACTGCCTCCAATTCAGATTCTGAGCTTACGCCTTGGGATGCGCATTTGGCCGACTTTACGATAGACCCCCTAGCTCCTTTTGCGGGTGTGAAGCTAAGTCAGCTGGCTTGGAGAGAGCACTATGGCGTTAATATTGCCCTGATAAAAAGAGGCGATAGGATGATATATGCGCCTGGCAGAGAAGATGTAATTTTTCCGCATGATATTGTGAGCATAATTGGTACGGATGAACAAATTCAAAAGTTCAGACCTTTGATAGAAGGCGGCAAAGAGCTGGCCGGCGAGAACTCGGAAACGAGAAATGGGGTAGTGGCTTTACTTAAAATTATTGTGGACGAACATAACAAACTTAAGGGCTTATCTATACGTACGTCGGGCATAAGAGAAAAAACAAATGGCCTTATCGTTGGCATTGAACGAGACGGCAACCGCATTCTTAATCCCGACTCCACCGAAGAATTACTGTGGGGTGATGTGATTTGGATAGTGGGCGATAGAAAGAAAATTCAAAGTTTGAATAAGAAGGAGAAGTAGGGGCTGAATTGTGGAGTGTGTATACCGTTCCGAAGTTCGCGTATCGGTTTCTGAAATGTGATTATTGGTATCCGAAGTGTACGTATGACTTTCCTACTATAGCGGAAATTTTACGGGATTGAATTGGAAAAACCCAGTCAAATAATTTTATAGAATAAGCCCCAAAGCATTGCTGTTTTGGGGCTTATTTATTTAATCTAATATTTCTAAAATTTATTTACCACCAAACACCCTTTGCAATAAGCTCGTAACCTGTGCTGCTGGATTGGTACGTATTTTAGCTTCTTCTTCAGCTATGCTGGTAAACAAACCGCTCAAGGCGCGTTCGGTAACATAACCCGTCAAATCTGGATTGATTTTATTTTTAGACAAAGGCAATTTGTTGTACGTGCTGAACACGCTATTCCACAAAGTAGGCGCGCCCACTTTATTCAATGATTTTTGAATCACAGGTTTGAAGGCTGTAGTCAGTGCCGAGGTGGTTTTTCCCTTCAAGAAATTGGTAGCAGCATTATTGCCACCTCTCAAAATGTTTAAACCATCTTGAATAGATATAGAAGTAATAGCATTGATGAAGATTGGCGCAGCTTGCTTGGCCGCGTCTTCGGCAGCGCGGTTCATAGATAATACTGCTTTATCTACCACCGAACCCATACCTATGGAGCGCAAAGTAGACTCTACTTGTCTGGCTTCGGCTGGCAGTAATATTTTTAAGGCTGCATTCTTAAAGAAACCATCGGTAGCCGAAAGCCTGTTTGATGCATTTTTAGCACCGATGCTTAAGGCTTCTTTTAGTCCAGAAGCAATATCATTATTGCTTAGGCCACTGCCACCAGTATTTGTACCCGATGTGTTTGTATTTTTTTTACCCGAAATACCATTTAAGATATCTGACAAGGTTTGCGCCTGGGTAGTTTGTGTTTGACAAAATACTAAACCTGCTATAAGCGCTGGAAGAATAAACTTTTTCATATCAATGATTTTGCTTTTGACTGATGATTAGGTAATAAGTTAAACGCTGTTAGTAATTATTTCCAGAGCGTAAGAATTTGACTGGCATGTTCTTTGGTCTTTACTTTAGTAATTACATGGTCAATTAATCCTTTCTCGTTTATTAAAAATGTAGTTCTATGAATGCCGTCAAACTCTCTGCCCATAAACTTTTTAGGCCCCCAGACGCCATAGGCTTCAATTATTTTTCTATCAACATCAGCCACCAATTTGAATGGTAATTGATGCTTGGTCTCAAACTTTTTATGGCTTTTTTCATCATCGGCACTTATGCCTATAACTACAATCCCCTCTTTTTGTAAAGCCGCAATATTATCTCGCAAGTCGCAGGCTTGGGCAGTGCAGCCAGGCGTATTGTCTTTGGGGTAAAAGAATAAAGCAACCTTTTTTCCTTTAAAATCGGCTAAAGAAACGGTTGCTCCGTCTTGGTCCTTGCCCTTAAATGCCGGCGCTTTCTTACCTGCTTGCAAAATTGAATCCATGCTTTTCTTTTGTCTAATCTTTAAATATTGCTTTCGCATTTGCTGTAGTAGCCTTAGCTACTGCTGCTATATCGCAATTTTTTATCTCTGCAACTTTTTGCGCTATTAAAGGAATGTAGGCACATTCGTTTCTTTTTCCTCTGTAAGGCACAGGTGCCAAATAAGGCGCATCAGTTTCCAACACAATATACTCTAGAGCTATATCTTTCAACACCGCAGGCAACGTACTGTTTTTAAAAGTAGCCACACCGCCAATGCCCAAGTAAAAACCTAAATCAATAATTTGCTGTGCTTCTTCGAGCGTGCCGCCGAAGCAATGAAAAATACCTTTCAGCTTTCCGTTCTGCTTAGCCCGCACCATGTCTATGCCATCTTGTATAGAATCGCGGGTGTGAATAATTATAGACAAATCATGTTCCAATGCCCAATCCATCTGCGTATTGAAGGCTTCCTTCTGTTGCGCTACGAATGTCTTGTCCCAATAATAGTCTAAACCAATTTCGCCAATGGCGGCAAATTTTTCTTTCTGCAACCATTCCTCAGCAATAGCCAACTCTTCTTTATAATTCTCCTTAATATAGCATGGATGCACGCCCATCATTGGCAAGCAATGTGCTGGCCACTGTCGCACTATATCCATCATGGGTTCTATAGTGCTGCTGTCACAATTGGGCAAGTACATTTTCTGAACACCAGCATCCAGCGCACGTTGTACGTCTGCCGCTCTCGTGTTGTCAAACTGCTCGTCGTATAGGTGCGTGTGTGTGTCTATAAAAAAATCTGTCATTAAATATTCTTACATTTTATTAGGTGTACAAACCACCGTTAATTGAAATGACCTGCCCCGTAATATAAGCGGCATTTTTAGAGGCTAAAAATCCTACTAATTCGGCTACTTCCTGGGCTTCGCCAAAACGTTTCATGGGTATCATGGCAGCCAGTTCTTTTTCGTTCAATTCTTCAGTCATATCTGTTTTCACAAAACCTGGAGCTACCGCGTTTACGGTTATGTTTCGTTTAGCCACTTCTTGCGCCAAAGCCTTGGTGGCGCCTATCATGCCTGCTTTAGCTGCCGAATAATTTACTTGTCCTGGCATACCTTTTATGCCACTCAACGACACAATATTGATAATGCGGCCAAAACGGTGCATCAGCATAGGGTTCATTATTTGCTTGGTGATGTTAAACATACCTTGCAAGCTCGTATCTAGTACCGAATGCCATTGTTCATCGGCCATAAAGGCCAATAGCGCATCTTGTCTTATGCCAGCATTGTTTACCAATATTTCTATTACACTTTCTTTATTATCGGCTTGCCATTTGCCCAATGTATTTTCTACATCAGTTTTGTTGGCCACATCAAAACTCATCAATAACGCGTCCTGTCCTTCGGCTCTTACTAATGCCGCCGTTTCCTCAGCTGCTGCGACATTGCCTTTATAATTAATTATTACAGGATAACCCATAGTGGCCAACTTCACGCAGATGGCTCTACCTATGCCGCGTGAACCACCAGTAACTAGTGCAAATGATTGCATATATGCTTGATTGATTATTTGTTTGCAAAAGTACCTTATTGCCTTTTAATATGAAAAACAATAAAAGTTACCGTTAGAATTTTAATTTTCCCGCAGATTACGCTGATAACCGCAGAGAATAGTGCTCTACGAATCCCTTCTTTTCTGCGAAAATCCGCGTAATCTGCGGGACATTTAGAAACGACAATGGCTGCATCTCGTAAAAGAAACAGCCATTGCAGAAATGTAATCTACTTATTATTTAGTACCTGGTTTTTTCAACTTAGCATAGTAGTCTTTTACTTGCTTCGCAAAATCGTTAGCAGGGTCTTTCTCTAAAATTTTATTAATCCAGATGGTAGCATCTTTTTCGTTATTGGCATTGTAATAATAGAACGCCAAGTAGTTGTATGCATTCATCAAATCGGCATCTTTATGCTCATAACCTTCTTTTTTAAAGTCTATCCAATCTTTGTAATACTGAGCGGCACCACCAGTTTTAGCATCGGCATCCACTGCAGCAGCAGTACGTGCTTGCCAATATAAAGCTGAACCTTCTTCAGGATATTTAGCGCGCATCAATTGGAAAGCGTTAGCAGCTTCAGGGTAATTTTTGCCATAGTAAGCATATAAACCCCAGTTGAAATAATCAAGTGCCGGAGCAGCAGGGTTATCGTCTACAACCTTACCAAACCATTTACCAGCTTGACCATAGTTCTTAGCATCTTTAAAACCTTCAGCTATTTTTTTGTACAATTCGCTTTTATCTGTTTCGGTGCTAGTAGTTACCGCTTTGCTGAAATAAAAATCAGCACTATCGTTATATTGCTTAGCTTTCAACGAATCTTCACCAGCCAATGCCGTAAAGATTTTACCAGAATAAATGTAATCGTCGTTGATGATTTTAGCTGGATTTGTTTCTTTGCTGTAGAAAATATTCATGTTTTCCAAAGCTTTAGGATAATCCTTAGTTTCATAAGCACTATACCCAATCAAGCGATATAAATAAGGCTTGGTAACACCTTTACCAATCAACTCTGTAATTTTAGCTTGTGCTTCAGGGTATTTCTTAGACAAGAATAATAAATCGGCATACTTAATTTGGTCATCGATAGACTTGTCTGAAAGTTGGATGAATTTTTCTACATTCTCCAAAGCTTTCTCGAATCTACCAGCACGCTGGTAGGCCTCTGCCAATTCTCTGTAAGGAAGCGGATTAGAAGGGTCTGCTTCTTTAGAAAGATTGAAATTTTTAAGAGCGTCATCATACTTATGCGCATCATACCAAAGTGAGCCAATTCTTGAATAAGCCAATGAATTGTCAGTACCTTTTTCTACTGCTTTTTCATAACTGCTCATGGCTTGTCCGCCGCCACCTTGCATTTTGAGGTAAGCATCACCCAGAGCAATCAAAGTTTTTGCTTCACCACCATTTATTTCTACCGCTTTGTTATACCAGCTAATAGCATCGGTGATATTTCCGCCGCTAGTGTAAGTGATGGCATCGGCAGCAACCTTATATTTCTCCCACTCTTTCTTTTTTGCTTTGTCTACTATGGTCAATAGCATTTTGCTAGCTTCTTCTTTTTTACCTTCGGTAAAAAGCACACGAGCCATACCAGCCTGATTGTAGAAATCATCTGGCTTTGAGGCGAAGGCAGTTTTAGCAGCCTCTTTATTATCCAATCCTAATTCTGACAAACCGTAAAAATAGTTGGCTTGACCATCTTTGCCAGCAATAGGCTGTAAAGCTTTTTTAGCACTTTCAAAACGACCGTAACTAATCATTTTTTCACCTTCTTGCACACTTTGTGCACCCACATTTAAAGCGAGAGCCGAAGCTGCCACTGTAACAATAATCTTATTCATTATAGTTTTTGTTTGTTATGATGTAGTTTTTCTATTATAAAAATAAATTTTAGAATTGTATTTATTTAATGTCTACTTCCCTAATGTTTAGCTGCACCCGTAAAGGTACTAAACGTGATTTTTTAAATATTAATTGCCCTCTTTCGCTACAAATAAAATTGGCAAAACCTGCACTCAGCCCATATCCATTGTCGCGTGTTATGAAATACATGTCGCGTGTTAGCGGATATTGAAACAAGGCTATATTACCTAAATAAGGTTGGTAAAACTCTCCTGTAACATCATTTTTCAAAGACACTACTTTTACGCCTTTCTTAAATTCACCTAATTCGCTGGTGCTTTCTTCGTCCCACACATAACCAACACTTAGTATTCCTATCGCATTCTCATTTTGGGCTACGTAGTCAATAACTGCCTGGTTGCTTTTTACAGCGTAAGACTTAGACGATAATTGTTGCCCTGGGATTAATGAGTCTACAATATATCTTACCGTGCTAGATTGCGCATTGTCGAACACTATGGTGTAAGGTCGGGTAAAGCTGCCTGTCATTATTCCTTTCAATTGACCCAAGGTCATAAAGGTATCAACCGACTTAGGATGTACAACAATGGCTATGGCATCCATAGCTACTGCCAGCGAACGCAAGGGCACACCATTTTTCTCGTATACTTTCTTCTCTGCAGCTGTTAAATCACGTGCCGTTAAAATAAGGCCAGAGCTGTCTTTGAATAAATCGTCAAAACATTGTTTCTCTGATTTGAAATAAGGTGTAATATGCGCTTCCGGATATGAAGAATCAAAAACTTTAAGCTGTTGTTCTATCACAGGCTTGTAACCTTCGTCAACAGAAATATTAATAGTTCCGCTTGTGGTTGTTTCTGGCTTTTTGCCATTCCCCTTATTTTCTTCCCCGCAAGATGTAAGCGAAAGCACCAAACCCAAGGTAGCTATGCCCGAAACTAGATATGGAATCAACCGCATAATTGCAATAATACATTTATTTTAAAAAACACTCCGCTGCTTAACTCATTCCGTAACAATAAATTAACAGCAAAACCGAACCGCTGTAAAGATATAATTAAGGACGCAACTATTTAGATTTTGCATAAAAGGAAATGAATATCCTATCATCATTTCTATTTATTATGAAAAAAACCTGCCAAGTATAATACTTAACAGGTTAGTTATATAAATGTTGACTACGGTTGAAATTCTTACATTCAGCGCTTAATTGTTAGGGTAAACTTTTAGTGCTGCTTCCAGACAATCCATAGCTTTATTAATCGCTTCATCGTTCAGTACATAAGCGAGACGCACTTCATCTTGACCTAAGCCAGGTGTGGCATAAAAGCCGCTAGCCGGAGCCATCATTACTGTAGCGCCCTCATGCTCAAATTCCTCGAGCAACCATTGGCAAAACGCTTCGCTGCTTTTTACCGGTAATTTAGCCATGGCATAAAACGCGCCACCAGGATTAGGGCAAGTTACGCCTTCCATAGCTGAAAGTCGTTTTACCAAAATGTCTCTTCTGCTAGCATATTCAGCCAAAACTGCATCAAAATAATCTTCAGGCAAATCGCAGGCAGCTTCGCCTAATATTTGCTCAAACGTAGGTGGACTCAAACGTGCCTGCGCAAATTTCATTACCGCGTTCAATACATCCTGGTTGTGCGTAACCAGAGCGCCAATGCGCGCGCCGCAAGCACTGTAGCGTTTCGAAATCGTATCTAACAAAACAGCGTGTTGCTCTAAACCCTCTAATTGCAAGGCAGAAATATGCGTTTGTCCATCGTAGCAAAACTCGCGGTAAGCTTCATCGCTAAATAAGAATAAATCGTGCTTCAAGCAAATATCGCGCAACACTTCAAGCTCGGCTTGGCTGTACAAATAACCAGTAGGATTATTAGGATTGCATATCAATATAGCTTTTGTTTTAGGCGTCACCGCTTTTTCAAAAGCCTCGATAGGTGGCAAGGCAAAATTCTCTTCGATAGTAGAATTGATAGGCACTACTTTAATGGCTGCAGAAACAGCAAAGCCATTATAATTAGCATAAAAAGGCTCTGGAATAATTACCTCGTCGCCAGGATTCAAACAAGCCATCAAAGCGAAAGATATAGCCTCTGAACCTCCGGTAGTTACGATGATTTCGTTTGGATTAACATTGATGCTACGACTTGCATAATAACTCGTCAATTTTTTGCGATAACTCTCAAAACCTTGACTAGGGCTGTATTCCAATACCTTTACATCAGCATCGTGCACAGCTTGAATAATAGCTGGCGGCGTTTCTATATCTGGCTGACCAATATTTAGGTGATATACTTTCAAGCCTTTTTGTTTAGCCTTATCGGCAAATGGCGTCAATTTTCTAATAGGGGAGGGTGGCATCAGCACACCGCGTTCAGAGATTTTTGGCATACTGCAAAAGTAGTGATTTTGCGGAAACAGAATTTTTATAGTTGCAAGCAAACACTGTTGTTTTACAGCTTCAATTAGAGTTTTTATAAAAACCCAATTCCACGCCAATTTCTTCTCCGGTATCAGCGACGAAAATTATATTTATAGTTAAATAAAATATAAATAATGTGCAATCGCGACAAAATACTCCCTTGCATACGCTATCGTATAATGCAGTATTAAAGGCGAATACGGGAAATTTAAATGCCAATATGAAAAATAATACATCAAATATTGTTTGAGTTATACTGAGTGTTTATTAAAATACTTAATTTGTTTTTATGAACACTGAATCTATCCATAGCCATATTTTTTCTGTAGCAGCGGTATTGCGGATGGATCATGATCTGTTATCTCCATATTATTCCTTTCCGCTGTTTGTAGCAGATTACGAATTGCATAATCGCAAAATACCTGTCATCAATTTTATACATGATGGAGCACTAATTACAGATCCGGTAAAACTAAATCAATCTGGAAAAGAGATGGTGCGTCAAGCCTTTAGTTTATTAAGGCAAAAAGAAAGTATGTGGCAACAATGCAAGGTGGGCGAGAATTTGCCCTTCCTCGTTGCCGAGAGCGGAAGTGATGATAGCATTGCCGAAAAAATTTTGGATCCGGTATTTATGCAACAAGCTTGCGCATTATTGGGAACTCAAGAACTTGAAGTGGCTTTGCCCCACACTGGCATTATAATGGCACGCGCAGTAACGAACGAAGGCAGCAACATTGCGTTTAACGATAGACTTCAGCAAGAGCTTTCCCGAATACAAGTTACGGTGCTTACAGACCTCTTGTTTCGTTATACTGATGACCATATAGTTGCCGTAGTTGATTGTGTACCCGCAAAAGCAACAACAATACATACGCAAACTCAGCAGCCAGAAGCGGCTGAAGGAGAGCTTGTCTCGTCCTAAAAAAGCGAT
>Ga0256901_1001602_pt1 | contig 11172 bp, 7 predicted proteins | sample MC6MC0689MT_FD_190200 | JGI IMG/M metagenome (GOLD analysis project Ga0256901, IMG submission 190200) | Metatranscriptome of enriched soil aggregate microbial communities from Iowa State University, Ames, United States - MC6-MC0689-MT... | ecosystem: Environmental > Terrestrial > Soil >... | reverse complement strand
TTTTTTTGTACAGGCTAGCGTTGTAGTCCAATCTATCTTATTAGCAGCACTTCGCCTTTAAACACCAATGCTTCGCCGTCTCTGTCACTCAGCTTTATGAGGTAATAATAGCTACCTATTTCAGCCGCTATGCCTTTGCTGTAGCCATCCCATCCCTTTGTGGCATCTTTAGTTTCATACACGATATTGCCCCATCTGTTAAACACTTGAAATAACTCCAGGCCCTGGTAGCCTACATTCTCTACTTTGAATACATCGTTTACGCCGTCGCCATTGGGCGAGAATGCATTAGGTACAAACAGCGATTCATTGATGCCGATATGTACCTCGGCAGAATCCAGACAGCCAAACTCGTTGCTGCCAATAACAAGGTAGGTTAAAGGCGCCTGCGGCATGGCAATGGGGTTGGCTATGCTATCATTGTCCAGCCAGCGGGAGGGGAGCCAACGATAAGCACTTGCGCCAGTAGCGGTAAGGGAGACAGTTTCCCTGGCTTTAATGGTACTATGAGCTGGTGTAGCTTGTACGTCCGGTACGGGGTGCTTGATGACCCTTACGGTATCTGTACCCACACATCCACTACTAAGGTCTTCTACACGTAATACAAAAGTTTGGCTTTGGGCTATAAAGCCAACAGTATGGTTGCTGTCGGGACGGTCTAAAGGCAAGGCTGGTGACCATTGGTAGGTATAAGCTCCAGCATAAAGTGTTTGAGCGTCCAATACAAAATCGCCATAACAGGTGGATGTATCTTGCATAGGTGGATGTATACTTACGGGTTTGTATATCAGGAGTAATCTAGTGCCCGTCGATCCGTTTACCGTATAGCTAATGGTGCATTGATACGGGAATATGGTGATGCCCTGCGTAGCCAGTAAGGGATTGAAGTACCAGACACCATTACGTTGTACTATGCCGCAACCCGAAAAGGTACCACCTGCAGGCAGCCCGGCTAAAGAATAATCAATATTGTTGTAACAGTAACTCGTAGTCAGCACGCTACCATCACCATGGGTAATGGTTTGAGCTTGGGCATTCGCGCACAAAGTGAATAGCAGTACTAATAATACCCTCATCGTTTTCATATACACGCTATCATTTATGGCATAACGCTGCAAGGTTAAAATTCCTTGCAGCGTGGATATGCCTGTACATAAATCTAAACTTATTGCTTAATTATCTTTTCGATCTTGATTACCTTGCCTGACTTATCTGTAATTTGCAAGAAGTACAAGCCAGCTGCAAAACTGCTTATAACCAGCTCCTTCCCAGATTCAACTGTGCTCAATCTTTTACCATGAATATTAGTTAGTATAAGATTTACCGCTACCGGACTGTTGATGTATACTTTGCTCGTTGCGGGGTTAGGATATATACGAATATTCTTCCCAATGGCTGAGAGGTCGCTTACAGAAGTTACATTATCTACTACATACACAGCCGAGGTATCCTTGCAATCAAAAGCATCACTAACTACCACGGTATATGCACCGTTTTCCAATACGGTGTAGGTGCTTTGTTGTGCTCCATTAATAAGAGCACCATTCAACAACCACTGGTAAGTAGTGAATGACTGTGTGGTGCCTAGCGTAAATTCGTCAACATTGATTATAGCCTCGGGCAAATTGATGGTTAAGTTGAGGGTAACTATACTGTCGCAACCCATAGCATTGGGCATAGTAGCCGTATAATTACCACTGGTAGTATAAGTCATTCCGTTCAATTCATAACCTAAACAGCCAGTAGTAATATCCAATATCGAAGAGCTCGTATCGGTGCACATGAACTTGTGTACATAGGCGTCTGTACTACCTGCTGAAGTTAAGTCTGCAGTAGCTAAAGGGTCGGGATCAAAGTCTACGGTACCATTAAATAGGCCGGTACTGTACACATTACAAGACGCATCAACCTTAATGTCTACACCCCAATCGATAGCAGAAGCGCCAGATAATTGTTTGGCCCAAAGAAAATTACCATCCACATCCAGTTTAGAAACATAGATGTCGGAGCTACCTATTGACTCTAATTCAAAACTAGCTGTGCCTGGATCGAAATCGGCAATGCCAGAGAAGAAACCAGTAGCGTAAGCATTGCCCAAATGATCAACACTAATAGCGTAGCCACGGTCGCCACCGAAAGGCGACACGCCTCCCATTTGTTTGGCCCATATTAAAACGCCCGCAGAATCAAGTTTTGTTACATAGGCATCGGTACCACCTAAAGCCGTTAAGTCAAAATTGATAGAAGGGTCAGGGTCAAAATCAATAGTCCCCGTAAACATGCCTGTGGTATATACATTCGCGTTAGCATCAAGTGCCAGACCATTACCCATATTGGGACTGCTGCCTTTGTACTGTTTAGCCCAAATAAAATCGCCATCCGTACTCAGCTTGCTCACGAATACATCATAAGAGTTGGCACCAGAAATGAGATTATACACCGCCGTGCCCGGATCAAAGTCAGCAGTGCGTTGGAAGCTACCTGTGGTATATACATGACCGGCTCCATCAACAGCAATATCCTCTCCTGCATCTATACGGGAGCCACCCATACGTTTTGCCCAAACAAACTCCCCGTCATTATTGAGTTTAGAAACAAATATTTCTGACGAAACACCGTTAAGGACAAATGAGGTAGATGGATCTGGATTAAAATCAACGGCACCATAGAAGGCACCCGTGGTATACACATTTCCGGTAGCATCTAAAGCCAAGGCCCGGCCTACATTTTCACCTAAATCGCCGCTCATACCTTTAGCCCACAAAGCAGTTCCCGTAGGGTCTAGCTTGGCAACAAATATATCGGTAGATGCGGTAGCCACCAGTTCCATGGGCGTACCACCCGCATTGAAATCAACGGTGCCACCAAATTGACCAGTAATATAAATATTATTGAGCGTATCAAGCTTTACGTCCATAACAGCATCGTTGCCTGTGCCACCAAAGTGCTTCACCCACAGCGTAGCGCCCGACCAGTCAAGCTTGGCTATATACATATCGTTACCGCCATTGGAGATGAAGTCAGCGCTAGTGTTGAACGTAGCCGTGTCTGTAAAACTGCCTACGACATATACATTTCGTTCAGCATCTACCGCAATGGCATTACCAATATCGGCTGTTTTGCCGCCAAATTTCTTTGCCCATTCCATAGATACGTTTTGGGCATGGAGCGTGTAACCCAGTAAAAGCGATGCGCCCAACATTTGTGTAGTGAATAATAGTCTTTTCATAAATCAGATTGTATAAATTAGTTTTGGAAATAGGCCTTGTAATAATTTCAAAATTACCCAGCATAGTGATAACCTGTATCATTACTAATACCCGATTATAAAAACTAGTATTTATACCTATGCCCACTAAAAGCCAGTCAGCGTCTATATTTTTAGTATCTTGACCACGGTATAGAATATGTTTTATAAATGACCATGCCTTTGCAGCCTCCACATACTTTGCTAAAAAGATTAACCCTACCGCTGCTGCTATTGCTTGTCGGGAGCCTAGGTTGTATTAATCAAGTGCTGGCTCAAAAAGAGCTGCCACAGCAGCGCGTAGGCCGCTTGAAAGATAGCATAGATATTGTACGGGCTATAGAAGAGAGTGTAAAAATAAGTAAGCATTACCCTGATAGTGCCAACAGGTTATTAACCCATATATACAATGCCAGCAAGGCTTTGGACTTTACCTTTGGTATGGGTATGGCAGCGTATCAACAGGGCATTGTATACACCAATATACATAAGCTCTCAGAGGCGAAAGCAAATTTCGAAACAGCCATCACGCACTTAAATCAGACAGACAAGGGCAAGGCCGCATTGTATAAGCCTTACAGTAATTTAGGCAATATCGCTTTCTTAAACGGGAATTATGAAGAAGCCTTACAGTTACAGCTTAAAGCTTTAGCCATAGGCGAGCGATATACTAAGGAGAACATAGACCATTTGTACAGCAATGTGGCCACGGTATTGATGCAATTGGGCAGAAGTACACAAAGCGTAAGAAGTTATTTGCAAAAAGCAGAAACTGCAGCTGCGCAAAACAAGAATTACGATGTGCTGAGCAAGGTGTATAACAATACTGGCCTGTCCTTAAGCCTGGAACAAAAATGGGACAGCAGTGTAGTCTATTTCAGGAAAGCCTTAATGGTAGCGCAACAACACCAGTTACCCACCATGGTGCATTTAGCTTTAGGTAATATCGGCATTATCAATTTGGAGCAAACTAAACTGGATAGCGCATTGGTATACCTGGAGCAATCGTATGCTATGGATAGTGTGGCCACGGGCTTTGCACGCAGTAGAACAAGGGGAGCTTTAGGTGTGGTGTATTTAAAACTAGGCAAATTTATGCTGGCTAAACCATTGCTGCTGGCGCAATACGATAGTGCATTATCGAACAATAACAAACATGACTTACGGGACGCTTATTATAACCTATCGCAATTGTATGGTGCTGAAGGTAATTTCAAGCTGGGATACCAATATGCGTGGAACTACATACACACCAATGATAGCATTGCAGGAAGAGAAATTATACATAATGTAAATGAGCTGGAGATAAAACACAAGACTGCTGAAAAGGAGAAGCAGATTTTAGCACATCAATTACGCCTTGCCCAGCAAGAAGAGCGCATTCAAAGAAAAAGTAAATGGCTGTTTTTAGCCTTAGGGATAGCTTTATTACTTTTCGCCATCATCATTGTATTAAAGGTAACACAGCTGGCGAAGCGCAAGCTGATGAAGGAAGAACTTAAATTGATAAGCAGTAATAGGGAGATTGAAAACCTGAATGCCCGTATTAATGGGGAGGAACAAGAGCGAACGAGGATAGCTAAAGACCTTCATGACGGCTTGGGTGCTTTAGTATCGGCAGCTAAAATTAACTTGATGTCGCTAAGTCAATCTGATCAGGAAACCAATAAAGACGCGCAAGAAAACACTTTGGAACTATTGGAGGAAATTGGTGTGGAATTACGTAGGACCGCGCATAATATGATGCCCACAGCCATTACAGACCATAATTTGAAAGAGGCGTTATACAGTTTCTGCGTCCATGCGTCAAAAGGGAAAAATTTAAAGATAGAATTTCAGGCGTACGGTGCATTAGATCAGCTAACCGAAGACTACCAATTGACCGTCTATCGTATAATTCAGGAATTAATCAATAATATTGTAAAACATGCTCAGGCTAACAATGCTTTGGTACAATTGGTATATCAAGACGCATTACTTAGTATAACGGTAGAAGACAATGGAAAGGGTTTTGTATGGGACGAAACCGCTCCTGTGGGTATAGGTATACAAAGTATTAAGGATAGAGTAAAAAGTAAAGGAGGCACCTTATCGTTAAGCTCGACAATAGATAAAGGAACCTCCGTATACATCGAATTTGAAGTAAACAGTCAAACCCAACCTGTATTGGGATAAGCAAAAGAATAGCATGCATAAACCAAGCCCCATTACTATAGCCATAGCCGACGACCATCCACTTATACTGAAAGGATTAAAGGAATTATTGTCCAAGACAGCGGGTATCGAAGTGTTGGGTACCTATCCTCATGGATCTGCATTGTTGGAAGCACTTAAAACCATGCAGCCCGATATCGTGCTGCTCGATATACAAATGCCCGGCTTACAAGGCGATATGGTGTGCAAGCAAATAACCCATACTTACGCTAATATAAAAGTTATAGCATTGACTAACCTTGACCATGTGTACCAAATTAAGGCAATGTTTAAAGCCGGTGCGCTGGGGTATGTGCTCAAAACAGCTTCCGAAGAAACCATACTTCAGGCTATTGAGAAGGTATACAAAAATGAACAATTTTTAGAGAAGCGTCTTCAGGCTACCATGCTGCAATACGCACTAGGAGCCGGTGTGGGAACAGGGGCTCCTATAATCACCGAGCGGGAAAAAGAAGTACTGCGTTTGATAGCCGAGAACAATACCAGCAAGGATATAGGGGAGAAATTGTTTGTGAGTAAAAGAACCATCGATCATCATCGCAATAATTTATTGCTGAAACTAGATGTAAAAAACACAGCAGCATTGATAAAAAAAGCAATGAGTTTGGGTTTGCTGGATTAGCAACTTTATGAGCCATTTACGACAAGAAAGCTTGCCGCTAAGCTAGCTAAGCACAGATATGCACCTTTCTATACTTATGCTATTGCGCTCATTTTTAACACCACAATGTAGCGCATTATTTGACCGTTTGCGTAAATAGAGATACCTTGCAGGTCATTTTTAATTTTTCAATCCAAAAAAACCAGCATTATGTCAACAGCAAAAGCGGGCGATACCGTACACGTACATTACCACGGTAAGTTAACAGACGGTACCACATTTGATAGTTCTGAAGGTCGTGAGCCTTTACAATTCACCGTAGGTCAAGGTCAGGTAATCAAAGGTTTCGACGAGGCACTTATCGATATGAAAGTAGGCGATAAGAAAACAGTTAACATCCCTGTAGAAGAAGCTTACGGCCCGGCAGCACAAGAAAATTTCATTGAATTCCCTAAAACAGAATTCCCTGCAGATATGAAGCCTGAAATTGGCGCACAACTGCATTTGAGCGATAACCAAGGCAATCATTTTCCGGTAGTAGTGGCTGAAGTAAAAGAAGACACCGTGGTATTAGACGCTAACCATCCTTTGGCTGGTAAAGACCTCGTTTTCGATATTGAATTGGTAAGCATAGGTGGCGCTGAATAAAACGCTAAGCCTTTAAGTGTAAATTTTTTAGTACCATTTAAAAAATAACGCTTCTTTACAACCCCGTGGGCTAAATGCCACGGGGTTTTTCTATTTGCTTTTGTATATTTGCCCCTTATCTACCAAAAAATAATATCTTCCCTTATAATGTCTTGGACTGTTTTCTTACAAATCCCCGTTGACACTGCATCGCAGCTGGTACAACCCGTAGCGCAAGCCCCTGAACAATTGTCATTATGGTACCTCTTAAAAGAAGGTGGTATTTTGATGATACCTTTGGCTTTATGTAGTGTATTAGCTGTAGCAATTTTTGTAGAGCGTTTTTTGGCTATACGCAAGGCAGGTAAGGTTTCTAACGATTTTATGGCCCGCATTCGCGAAAAAATATCGGATGGTAGTATCGCCGGAGCGCAGTCATTATGCAAAAGCTACGATGGCTCCTTGCCCCGCATGATCAACAAAGGCATTAGCCGCATAGGTAAGCCTATGGACCATATAGAGAAATCGATGGAAGCGGCAGGCAAATTGGAAGTATATCAAATGCAGAAGAACCTGGGTATTCTTTCCACAATCTCTGCCATTGCACCTATGTTTGGCTTCTTAGGTACCATTGCGGGTATGATTATCCTGTTCTTCAATATTCAGCATCATGGTTTTTCTATAAATGAAATTGCCGGTGGTATCTATACCAAAATGGTGACTTCTGCAGTAGGCTTAATTATTGGCTTGTTGTCTTATGTAGCACACAATTACCTCAATGCCCAAATAGATAAGAACGTAAACAAAATGGAAGCAGGTTCCGTAGAATTTTTAGATATTTTACACCAACCCGCAGCTGTATAGAAAGGAGAAAATTCTCCTCTTTCTCTGCGTGTACTTAGCGCACTCTGCGGTTAATTAATCTTTGAAGCGCCAGCATAAGTACACAATAAAAGACACGATCTAGCGTTTCGCCCAAAAGAAAAATGGTTTTTGAATGAAGATTATAGTTGTGGGTACCGGTTATGTAGGTTTGGTTACTGGTGCCTGTCTTAGCGATGTGGGTGTGGAAGTGGTGTGTGTGGATATTGACCAAAATAAAATAGATAACCTGAACCAAGGCATTTTACCCATATATGAGCCCGGTTTAGAAGAAATCGTGCTCAGAAATGCGGCGAAAGGAAGATTGAAATTTGCAACTTCCATTGTAGGAGATATCGTAGATACCGATGCCATTTTTATAGCCGTAGGCACACCCGAGGGCGAAGATGGTAGTGCTGATTTGAAGTACGTATTGGCAGTAGCGGAAGAAATTGGCGAGCATTTGACGGGCTATACCGTAGTGATTACCAAAAGTACCGTTCCCGTTGGTTCTTCACTTAAAGTAAAAGAAGCTATACAGTCGGCAATGGATAAAAAGGGAAAGCAAGTACCTTTTGATGTAGCTTCTAATCCGGAATTTTTAAAAGAAGGTGCGGCGATTAGTGACTTTATGAGTCCCGATAGGATTGTAGTGGGTGTAGACAATGACAATGCCGCTAAAGTAATAGAGCAGATATACAAGCCATTTTTGTTGAACGGTTTCCGTATTATTTTTATGGACATTCCTTCAGCAGAAATGACTAAATACGCAGCGAATGCGATGTTGGCTACCCGTATAAGTTTCATGAACGATATGGCTAACCTTTGTGAAGTACTCGGCGCTGATATCAATCAAGTAAGAAATGGCATAGGCTCTGACCCTAGAATTGGTAATAAATTTTTGTATGCGGGTATAGGTTACGGTGGCGCTTGCTTTCCTAAAGATGTAAAAGCTTTAATGAACACGGGCATACAGCATGGGCATCCCTTAAGAATGCTGGAAGTAGTAGAGGAAATCAACAACAAGCAGAAAATTGTTCTTTTTCACAAATTACAGAAAATACTAGGTGCTGATCTAACAGGAAAGAAGATAGCCGTTTGGGGTTTATCGTTTAAACCGCAGACTGATGATATGCGCGAAGCACCGTCTATATTAATTATTGACGAGTTGGTGAAAGCAGGAGCCGTAGTAAGTGCTTACGATCCGGTAGCTATGAAGGAAGTGCATAAGTATATTGAGCATCCTATTCATTATGCTGAAGATGAGTATACGGCATTAGAAGATGCGGATGCTTTATTGCTGTTGACCGAGTGGCGCGAATTCCGCCTGCCGGATTGGGAAAAAGTAAAAGAGTTGATGCGCCGGCCTTTGATCCTGGATGGCCGGAATATTTATAATGCTGCAGAAATGCGGGAGGCAGGCTTTGAATACCATTGCATTGGTGTAGGAAAGCTATAATTTGAGGCAAAGTCAGGCTTTTGGCACGATTTTTGCATGCGTACATATTTAAAAGAAAAGAATAGTAATTTTGCCCGCAATACCATGATTGCGTTTTTGCTAATATTTGTATGAATCACATGAAGATAAATTTTCTAAAGTCACTTTCAAGGTCGGTTTTGGTATTGCTATGTATAGGTTTTACTACCGTTTATGCCCAGCAGCCAAAAACGAAACAGACGCAAACCCAGCCTGGCAACAAGCAAAATACCAATCAGCAAAAAACTATAAATCCACAATCTACACAGGGTCAGACCCAGCAAGGTCGCACCCCTGGTACACAAACGGTTGACCCTTCCAAGCTCACGCCTGAGCAAATTAAGCAAGCTTTAGAACAAAGGAAGAACGACAATACCCAAAATAACACAACAGAAGAGGTAGACCCTCAAGCAAAAGACAAGCAAGAAACTGCCGATGCTACCGATGAAGATGTAGAGCAAGATAAAAAAGATGAAAATCAGGAATTGGAAGCCAAGGGAGCAGGCGGCGTAAAAGGAACACCTGGATTACCCATTTTTGGCAATGAAATTTTTACGGGTGCAGGATCCAATTTTGCGCCTAATGCCAACAGACCAACGCCACTCAATTATATCTTAGGACCTGGTGATGTGTTAAGTATTGATGTAACCGGCAATTCCGTTGTTTCTTGGGAGTTGGCTATAGCACCAGATGGTAGCATAATGTTGCCAGGCATGGGCAAACTGTTTTTAGGTGGCAAAACTATTGAGAACGGCACTATAGCCATCGAGAATAAACTAAGGGCTAATAGATTTGCTATTGGTAATGGTACAGATGTATCGGTTACTTTGGCTAATATCCGCTCTATCCGCATCACCCTGATGGGCGAAGTAAGAAGCCCTGGCGATAAAACTGTTTCTTCACTGACCACCGTGTTTAATGCCTTATACGATGCTGGAGGTATTACTGAAAATGGAACCTACCGTGCTATCGAATTAATAAGAGACAATCAGATAATTTCCATAATAGACATGTACAATTACCTGTTGACAGGCGATTTGAGCAGTAATGTTCAATTAAAAGATGGCGATGTAATTAGAGTGCCTATTTACAGAGTACGCGTAAGTATGGAAGGCGAGGTTAAACGCGCGCGTTATTTCGAGATTTTGCCAGGAGAAAGCCTGAGAGATGTTGTGAATTTTGCTGGCGGTTTTTCTGATTACGCATACAAATTTAATATTAAGGCAGTACAGTTGACAGATAGAGAGCAAAAATTGCGCGATATTCCTTTTGATCAGTTAGAAAGCTATATTCCATTAAAGGGCGACAAATATATGGTCGCTCGAATATTAGACAGGTACGAAAACAGAGTTACTATCAGCGGTGCCGTGTACCGTCCTGGCGAGTATGAGCTAAAAGATGGTTTGACTTTAAAAGAATTGATTGAGCGTGTAGACGGCTTACGTGAAGATGCCTTTACCGACCGTGGTTACATAACCCGTTTGAATGAAGATAATACTTCGGAAGTGGTACCTTTTAATATTAAAGACGTAGTAGAAGGCAAATCAGATATCCGCTTACAAAAAGAAGATGTTATTCAAATTGGGTCCATATTCGATTATGCCGACCAATATGTGGTATCCATTAATGGTAGCGTACGTCGTGGCGGTACTTTCAATTATTACAATGGCATTACAGTAGACGACCTTATATTAAGTGCTGGTGGCTTTGCCGATGGTGCCAATAAAATGCGTGTTACGGTGGCTCGCAGAGTAAAAGATAGTGACCGTATGGCTAAGGATGCTAAATTGGCTTATTTTATAGATGTAGATGTAGACCCGGAATTAAAATTGTCTGAACGCTCATTCAAGTTGGAGCCTTATGATGTAGTATCTGTATACGCCTTGCCTGGTTATGTGGCTATGCAAACGGTATTCGTACAAGGAGAAGTAATGCATCCGGGAGGTTTTGCCATGTTGAAAAAGAACGACCGAATATCCGACATCTTGGCCAGAACGGGTGGCTTCACCGCTTATGCTAACCTTAAAGACGCAACTTTTACACGTGGCGGTCGTGTTGGAAATATTAAGATTGATGAAATCATGAAAAAACCAGGCGGCAAAAAGGACGTTATTTTATTAGATGGTGATATCATCACCATACCGG
>Ga0256901_1001601_pt1 | contig 11176 bp, 10 predicted proteins | sample MC6MC0689MT_FD_190200 | JGI IMG/M metagenome (GOLD analysis project Ga0256901, IMG submission 190200) | Metatranscriptome of enriched soil aggregate microbial communities from Iowa State University, Ames, United States - MC6-MC0689-MT... | ecosystem: Environmental > Terrestrial > Soil >... | reverse complement strand
TTGTACAAGTATCTATTATTTTGTACGCTATTTTTAGAATTCTGTGAGTCATCCTAATCCATTTGCTTTTCAAGCAGAAATGTCTTTAAGCTAGAAGGAGAAAATATATCTGGGTTTCTAAAAAGGTGGGGTGTTGAGAATGATGGAAAATACAACAAAAACTGCTAAAGCTCGAAACGAGGAACAATATATAAATTTAGTGGATGAATGGGTATCACATTATCGCTCATTTACTACGAAGGGAAGAAATGCGGCGTACATCCCTGCGTTGGAAAAAGCGAACGCATCACATTTAGGTATATGTATCATAGGACCAGATGGGACAATGATCAAATCTGGTAATTGGGATGTTACGTTTACCTTGCAAAGTATTTCCAAAGTGATTAGCTTTATCGCAGTGTGCTTGAACTATGGAATTCCCTATGTATTAGAAAGAGTAGACTTGGAACCAACTGGTGATCCCTTTAATTCCATTGTTCGTTTAGAAATAAACAAACCCGGAAAGCCTTTTAATCCCATGATTAATACTGGGGCCATTACAGTTTCTTCCCTTCTTCCGGGAGATACTGCGCATGATAAATTAGAACCGATCTGTTTATTAATGGAGAAAATGATCGGAAAACGCCCAACATTTAATGAGGAAGTATTCCAGTCAGAATGGCAAACGGCCTATCGAAATAAAGCGATTGCATATTATTTGAAAGAGACGGGTTTTTTAGAAGGGGATGCTGAACTAGCATTAGAGGTTTATTTGAAGCATTGTTCAATCGAAGTAAATACCGAAGACATTGCATTAATCGGCTTAGTCCTTGCATATGATGGCTACCATCCAATCCGAAAAGAGCAAGTTCTTCCTAAAGAGTTAGCTAGGATAGCCAAAAGTTTAATGTTAACCTGTGGAATTTATAATGCTTCAGGAAAATTCGCTGCCTTTATCGGCCTGCCAGCAAAGAGCGGAGTGTCTGGTGGGATTATGGCAAGCGTTCCCAATCGTGTTAGAACCGAAGCATCTCCGTTTATGGAGGGATGCGGAATAGGTATTTATGGGCCGGCCGTTGACGAATATGGGAGCAGTGTAGCCGGTTTAATGTTACTAAAACAAATTGCCAATAGCTGGGATTTAAGCATTTTCTAGGGACAGGGAGACAGGCTCCTTGTCCCGCCTTAAGTTGTTACTAGTTGACTCCGGTTTTGTACTGGAGTCTTTCTATTTATCCAAATTACTCTTCTCCAAAAATGAATTAAACGTTTGTTTTAATTCTTCTGGCCATTGGCATGATTGGTATTCAGAAACTAACCAAACGTTTGATCAAATGGCTGAACCTGTTGATATGCCTGACGTACAAAAATTAATCAAATGTTTGATTAATCCTTCGGCACCATACCACAAGACCGTAAAATTACATATAGTGTGGACCTTTTGGAATCGTTCCAAAAGTGTAAAAATGTAAGAGAGGGGATAAAAGTAGTGTTTAACGATTTTAAGCTTATAGAAGGCCGTCCTGTCTATATTCAACTGAAAGAATATTTAAAAAGAATGATTACCAGCGGGCATTTGCTTGAGAATCAAAAGCTTCCATCCACTCGTGAACTCAGCTCGTTACTATCGATAAGCCGAAATACCGTTTTAACAGCTTATGCCGATTTGGAACAGGAAGGTCTTATCTACGCGGTAAAAGGAAAAGGAAACTTTGTCAGTCATGTGGAGACCTTGAAATCTGCATCGATCCAATTGAATTGGACCGAAAAAATTAATGAGCAGACGTATTTGGCAGATGAATTGGACCTAATGAAGCATGGAGTACGCTGGAATCATGATATGATCTCCTTTAATAGTATCGCCCCTGATGAAAAGCTTTTTGATGTAGAAAATTTTAAAAGAGCCTTCTTAAATCGGATGGCCATTGAAGGAAACATCGTTCTTAACTACGGTTATGCCAAAGGATATAAACCACTGATCGAATACTTGCTTCGTTATATGGAAGTTAAAGGTGTTGATATTAGAAATAAAGATATTTTGATTACCAATGGATTCACGGAAGGTTTAGATCTCCTTTTATCCTCTATAAATAAAAAGAACGGAAGGATTATTTGTGAAAATCCAACCCATCATACGGCGCTAAAGCTGTTTCGATTACATGGCTTTGAAATCGAGGGTATTGAGTTGGATGATGATGGTATCGATGTTTCTAAGCTTAAATCGTTTTTATCAAAAAAGGAATATGACTTTGCCTACTTAATCCCGTCTTATCATAATCCAACTGGAATCGTTACGTCCTCAGAGAAAAGGAAGGAGATTATGGAGCTTTTTTCAGCCTATAAACTACCTATCGTTGAAGATGGATTTAATGAAGAATTACGGTATTCAGGATCACATCTGGCGCCGTTGGCTGCCTTTGCAGGAGCCGGCAACAATGTAATTTATATAAGCAGCTTCTCTAAAATTCTTTTTCCCGGCTTACGAGTTGGCTGGATTTTAGCAGACAAGGATTTGATTTATTACTTGGAAAGTATGAAAAGAGCTCGTACTATTCATACGTCTACCTTAGATCAAGCAGTGTTATTCCAGTATTTAAATGACGGCTGCTTTGAGAAATATTTAAAAAAAGCTAAATCAGTTTATAAGAAAAAATATGAGTTAGCTGTTGGGGCGTGTAATCAGTACATTCCGTTTAAAAGAATGACTGGAGATGGTGGACTTCATTTGTTTATAGAGTTGGAAGAAAAAATTCAAGCCCGCGTACTTTTACAAAAGTGTTATGAGAAAGGAGTTACGTTTTCTCCTGGAGATGTTTTTTACTCTGATGGAGGAGGAACGAACACATTCCGATTAGGATTTTCACGTTTGAAAGAAAAGGAAATTGTTAGCGGGATTCAAATAATTGGTGAAATATTAAAAAATGAAACTTGGAGTTGAGAAAATGAGAATTGGTGTTATTATGGGAGGAGTTTCCTCTGAAAAACAAGTATCAATTATGACTGGGAATGAAATGATTGCACATTTAGATAAGAGTAAGTATGAAATAGTTCCAATTACGTTAAATGAAAAAATGGATTTAATTGAAAAAGCGAAAGACATTGATTTTGCATTGCTAGCATTACACGGAAAGTACGGAGAAGATGGTACAGTTCAAGGAACGCTAGAGAGTTTAGGTATTCCTTATAGTGGCAGCAATATGTTATCTAGCGGTATATGTATGGACAAAAATATTTCGAAAAAGATTTTGCGTTATGAAGGAGTAGAAACACCAGATTGGATTGAACTCACAAAAATGGAGGATCTAAAGCTTGAAGAGTTAGATAAGATAGGATTTCCGTTAGTGGTAAAACCTAACTCTGGTGGCTCAAGTGTGGGAGTCAAGATCGTCAATGATAAAAATGAATTAATCTCAATGCTGGAAACAGTATTTGAATGGGATTCCGAAGTAGTAATTGAGAAGTATATAAAAGGTGACGAGATTACATGTTCAATTTTTGATGGTAAACAGTTACCCATCATTTCAATTCGACATGCAGCTGAGTTTTTTGACTACAATGCAAAATACGATGATGTTAGTACAATTGAAGAAGTTATTGAACTTCCAACTGAAATTAAAGAACGTGTAAATAAAGCGTCAATAGCTTGTTATAAAGCATTAAAATGTAGTGTTTATGCAAGGGTTGATATGATGGTGAAGGACGGAATTCCATATGTAATGGAGGTTAATACATTACCAGGGATGACACAATCAAGTTTACTACCAAAAAGTGCAGATGCGGCTGGAATTAATTATAGTAAACTATTAGATATGATAATTGAAACATCATTAAAAGTAAGAAAAGAAGAAGGTTTTTAAGATAATTGTACAATTAAAACTTTTGATAGTTCTACGAAGTATGCTATGATAATTACAATACGACAACTAAATATTTATCCACTAGGGGGGCCTTTGTAGGCTGAGATCAAATTTAATTTTGAGACTCTTAGTACCTGATCTGGTTAATGCCAGCGTAGGGAAGTGGGAAAGACGTTGCTATTTAATGAATAAATACTGTCAATTTCACTTTCTTTACGCCTGTAAAGAAAGTTTTTTTATTTTACAGCTTTAATAAATGGGATAAATACTTATATTTTATAAATTATTGGAGGGATTTAAATGACTTTTTCACAATCATTACGTAAAGAAGTAGATTCTATTTGGGAAGCGAGTTTCAATCATCCTTTTGTAAAAAAGCTGGGGGAAGGAACGCTAGATGTAGCTAGTTTCCGTTATTATGTGCTTCAAGATTCATATTATTTAAGTCATTTTGCTAGAGTACAAGCGTTAGGTGCCGCCAAGGCTCTTGAATTAGAAACGACAGCCCGTATGGCGCATCATGCACAAAATACATATGAAGCTGAGTTATCATTACATGAGAATTTCGCAAAAAAATTAGGGATTACGAAAGAAGAAAAAGATAATTTTATTCCTGCGCCAACTGCATATGCATATACATCTCATATGTATCGTGCAGCTTATGAAGGGCATTTAGGAGATATTATTGCAGCTATTTTACCTTGTTATTGGTTATATTATGAAATCGGTGAACGATTAAAAGACTGTCAACCAGAAGAGCCGATTTATCAAGAATGGATTTCTGCATATGGATCGGATTGGTTCCGTACTCTAGTAGAAGAGCAAATCACACGATTAGATACGATCGCTGAAAAAGTAACAGAGGCAGACCGTAACCGTATGAGACAACATTTTATTTTTAGTAGTCAATATGAATATTCATTTTGGGAAATGGCATATACATTAGAAAAATGGCCGGTGAATGAAAAAGTCAAAGGTGTTATTAAATAAAGAGTATAGAAAAGGTATCGCTATATAAAGAGGCGATACCTTTTCTTATATTTAATTTATGTAAATATTTTGTAAATTATAGATATAAAACGAAATAATCTTTTATAATGATTTTGTAATATAAGAAGTGACATAAGGAGGTAGTTATATGTTAATGGTAACTTTTTATTAATTTAGTTTTTTGTAATGTATTATTATAATGATTAAATTTAATTATTACCCGAAATATGCTTGGTTTAAATTTGATTCGTTTATGCTTAAAAATATTGGTGAATTTACTAGTATTATTCATGATCAATATTAATTAAGAGAGGAAGTATTACTAATATGGAAAAATTACGGTTATTAACATTTAAAAATATAGTAGATCCCCTCTATAATGAGAAAGTATCGTATATTTACTTTCCTATTGAATGGCTTGAGATTGTAGAGATACATTATAGAACATTTTTATTAACGAGTAAGTTAAAACTTGTAAATGAAAGATTGTATGATATGTTTTCTGATATATTATTCATTCAGCATAATCCATATATACTAAAGGAAGATACACCTTGGATTGTAGCAAAAGAACCAATGAGACAAGAACAGTTAGACTATATTTTCCAAAGTTGGTATGAGGTTATTCATGATTGGAAACCGAATAAATTAATAGATCCACCACATTTAGAATGGCAGTATGATTTAATTAGTAATTTACCAGTATTACATGATAAAAAAACGTTTTCTAAATGGGTACCAGCTCTTATTACACATATTTTTTGTGAACAGCCTTTACGTATGAAAAATAAGAATGATGAAGAAGTATATTTTTCACCACTGCGATCCCAACGTGTTTCTGAAGCGATGTCTGAGCCAATTAAAGATGAAGAAACACAGGATTATTTCGCTTATGTATATCGGTTTGAATACATAACTCGTGGAGGTGAGAATATTCCACTATTAAAAGTATCAATAGGGATTAGACGGTTTTATCAGCAATATAACCATAAAGATATTTCTATACTTTTAGGACGGAAGCGAAGCCAAATACTGATTTCAACTCCTGAATTTGAATCAAATAAGAAAAATCAAAGATTTGTAAAGTTAAAAGTGCAACAAGCTGAAAAAGGAATAAAGTGGATTAAGCGTTTCAGAAATTTAAAAGATGAGTATAGGATAGGGGGAGAAGTTAAATTAGAACACATTCTCCAATGTCCGAAAGAGTATATTAGAGGAACAAATAAAAGAGTGCTTCTTCCATATAACGAAAACATATATAAAGTTCAAGGAACAAAAATAAAGCTTGGTATAAAAGTAAGAGAAAAAAAGAGCTTTTAAATGAATTCAAACTAACCTTCCCATATTTCACATTAATTCCTGAATGTGAAAATGTATTAACTAATAATGAGAATGAGTTATTACCTTTACTTACCCCAAAGGGATTAGACTCAATTACGTTAGAAGTATGGTCAGATGATATAGTAATAGAGATAGAACAAGCGTTATTAGATAGCAAAATAGTTTTAGCTCAAAATGGAGATTCCTCCTATGTATTAAATGCAGACAATCCGGTGTTGTTAAAAATAGTAAGATATAACATTGAAAAAGTATTACAAAATCCATATAGAATGCAATATAGCCATAAAAATAAAAAGAAACTTGTAGACGATGTTGTAAAAGCCGTACATGCTACAGCAGGAGAGCAAAAGGAAATGAAACTAGCATTAATTGCATTAAAAACTTTTAATGGCCGTGAAAAAATTAATCCAAAGCAAATTATTAGGGAAGGATTCGTTCGAACGCAACGTATTTCAGCTTTTATTAATTTATTTATTGGACAAAGTGTATCTAAAAAAGAAATTATTACCGCTATTCTTAGTTTGTTAGAACAAAAGGGGTTCTTGAAGCGTAGTTGGAATCAGATAAAATTACCAGGTATAATTGTAAATTTATCAGTTGAAAAAATGTCTAAATATGATTTCTTACCTATTTTTTCAAAAATAAATGGGAGAGAAATAGTATATAAATTATATGGTCAAGAAGAATGGGATACAATTGATCATACTTTATTAAATATAGGTAATAATAAAGTGTTTTTACCACAACCATCAAAAAGGAATGATATAGGGGCCCACTTCAAACAATTTCTGTCAGAAACATTAGTTGAAATTTTACAAGATGCACATAAACAAAACAAAGAAGTTTATTTTGTTGTAGATGCAAATATGAGAAAACATTGGATAAAAGAATTGCAGAATGAAATCGTTAACATCGAGGTTTCACCTGAAATAATCTCAAATTTTAAAGAGGATATAAAAATAATTAGAATTAATACTAACTCTGATGTACCGAACTATATTGTTAGAGACCAAAAATATGTTATGGATGAAACGAGATTATTTGTAGATCAACTGGGAATTTACTATAGTACGGCTGCATACGAATTAAATTGTAATGAGATAGCACAGCAGTGTATACTCGAAATTATCCCGTTTGGTGTAAAATCTGAAGAGAGGGAAGAACTCGCCAAAATGATACATTACATGTGCTGTAAATCAACCTTGCTCTCAGAACAAAATATTCATAATACATATGTAATGCATATGGTTAAATTAATTAAAAATTATACTACCGATATTGATTCAAGGGAGTTTAAAGAATTCAATGATGAATTAGATGCAGATCTAATAATTATGGAAAAAGAAGATGGATTGATATTAATATAAATACTAGTATACACAAATCCTGTTAGTAATAATAAACAGGATTTGTCATTTTTTATTGTAAATATAGATATGATTTGTCATGTATATTTTCGTTTTAATATTTACTTTATTTACTTTCAGGATTAAGATGTTTTTTAGAAATATCAAAACGGTTTTTCAAATAGTATGAAATTTATATTTTGCGAAACTGAAAAAAGAATATGAAAGGAATGGGGATTTGTGAAGAAATTAGATGTGCTATTAATGATACTGAGCGGCCTCTTTCCAGTTGCAGGAATTATGAAGCAAATTCCTCTAGAACAATCTTTATTTATTGGAGGATTATTATTTTTCACTAGTTTTGGAAGTTACTTTGCTAAAAAGATGTACTCACGAATATGTAGCTGGATAGCGTATGCGCCATTTATTACATTACTGTTAGTCATTTGGAATCAGGATATTTCAACAAATTCAATAATAGCGAACGCGAAAATCGCCGCTTGTATTGCGTTAATTCCGTGTATATTCCGTTTTCGTACATACGGGCTTACTTTGGGCTTATTCTCATTATGGGCCGCTTTACTATGGGATATAAAAGAAGTACAGTCGTTAGTTATACTTGGGCGTATGACGAGTTTAATGACAAGCCATTACTTATATATTCTCCTTCTAGTTGGAGGACTTATATTAGGTGGATTACTTGCGATGTTATTACACGGTAAAGAGAAAGACACTAATAAAGAAAATACTAATTTATTTAAGCAAAAAAAGAATCGTAAACGGCTATCGTTTAAGATTCGTCTTCCAAGATTACCGAAACTTAAAGTGAAATTATTTAAGTTTAGCGGAAAAGTATCTAAACATAAAACACCTGAAAGAGTCCATGAGCATAATTATGAAGAACCAGTTGCGAAATCTAAAATGACAGAGCAAATAGACCAATTCGGTGAAGGTACTGTTCAAGGGCAAACAAGGATGGAACGCCGAAGAAGTAGGTATAATGCATAATAAAATTTAGTAACCCCCTAATGATTAATCATTAAGGGGTTTTTTATGTAATTAAATATAGGTTGCTAATGAAGAATTCATAGAATATCTTAAAGATAGGGACTTCACTAAAATAATGGGAGGTAAAAATACTTATTATTTTATATATTCCTCTTTGTCTTTTTTTATCTCTTACGTTTTTATTAGTAATAATAAAGTGAAAATATATGATACACTATAATTTACGTTATTTTAGTAATGAATAGAGGGATTTACATGATAGATAAAATCAAAAATGTTGTAGAGGATATGTACGAAGATGAAGCAAAACATTTACTGCAAAGCATTCTTATACAATTAGATTTATTAGAAGAGAACTATAGTGAAGATACGATTAAACACTTGATAAGTATACCTAAGCAACTAACGAGTAATACATCTTATAAAAAGAATGTAAAAGAAAGTACACACATTCATATCGCTTTTGATGATTCAACAACTGGGTGTTTAAAATATATGTTAAGTCAAGAAGAACTATTTGAGGAGAGTGTTGTTGCATTCTCTGAATTCTTTTCAATTGGACCGATTAATCAATTACATACGAATAAAGGGCAACTCGCAAGACAGCAATGGTTATTAAACAACTTAACTTCTTATGATAGTTATTTTGAAGAAGAATATTTACCAAAATTTATGGAAACTTTAGAAGAGCTACATTCTATTCCTAATGAAACACCGATTACCATTTGGAAGGCAGATAACGCACATGAACATGTAGGCCTTTGTTTTGTAATGGCGCAATTAAAAGGTAAGAAAAATATTCGAATCATTAATACATCTGAAATGAGTAGAGAAATATTAAACCAAGAGTATGATATACGTGGAACGGGAGAATTATCGCCCGAAAGTTTAGCTACTTTCCAAAATAGTTTTGCAGAATCACCGTTTTTAACTAAAAAAAGTAGAGTGAATCTTGAACACGAGTGGGATAGTTTATCGAATAGCATGGAATTTTTAAGAGTTTGGAAAGACAATGAAGTGCATTCTGTACAAGAAGAATATTTTGACCAATTCATTATTGAGTGTGCGAAAAAAGTAGGTGCTGATAAAGACTTCCTTAAAGCTCCGAGAGTAATTGGTGAAGCGCTTGGCCTTGTAGAGCAATTAGTTGGGGATACTTTCTTAGAGTATCGCTTGAAAGTATTAATTAAACAAGAGGTATTTGAATTTGAAGGTTTATTAGAGGAAATGCGTTTTTATAGTGTGAAGTTGAAAAAATAATAATATATTCCGTTTATAAAAAAGCTCGTATTTTTGAAAAAAAGATACGAGCTTTATTTTTTTAGTTTAATTTGGGCTATACATAAGCTTCCGATAGGTGTCATATCACATATGAATGTTAAAGGTAATGAATGAAAAGAAGGTGATTTGTTAATATGTATAACGAACAAAATTATCCATATGATCAAACGATGTATTATAATCCACAACAATACGGATATGAACCTGATATCGAAGTTAGAGAGGTTGAACTAGAAGATTATAGACCAGATGATGCGGAAGATGCACCAACGTCACCACCACCGTCACAAGCTCCGTCTTTACCATCCACATTTGCTTCTCCAGCACAAGCAGGGAATATGAAATCATGGATGTGTAACTGTCTAGGAAGATGGGGCTATTTACGTTTGCATCGTCCTGGTCCATTCGGAAGAGACTTATGGTTCTTTCCGACGGAAGTAAGAAGAAATGGGGTATCAGGTTACACTTGGCAAGGTGGTCGCCGGCGGAAAGTAAGTTATCGATATCAACAAATTAGTAATTTTATGTGCTTTGCATAATGGGAAGTGAGAGGGTAGAATGATTTTACTCTCTCACTTTTTTATTTTTCAATATTAGAAGTAAGATTTTAATTGAAAATTTACAATTTTCCAGTTCTTATTGAAGTATAATTCAAATATTGGGTTGATTTTTAAAAATAATTGAGAGTGAGGGAATGTAATGTCAATTAAAAATAAGGTTGGCCGAAAAATAGAATATGGCATTAATTTAGCTTCTGCTCAGTTTAAAGAAGATGCATATGAAATTTATAAAGAGTCACGAAAAATGCAACCTATATTATTTGTAAATGAAGTTGAAATCGGTAAAGAATGGCTCATTACAAGATATGAAGATGCTCTGCCACTTTTAAAAGATAATCGTTTAAAAAAAGATATGGCAAATGTGTTTTCTCAAGATACAAAGAACATGTATCTTTCTGTTGACAATAGTGATCATTTAACAACGCACATGTTAAATTCAGATCCACCTAATCACAGTCGTTTACGATCTTTAGTTCAAAAAGCTTTTACACCGAAGATGATTACACAATTAGACGGAAGAATTCAGAGAATAGCGGATGATTTAATAAGTGAGATAGAGCGAAAAGGTACATTAAATCTTGTAGATGATTATTCATTCCCATTACCGATTATTGTAATAAGTGAGATGCTTGGAATTCCAAAAGAGGATCAAGCGAAATTTAGAATTTGGTCTCATGCTGTCATTGCTTACCCAGAAACACCAGAAGAAATAAAAGAAACTGAAAAGCAACTATCTGAGTTTATTACATATCTCCAATATTTAGTTGATGTTAAGAGACAAGAACCAAAAGAGGACTTGGTGAGTGCTTTAATA
>Ga0256901_1001599_pt1 | contig 11189 bp, 2 predicted proteins | sample MC6MC0689MT_FD_190200 | JGI IMG/M metagenome (GOLD analysis project Ga0256901, IMG submission 190200) | Metatranscriptome of enriched soil aggregate microbial communities from Iowa State University, Ames, United States - MC6-MC0689-MT... | ecosystem: Environmental > Terrestrial > Soil >... | reverse complement strand
TTTTTTTTTTTGCAAAATCAAGTTTAAAAAAGGGAAAATGGAACAACATCACGTATCTGAATCCCAATTAGGAGTAAAAAAAGTATATATACTCGCGACGTAGATTAATACCTGAATGGTGGGTGGGTATAAACCCGTTTCTGCCCAATTTTGAACACTTCCCAATCCTGGAAAACAGGACTAAAAAAACCAACAGAAAAAAAAAACAGCCAACACTCAAAAAAATATCGTGTTTAACCCAATAAGCACTGATACATTACTGTAAAATCGACTGCAATATCTTGGATTACTTCATTACTATATCGAACATCGATGTTATTACCTCCAAAATCCTTTTCATAACCAAGCTCAAAAATCCGCTTCTTTTTTATTCTCCTTTTTTGCCTCCCCTCACTCCTCTTCTTTTTCGTCCTGTGATTGTCCCACATCCAACTTTTCCCAAATTACATTTAAATATGTATTGTGATGGTAGAATATTATATCTTCACAATTTTCACAATCTTCTCCAACCCCCCCTCTCACCATACCCAGGTCTGAACCCCTCCTCCTCATGACCACCCCCCAAACAGTTTCCTATCAATACAAACCCTTCTACAACTCCCGCCTCGATGCCTTCCGTTCTACTACAATCTCAACAACAGGCTTCAACCCACAAATGGTTGACGATCTCCTCTTCACTGAAGATATCCAACTCCTGACCGAAATAGTCTGTACTTGTCTTGATCGCCAGGAAAGATACCCCAATTCTATCCTCCCTCAGTGTGATTTTGGCTCAAGACATGCTGAATCATTAGTAATTGACAAACTAGGTATTAATCAAGGACGTATTGTCGTTTCATCCACATATATTGGCCCACTATTTGCATTAATGAAGGACACCATGGCGGGACCACCAGCACCAGTTGTTAGACTCGATTTATTAGATTTTTTTAGAATTTTGAGGAGCTCAACTGAATGGACAAGCAAATCCTTTCGTGCTGCCATTGCCAATTCTGAGTATCGGTTATTTTGCAAGGAATTAGATGCCAGGGGGGATATTGGAAATGATTCCGCGTATTTTGACAAAAATGACAACACTGACTCACAAAGTCCACCAATTACTATTGATTCAATCAAACTACACTCCCTGCAATGTGGTCCCATATATCTCTCCCCATCTTCGCCCACAAGCTCTCCCACTTCAAACCCTCCCAGACCTCCCTCGCACCCCTCTCCCACTCCCCCACACTCAACTTCTGACAATGGCTTCAATCAGGTCGAAATTTTTGCCAATAAACTCCAATTTCTCCTCACATTAATCTTCTACAATCCCAATTACACTACCCATCATCTTCGTCCATCTTCGTTCCAACACCACCCCTCAACCCAACTCCCCCACCAAGATCACATCTGGTCCAACTCAAACCCTCTAAAATCGCCCCCGGAATCCAACAAATATCTTGAATTTGACCAACATGGTTGCCTGAATGAAATCTTAGCTTGGTTTGGTCTCTCCAACGAATCTCTAATCTTCTCCGAAGAACTTTCTCAACTCATCCCCGCTCTTAATGGCTCGTATACTACCGTCATTAGGTCTTGTCTGGGGACATTTTTATTAGCTTTTCAATACGTTGGGGTGACTATGAATGCTAAATTTTTACACTTGTGTGTTGAATTGTTCGTAGATGGGCTATTTCAGGATTTTGTCGGGGTGCATTATACTGCTGTTGAGCAGGTAGTTGCGCAGGTTACTTATGAGAGATATGAAAATGCATTGAATTATAATGAAATGTATATTCAAAAGGTAGAAGAGATTGTTGGACGGAATCTTGATAATGATGGGAATAATCAAATTGAAAAATTCCCCCTCCCAAACCCCCTTCAAAAACATCTCCAAATTGATTTCCTTCATCTTCCCTTACTTACACAATCAAAAGCTATCTTTATTATGAGTTTATTAGAATTGGGGCTTCCATCTACGATTACTTTGATGAAATATAAATTATTAGACAAAATTTCTTTTTTTTCCGAACAAAAAAGGAATTTGATCGAAAAACAAACAAAATTAGAATTAGATCTTGAAGTCAGTTATATGCCCCATGACAACCCGAATATTCATAGTTCAAACCTATCCGAATTATATGAACCCAAAACACGTAGGAATAGTTTAGATGGTGAAAATAATTCAAATAATTCAAATGCAGTGGATGGAGAGTATGCAAATTGTGATAATTTTGATCATTCTCCCAATTGTGGTCCCCAAATTGATCTCCATCCCTCCCAAATCCCCCCTCCCCTTTCAATCCAATCAACTCCCACAAATCTTTCCCACAATAAACACCTATCTGGTAAATACCGCTCTAACATGTATGATGATGCTAACAGCGAGGTGTTCTCCTCGCCTACTCAACATAACCTTCAACTTGATGAAGCAAAATCGGAACAAAGTCGAGTTTTGGGGAAAAAACTAGCCGAATGCACTCGAAATTTAGAAAAAATCGCAAAACAATTGGATTTTTTTGAAGAAAAATTAAAATTGCATTCACATTTTCAACACTACATCACATCTACTCTCCCAGTTACTGCTCAATATCCTCATCACGTAGTTGCACTATATATGGCTGCTATAACTCACCATGATTCACAACTTCAGACGTATTTAGAAACCCAATTTGGCCTTGAAGCAAAACATGTTTTTTTAAAACCAAGCCCGAACAATAACCCAAAAAATAACCACAATTTCAAGAACACAATTTATTCCCAATCTCATTTTTTATCCCAAATTGATTTCTACCGCCAACCCCCTCAACAACAAACTACCCTCACCACGCCCAACAGCTCCCATGCCCTCCAACTTGAATCTCAATTGGGATCCCATGATCAGGATACTGACATGCTACAAGGGGCTAGATTGCCCCACCGCCAGCCAACAAGATATAATTTTTTTCCCCATCTTGTTCCTTCAGATTCCTCCCTTACTTCTGATCGAATTCAGATCCCATATACTGATTATGAACTCTCATGTGAATTATTATCCGTCCTTCACTCGTATCTTTCATTTGAAAAGGTTATTCATGTTTTACTTGAAACGACTCAAACTTCAACTCTTTCTTATTTTTTCACTCACTCCAACCTTCTTGCAGAAACCCAAACTTCTACAACGGGTAGGAATCTTATAGATCTATGTCCCCTTCGACCTGGTGTCCCTAATCTATTTACTTACTGCTTTGGGGAGGCTAAAATGCAATTTGTGGACATTTGTTTATTCTCGATGTTACTCTCCACAGTTAAGTACAACCCGTATGAGATACCATACTCATACAAATCCTCAAAACATCAATACAGTCAGTTAAAACTAAACCCACAACATGATATCTTTGCCGTAAATATGACTAATAATTGCGATTTGAGTAATAATTTATGGTCAAATATTTTCAAATCGCCATTTTGTGATAAATTCGTGACAAATTTGATTCAATTTTTCGGCAACTTTTTCTTCTCCCCGCATTTTCAAATATCAATCCTTCCTCCAGAACTGCCAATCTTGGCCCCACAGACCTCCCCTATGAAACCGTCATGTCATATATCTGGATTATCTAACCCACCATATCAGCAATATTCTCACCGTAATGCATCGTCTCAGCAAGAACCGGTTTTACCGATCAAAATTTGGTGGGAATTATGCCAACACACATTCAACAATCGTTTTACCCACAATGCTTCCCGCCAAATCCCACTTGAAATTTTTTTTCATATTTTTTTTGGAACCGAAAGACAAAGAAATATTTTTTTTGATCAATATTCTATTCAAATGCTGAATGAATCCTCATCAATTTATACATTGTGGACAACAATCCGTTCATTTTACGGGTTTAGTTTTGCGTCCTTACCGAATATATCGCCTGTTTCAATTAGTGGTATGGATACTAACGCTAATACTGATAATTATAGCCAATTAAATGACAGCTTTCGCGGGCTTGATGGGAGTTTTGACAATGGATTGAGTAATAGTCTTGAAAATTCCACAAATTTTGGGCATTTCGGGGGAGGATTAAATGATAGTTTCGAAAACAACCACAATCATCACAATTCCTCTCCTCATATTACCCACCCAAACGGCATATATAACCCATCAGACCAATCATCGAGCTACTCTATGGATGGGAATAATAATTCTAATAGCTTAAATTGTAAAAATAATCAACAATTATTATATTCCCAAAATTCAAAAAAAATCCAACCCGATGACCCCCTTTTTTCCATTTTAAATCTTCAAACCGATATTTTCCAAAATTATCTCTTTGATTCTCCAGATCTCTGCGATTTCCCATATAGGATTCCAAACAAAGCAGGGTTATTCGATAAAGTTGTGTATTATCATATTTCATTTTCAAGAGAGGGATTTGATGCTCTTTTAGTGCCAGACAAACCCGCAACTGAATCCACAACAACCCCAAAAGCAAACCACAACCCGCAAAACTCCCCCCTCGATTTCAACTCTCTATCCCTACCACTTGACTTCCCAAAAAAACCAAATCGATCAAATCGCGTTTTTTTTACCGGGGAAAGCCCGAATAGTTCAGGTGACTTCAAAACCCCTCATTCTAACAAGACCTTGCCTTCCCAAAATCCCCCCTTTACCCTCACCACAACAATTTCCGATCAAATTCAATTATTTTATCTTTCCCTCCTACAATTTTCATTCCCAACAGTCTCTTCTATTATCACATTTACTCAACCGCGGTCTAATGTTGAATTATTATGGGAATTTTTGTTCCTGTCTCAATCAACATTAGGTATGTTTTGGCTCTTTCAAAAGTATCCCCTATCGATCCCTCTTCCTGAAGTTATTGATTTAGCATTATCAGTATTCAACTCTCCTATAACAAACTGGAAAGATATGATTGATTTAAACTCAATTTATGTCCAATATCATGAGTGGAAGATAGCCCAACAGAATAACCACAATATCCAAAAATTATCCCCAAATCCCCTCCTTCACTCCTCTAGTCCCTCCCAAAATAATGGAATTACTGTCACACTCCATTTAGGACCATGTCCAAAACCTATTTTTTTCAAACAAGATGTTTCTATCGTGTGGTTCGAAAATGCCCAAATTGGCTTAACACAATTGGTTGATTCATACTATGATGTAGCCTTCACAACGCATCCATTAACCAAGAAGTATTACCGCACTAAACATTTACCTGGCCATGATGATTGTGTTGAAGCCCATGATCATAATCACTTTTCGAACTCTCACAGTTTCCCCCACTCTGGTACCATTCCTCCTGAAACCAACCCCCTTCCACACATCCCTTCAACACCAAACTCAATTACTCTAACAGATTACTCTACATACCCGCAGAGTGTATTTTTGACAATCCCAACAAAAGATCAATTTGCCAATCTCCTCCAGAATCAAGTACTTGTAATCGATGAGCAGGTATTAGACCGACTTAACTCATCCTATGCCATCCCTATTCCACTAGCTGATATTGACGGAATTATACCAATCTATAAACTTCCGCCTCCCCTTCAAAACCGTTCTAGTGCAACTGACATCCTCCCAAATCAACAAAAGACTCAAGATAAGGGAGGTGATGAAGATTATGAGGTGGAATTACCTCAGAATAACCGCACAAAGCACCGATCAAGCGATCGCCAGGAGCAAAAATCTTCCAAAAAATCATCAATTTTATATTATGAATCATCAGCGGTAATCCGCAAACTATTCAAATCTGTTCAAATTGATAGCTTAGATGCTGTTCCTACATATTACTCAGACACTATCTCCAAAAATGATTTTTTTAACTTTTTCAACTACAACCCTTACAACACCCCCATCCAATATTACTTCCCTTTCATCCCCTACCTCTCAGAAATCCAAAACCATCATACTAATTCAAGTAGAATGACTTCACCCACAGATAGTCTCTCAGTCTACCGGGATCCAATGGGGGATAGCTTCCATGGAAGTCCCCACAATCAGGATTTCGACCAAAACGAAAAATTGCCCAACAAAGATGTAAAAGTGGCTTTTGACGGACATATTCCATCTCCTCTTTTTCAAAGTACACCTCATTTCAGTGATACAATGTCTCTATCATCCTCTCAGTCCTTGCCGTATTATAATACATTAGAACAGCGATCAGCCAGCTCTATACCTTCAAGCTCGCGACAATTTTTTGACTCAAATGGGACCAATTTTTCAAATAATATCCAAAATCCACAACATTTCGAATGGGATTCCTCTAATACCAGCAATAACTTCCCTCCTGGTGATATAATCGGGGGCCCAAACTCTCCTCAGAGTGACTCATCATCTTCATCGGCTTCAATACTATCACATAACCAAATACCAATGCTAAATGAAGACTTTATTGATTCCCTAGAATGGTATTTATCTGATCAGAACTCCCAACAATTTTCTTGGTCAAAATCCCCGCATTTGTTCCAATTATTTTTACTTTTGAAAAAATTCCAACAAAAGTCGAAATTTTCATACACAACATTATTATGGACTTACATCAACAACGAGCCACAATCAATCCTAATCTCTCAATTATTCATATTACTATTCTCTACCACTGAAATAATCCTTGATCAACCCAGTTCCTCGCAATACTCAAGCCCCTTTCTCCCTCTCTCTACCACCACCACCACCACCACCACCTCCAACTCCCACCTTTACTCCACTTTCCCTCAATCGTTCAAAATCATCATGCGACCAATGCTAAATCGCGTATATCTCTCAATTTTTCGTAAATTTTGCGAAACACCGCAGCATACTGGTTCGCTATGGGTTTCAAATGCTCTCCATACTCGACACCTCCATTATACATGTTCATTAATCACGATTGATTATCAACAATATTTGTATGGTACAGAGATTACTTCACCGTTGGGCTCCATTGATGGGTTTATCTCCACAACCAAGCACCACACTTCTCTCAAGTACACTGTTAATAACAAGCTTATACTAGTATTATATAACATAATAACGAAACTCTTCATTGACCTTGTTGAATGTCTTGAATTGGATCTCGTTACGAGGGATATTTTAATTTTACAAAGTCAACAAATTGAAACTGTTTATCCGCCAGCAACTGGCCCCATTCGCTTTGATTTATTGGGATTTTCACAATTTGGTCAATTATTTTCAATTTTCCCAATTATTCCCTCATTTTTATTTTCAATGATTATTCAATCACTTGGTTTAGCAACTACGTTTCAGCAATGTCAACAAATTGAAATTTCTGCGTTGTTAAAAAGTCGAAATGCTGTTTTTGATCTTTATTTAGGTTATAAACGTGAATCCAATAAAACAATTGTCCAAAATAATAACCCCTTTGACGTGAAACAACTGGCTGACAAAAAACCAACTCCATGTGATACTGATTCATCTCCCAAACTCCAACGTCGTAACTCCCTCAGGTCTTCATTCAATGGAGATAAACCGAATCCTCCCCCCGTCACTCCCCGAACGACTCAAAATCGAACACCTCTCTTAACGCAATCTAAGCCAACGATTTCAATCGCTCAAAGCCCAGATCTTCCACCATTTCCAAAACTCAAATCTGTTACTCCTACCCTTTCTGGGAGCCCGCAGCAGCAATATTCTGTTTCTTTTCCGGCATCTACCCCGACTTTGACCACAACAACTATTCCCACTTCTGGTCGTAATCAGACCGAAAGTAATATTACTGATAATATCTCCACTCCCAACATTAGAAATGGTGGGAAAGTCGAAAACAATCCCAAAAATGTCAAAAATGCCGCAGATGTAGCCGTTTCTTCGTTATTGACTTTAAGTCCAAGTTTGGGACTTACAAACTCCCCAAACGTTGACAGGAACAGTACCAACAATGACCGCGAAAATAATATCAAATTAAGCTATAACTTTTACTCATTATATACTCAAATCCTAAACCCATATTGGGTTCTTGATTTGATTGACCTTATGATTCACAAATTAACCCAAGGTGTAATTGCCCGCGCGATCTATACTGCTACTCATAAACATATCACCTATACTCCTCAATCATTACAATCCCCCTCTTCAAAATCTCTGCTAACCTCACCATTGCTCAAAAATACCACTGAAAACAAAATTTCACCTCGCCCTCCCCCCAATGGTCCAACAAATCTTCTCTCAGCAACTTCCTCTGAATCCCCTCTTTGTGTTGAATCACATCCCTCATTACCTATTCATCTTGAGTCAGTTTTTGATTTTATTTATCCAAGACTAGCCACTCAGAGTCATTATGCAAATATGATGTTCTCTATTCAACAATATCAACTCTTACATCACAATCATCAAGATTTCAATATCCCTGACCCAAATTCTCACGAAAAGTATGATTTTGATGGGAGTCTTAACTACTCTCAAAGTAGTGTCAAAGAAAAGAGTAATAATCCAAATTATTCAAATCCTCCTTCCAAACAACCAGACTTCGCTCGCCTTGGTTCATGGGAATCACCTCTACAAGATCCTTTCTATAATAGCCCCTTAAATTTATGCAACACGAGCTCAAATTCGTTTTCAATGTCCCAAAAAGGGAGTGCGATGAACCTACACCCATCCAATTTTAACAACTTTTCTTCCAAAGCTCAACCTACCCTCCAAATTGGCCCAAGTATTTCCCCAACCACCAAAACCCTTAATTTTACCCCTCAAATACCGTTTTCATATTTGATTGATTATCGGGAAGCTTTGCTACAAAGTTGTTTGGCTCGCTTTTCACCTCTTTTTTTATATCAAAATACTTTCTTGGTATCAGATCTGAGGTTAGCATCCATGCTATCAGGTCTTGAGTTACATTATAACCACCAAAGGCTTAGACAAGTGGAATATTTCAACCATTATCACAAAATGTGCGAAGAAGAGGGTAAAAAGGAGAGGTTATTAGCCATTTTGGGAACTAAAATTCGGGATGAAAAGGTCAAATCTGGACGCCAAAATGGCCGATTCGTTAATTCTAACTGCAATATGGATGTTATTTTAGCTGCTAAAGAACATCTTTTAGATTTTGATCAAAGCGAAGATGAAAAAATTAATAATTTTTTTGGGGAGGCGGAACGAAATTTTGCCCCGGCTTTCAATCAAAATTCTCTTTTCTTTGATCCATGTCCCCCACAAAATAGTATTGAGATTGAAAATGAGACGATTTGCGATCAAGATGATGAATTTTTACGCGAAATGGGTGCATTTGGACTAAATTATCAAGAAACTATGGAGCTAATTTCTGAATTAAAAAATGGCCAGAAGTCTTTATTTGACAAGAACCAATTCCCACACTTTGGGAACTCCCCAAAACTATCATCGTCTCCTGCCCCCCAATTTTCATATCAAATATTAATCCCAACCATATTCCTGCCAGATTTGACGTATTTAAATGGTTTACATTTAACTTTGCGTGATTATTTTCATAGATATGACAATTCACCCAATCACTCCATCATTTTACCCATTCCGCCATCAACTCACCAACAATTTTCCCATTTTTTCTCCCAACCCTCTTATTTCCAGCAATTCTCTGCCTATTTACAATATCAATCCCTTTTACTATTCCCACTGCGCGAAACACTTTCTGATGTAACCAGGCCTTTAACTCTTTTGAGTGGTGGAGATTCATCTCCAGCTGATATTCTTGGCGAGGGGATCAACAACACTTCCAATCAACCTACCCGAATTGATGATCCTAAACAGGTTGATCTTGATGGTAGTATTGATGGCAGTATTGATGGTAGTATTGATGGTAGTCTCAGCAGATCGAAACTTATCCATGTTGAGGGTGATTTAAATCATGGTTCAAACATCGAGGACCAATCCGACCACAATACGAAGCTCCATCAACGTTACCTCCTCCATTGTTTGGATAATTATACAAAAGTTGGATATTGGACTGTATCAATCCATGAAGAAGCTCCTGTGTTTGAGCAAGGTGAGCAGGATGATGAAATTGGGGCCGAATTAGACCTGAAATTTGAGATTCCACGTGAAGATGATGTTTCTACTGGAAATAACTCCAACTGGTGGTGGAAACCTGTTGTTATTGTTGCTGGTGTCCTCGGTGTTGTCGGAGGTGGCTTTTATTGGTGGAACCAACAAAAGGATTATGTGGAAAAAAAGAATGAACATGACGAATAATGATACCGTTTTCAGTGAGGTATATCCGGTTAATTAAATCTGTTTATTGCATAGTTGACAATCTAACAAAGTAACCAACCCTGGGAATATAATCTGGGTCTGATACGCACCAAGTGGTTGTCAAAAATTGTACCAAAAATTTAGAAGAATTTAGGTTTTTACGAAATGTCATTGAAAAAGCGTCGTAATCATGCAAATCGAATTGAATTGTTTGTTGTTTGAGATGATAACGAATAGGACTATAAAATAGAGGAGTTTTATGGTCGTTTTAGAAAGACTGTGTTTCGTAATAAATGTCTCTCTTGCTCTTTATGCCGGGTATCAGTGAGTTTTAACTTTGATGTTGAGGTAGGCTGCATGCCATCAATGCTATTCACCCATTTATACTAGTTGTGGGGCGATTCGCAGAGAAACTAGGGAGACGAATTGAACAAACCCGTGATGCTCGAAAAGAACGGATGGCTCAAAATCGATGCCTGGTTGAGTATTTGTGCTCTCAAACCGTATCAATGGTTGGTATGTGGATTACGATACAGTTTGTTATCGGTTTTATAGGTTAAGGATAATTGAACACCCTTACCATGGTCGCAGTGATCAATTTCAGTTGATGCTTATTCCGTCATGGTTATTCTTTAACTCCCTCTATTGCCTCCCACCTCCATGCTCTAATTTGTGTGTCAATTGTTATTCCTCATCTTTTACGATTAAAACGACAAATGGTGAGATATTCACACTTTTTATTATATATTTTAACTCGTCTCGGGGTTATTATCGATATAATGATTATCCGTAATGAGATCCAGATTATAAAACACAACAAAATAGGAGAACGGCGTATAAAGAATCATCATTGCAAGGTGATGGAGAAGCAAAATAAATTTATACCAAAATGAACACAATAATCAAAAACAACAACTTCAATGCAAGATGAGGTTCCACAATGCGTTGTTTTTTAACACTGGAGAGTCTAGACCGATCTCCATTCACGCGAAGTACTGTGGATAGCTCCTATCATCACATAACCAACAACTTGAGCAAACAAAAAAAAGAAAAAAAA
>Ga0256901_1001597_pt1 | contig 11203 bp, 8 predicted proteins | sample MC6MC0689MT_FD_190200 | JGI IMG/M metagenome (GOLD analysis project Ga0256901, IMG submission 190200) | Metatranscriptome of enriched soil aggregate microbial communities from Iowa State University, Ames, United States - MC6-MC0689-MT... | ecosystem: Environmental > Terrestrial > Soil >... | reverse complement strand
CGCGGATATTAACCATAGCCTGAAGGGCGGCGCTATCCTGTTCGGTTCCGACTGGAGCTGGGACATTCATAGCGAGCGGGAGGAGCCCTTTCTGCCGCAGGTTCTTCCCTACGCGCAAGCCATGACCGCAGCCGGGGAGAACGAGGCGAGCACGATGATGAAGCTGGGCGGGATAAACCATTTTGTCTTCTACGAACGCTCGCCGAAGCTCAATACTGTCTTGCTCGTCTTTGTACCGGAGAATGAAATCATGGGACCGCTAAAGAAAAATAAAGTATGGCTATGGATGTTATCGGTTGTGTCGGTCACGATCTCGGTGCTGTTCTCGTTCTGGATTCATCGGACCATCCGCAGGCCCATTCGGATCATGGTTCAGGCGCTTCGGAATGTGGAATCGGGGAAAACCGGCATTATGATCCATTACCGGTTCAAGGACGAATTCGGGTATATGTACAATCAATTCAATGCGATGACGAAGAGATTGGACGTTCTTATTCATGAAGTGTACGAGCAGCAAATCCGGGCGCAGAGGGCCGAGCTCAAGCAGCTGCAGTCTCAGGTTAATCCCCATTTTCTGTATAACAGTTATTTCGTCCTGTACCGGATCGCCCGCCTGCACGACATCGATAACGTTATTCGGCTAGCCCAGCATCTGGGCGAGTACTTTCGCTATATTACCCGCAGTGCCAACGATGAGGTGCCGTTCGTCGAAGAGTGGAAACACACGCTTGCCTATATCGAGATCCAGGCGATTCGTTATCGGAAACGCATGCAGACCCAATACGACGAAGTGCCGGATGCCTGCTGCGCTATTAAAGTGCCTCGCCTGCTGCTGCAGCCCGTCATGGAAAATGCTTACGAACACGGCCTTGCGAATAAGAAGTCGGGCGGACTCGTGACGGTACATTTTCTGCATAGTGAACAGAAGTTGACGATCGTCATTGAGGATAATGGAGAGGACTTGCCGGATGAGCAGATTCGGGTTATACAACGGAAGCTGCAGCAATTTGACGATTGGATGGAGACAACGGGTCTTCTCAACGTCCATAAGCGGATTCAATTGAAATTCGGTTCGAAGCATGGCCTGCAGGTATCGCGCGCTTCGATCGGTGGATTGCGTGTCGAAATGACTCTGCCGGTCCAATCGGGAGGATGATGGAGATGTATCGATTGATGGTGGTGGATGACGAAGATTACATTGTGGACGGTTTAATCGATTTGTTCGAAGAGCGATTCACGGCAGTATTGGAATATTGTAGGGCCTATTCAGCGGGCGAAGCACTCGATTGGTTGAAGCGGACGAAAATCGATATTGTACTGACCGACATCCGGATGCCTGGGATGACCGGATTGGAGCTGCATGAACAAATCGTTCGGACATGGCCGCAGTGCAGGGTCATCTTCCTGACAGGATACAACGACTTTGAGTACATTCAATCCGCCATGCGGAATGAGAGCGTTGACTACATTCTGAAGACCGAGTCCGACGACGTTATTGTGCAAGCGGTGGACAAAGCAGTGTACGAGCTCCAGCACAGATTCGAGTCCGAGCAATTGATCGCCGATGCCAAGAAACGGCTGCAGACGGCATTGCCGATTCTGCAAAAAGAGCTGCTGTGGGATCTGTTGAACGGAGAAGTGTCCAGAAACGCAATCCATCTGCAATTCAAAGAGCTGAGCCTGACACTGCGTGCGGATCGCCCGGTGCTGCTGGTGCTGGGCCGGGTTGACGGATGGAACAGCATCTGGTCACCATCGGATCGGATGCTGCTTGTTTATGCGCTGCAAAATATCGCCAGTGATTATTTATCGGATTTTTCCCATCACTTCTCGATTTTCTACGAGCAAGCCAAGCTGGTGTGGCTCATTCAATTCAAGAATGAGGAGCATTCGGATGATAATACCCCAGACAGCCGGTTAATGGAACGGTTACATCAAGTTATCAATGGGGCTTTGGAGAGCATACAGGCCGCCAGCAAACAGTATTTACAGTTGCCGGTATCGTTCCTGACGGCAAGTGAGACTGTGGCGTGGAGCGAGTGCGCGGAAAAATACAGCCTGCTGAAAATGATGCTCCATGTTCATTACGGCATTCAGGATGAATTGCTGCTGATGGAAAGTAATTTGCCTGCAAGTCCCGGCAGGCCAGCTTCCCGGACGGGAATATTCGACCTCCGGCCGAGCAAATGGGCACTGTTGCAGTCCTGTTTGGAGAAAGGACACAAGCAGCAATTTCAAGAGCTGTTCCTGGAGCTGGTCAAGCTTGTGCCGACCAATCAGCAATGGCAGGACGGTTTAAGCCTGCATATCCATCACTCGCTCTTATCGATTTATTTCACGCATCTTCATCAGTCCGGCATGAGCGGGGAAGGGGAGGATATGTTCGGCTACGAGCGTGTAATCGCCAGCGGCCCGAACCGGACATGGGGAGAGACGGCCGAGCGGCTGTGGCAGATGGCGGAAGCAATTTTTGAGCGGCAGAATAGCGCATTGGTCGACCGGGAGCGGGAGGTTATCCGCAAAGTGAAGCAATATATCGGCGCGAACCTGGCAGGGGATCTGTCGTTGACGCGGATTGGAGGGGAGGTTGGGTTCAGTCCTTCCTATCTGTCCCGATTATACAAGCAGATAACCGGAGAAGGACTGTCGGACTACATCGTTGCCGAACGGCTTCAGCTCGCCAAAGAACTGCTAGCTAAGCAGAATATGCGCATTCATGACATTGCCGAAGCGCTCGGTTTCGACTCGCCAGCCTATTTCGCCCGCTTTTTCAAAAAACAAACGGGCACGACACCGACGGAATATCGCGAGCTGTTATAAAGCGGTAAACAAAAGACTCATTTGTAAACACATTCCCGTTGTTGGTCAATTGCGGCGCCTCCTATAATTTAAGGAGTAAAGCGAATTCAAATCTTGGGGGGAACAGCAATGAACAGATCACATCCCAAAGCTATGGCGGCATTGATTCTGGCCTGCATCATGATCGTTGTGACGGCTTGCGCCGGCGGAGAGAATGGTGGAGGAAACAGCAAGGCAGGAATGGAATCGCCCACCGGCGAGACCGGCACAACGGGCCAGCCAGATACGGGGAAACAGGAGGGCGACCCGTTCGCCAAATACGATCCTCCGGTAGAAGTAACTGCTGCGCGGGATTTGTCGGGCGTGAGATTCAGGGAAGGTGAGTCGATCGAGAACAACGTTTGGAGCAAAGCGTATGAAGAAGAACTCGGAATCAAAATCAAGTATGCGTGGACAACGCAGGGGGATTACGATCAGAAGCTGAATGTATCGATCGCCTCCGGCGATCTGCCGGATATTTTCCCGGTTAACGGAACACAACTCAAGCAGTTGGTCGACTCCGGGCAGCTTGAGGATTTGACGGACTTATTCGAAACCTATGCGACCGAGCTCACGAAAAAAATCGTGAAAGAGGATCCGAATCAATTAAAATCCGCCTCCTTCAAGGGCCGATTGATGGCAATTCCGAAAGTCGGCTCGGCTACGGACTTCTCTCAGGTGCTGTGGATGCGCAAGGATTGGTTGGATCGCTTGCAGCTGCCCGAGCCGAAGTCGATGGATGACGTGGCCACAATCGCCGAAGCCTTCGTCACCCAGGATCCGGACGGCAATGGCAAGGCGGATACTTACGGACTGGCGATCGGGGCCGGGATGAACGGGACGTATACGAGCTTGCGGGGATTCTTCAATGGTTATCACTCCTATCCCAACAGCTGGTTTAAAGATGAATCCGGCAAATTCGTATATGGAGGCGTGCAGCCGGAAACGCGGAACGCGCTTGCCAAGTTAAGCGAAATGTATAAGGCAGGCCTCATTGATAAAGAGTTCGCCATAAAAGGCGATGACAAATTAGTGGAGCAGATGGCAAACGACAAAGTCGGGATTAATTATGGGCCATGGTGGATTCCCGGCGGACCCCTCCAGGCGAACAAGGATCAGAATCCGAATTCGTCATGGAAAGCCTACGGCATTCCTTCGGCAGATGATAAACCGGCGAAGATTCAGCTTGATTTCCCTGTGGCGAATTACGTTGTGGTGAAAAAAGGGGCCAAGCATCCCGAAGCGGCGATTAAAATGCTGAATTTGATGGTGAAGCTCGCCTATGAAAAGGCCGAAATCGAGAAATACTTTGTGCCTTCCGACGGGTACCCGCTTAACAGCTATCCGTTGCTATTCGCTTCGCAGGTCAACGGCAACATGAACATTCACGTCCACATCATGCAGGCACTTGAGACGAACGATCCATCTGCCCTTAATGCCGAGGAAAAAATGTATTATGACCGAATTATCGCCTATCGGAACGGCGACAACAAAATGTGGTTCCAAGAGGGAACGTACGGCAACGTAAGCGCATGGCCTGGAGTGAAGGAGAAAGTCGACCAGGGACTGCTGCAAACACCGGACTTCTTCGGTGCCGTTACGAACACGATGTCTCAGAAGGGCGGGGTATTGACCAAGCTCGAGCTCGAGACGTTCACCAAGATCATTATGAATGAAGCGCCGATTGAAGAATTCGATAGATTCGTTGAGAACTGGCATAAGCTGGGCGGCGACGAAATCGCGAAAGAAATCGAAGAATGGGCCGGCAATCTATAACGTAACGATAGGGGAGCTTACCCTCCCCTATTTCTTGAATGAGGAGGAGCGGGGATGAACCGCAAGACGATCAGACAGTTGCCCCTGCATTTCATGCTGCTGCCCGGCATCGTATTTGCTCTCGTATTTAGCTATGTCCCGATGGTGGGCATTGTCATTGCTTTTCAGAAATTTATACCGGTAAATGGCTTGTTCGGCTCAGAGTGGATTGGCTGGGATAACTTCACCTATGCGTTCCAGCTTCCGGACTTCAGGAAGGTGCTGGGCAATACGGTGTATATCGCCTTGATGAAAATAGTTGCAGGCTTAGTGGTGCCGGTAGTTATCTCGCTGATGCTCAACGAAATCAGGTTTCAGGCTGTCAAGCGGGGGATCCAGACCTTGATCTACCTGCCCCACTTCCTGTCTTGGGTTATACTCGGCGGCATTCTGACCGACATCTTGTCCTATGAGGGCATTGTCAACCAATTGCTCGGTTCGTTGGGCGCTGACCCGATTTCATTTCTAAGCCGTAACAACTGGTTTCCTTACGTACTGGTCGTATCTGACGTGTGGAAGGAGTTCGGCTTCAGTACGATCGTCTATTTGGCGGCTATTACGAGTATCAACCCATCGGTCTATGAAGCGGCGGTTATTGACGGAGCAAGCCGGATCAGACAGATGTGGCATGTAACGCTGCCCGGGATGCGGCCGGTAATCGTACTGCTTATGACACTTAGTTTGGGAAATGTGTTAAATGCGGGTTTCGACCAGGTATTTAATCTATATAATCCCGCCGTATACGAGAGCGGCGATATTCTCGATACGTTCGTCTTTCGGATGGGAATGCTTGATTTTCAATATGGCCTTGCCACAGCGATCGGCATGTTCAAATCGGTCGTATCCCTGATTTTCATCTCCGTGTCTTATTGGGCGGCCTACAGACTGGTGAATTACCGCATTTTTTAAGGAGGGCTTCAATGGTATCGGGAGACTCAATCGGCAATCGTACGTTTAATTTTTTGAATATCCTCTTGTTAGTTTCCGTTTCCCTGCTCTGCCTGCTGCCGTTAGTTCATATTCTTGCTGTTTCGTTCAGTAAGAGCAGTGCGGCTGCTGCAGGAGTCGTCAAGCTATGGCCGGTCAATTTCACGATCAACTCCTATCAGTTTATATTGAAAAAACCGGAGTTTCTCAGTTCGATGAACATCACGCTGATCCGAGTCATTGTCGGAACAACGCTTAGCATGCTGCTGACCGTTTTGTCGGCGTACCCGTTATCCAAAGATAGGAGAGCGTTGAAATTCCGAACCGGCTACGCCTGGTTCTTCGTCTTTACGATGCTGTTCGGCGGCGGACTTATTCCCTGGTATATGACGATTAAATATCTGGGGCTTCTCGACAGCATATGGGGATTGATTCTTCCGTCGGCCTTACCCGTATATAACATCATCCTGCTGCTCAACTTCTTCCGCAGCTTGCCTGTCGAATTGGAAGAATCGGCTCTGATGGACGGTGCAGGGTATTGGAAGGTGTTGTGGAAAATATTCGTGCCGCTTTCGATGCCCGCACTCGCTACTGTTGGCCTGTTCACCATTGTAGGCCATTGGAATTCCTGGTTTGACGGGCTGATTCTTATGAACTCTCCAAGCAACTACCCGCTAGCCAGTTACTTGCAGACGGTTATTCGCGGCGTGGATCTGACGAAGTTGACAGGACAAGACATACTGACCTTGGCGTCGGTCAACGATCGCACGGCAAAGGCGGCCCAAATCTTCGTGGGCACGATTCCTATTTTGCTGGTCTATCCGTTCCTGCAGAAGTATTTTGTGAAGGGCATCGTACTTGGCAGCGTCAAGGGATAAGGAACGGGAGTTGAAACCTAGTGCATAGATTCAATGTTATGATGTATGGAGCGGCAGGAAACGGCATGGTTAATGATACGCAAGCAATTCAATCGGCAATTGACGCTTGCGCAGAAGCAGGAGGGGGCATCGTATACTTACCTCCTGGGCGATTCCGGATCGGCACCGTCTGTCTCAGAAGCAACCTGACGCTGCAGCTTGATCCGGGCGCGGTGCTGGCTGCCAGCACGAATAAAGAGGATTACCGGTTCGTTACGGTATATGAGCGATGCGTGAACTCGACAATTCAGACAGGCAACTTGTATGGGAAAGACATTGCCAACGTCAAGATTACCGGGAATGGCGCCATAGAAGGCGAGGACCGGGCATTCTGGACCAGGAAAGATTCATCCGGCGATAGCTGGAACTCCGTGCCCATCCATTATTGGCCCAAAGAGTGGCGGCCAATGGGAATTATGCTGGAAGGGTGCAGCAATGTCCAGATTCATGAGATTACAATCCTGAATTCATCGGTATACTCCGGTTGGCTGGTCGATTGTCAGCGAATTCAGCTGCGAGGCCTGCAAATCTTGAACGATTTCCATGGGCCCAACACAGACGGCTTTCACTTTAGCTCCTGCCGGGACGTTCATGTAGCCGACTGTCATTTTGTTACCGGAGACGACGCAATCGCGATTGATGCCGATGGCATCGACAAGGCTGAGAATTACACGATTACCAATTGCACGTTCAACACGTCCGTCAATTGCTTCCGCATATTTACCGGGCTGGATCCATGGTTTGCCGTTGATAGCTATAATGAAGTACGTAATATCTCGATTAGCAATTGTTCCGTGAGCAATGCCGCCGGATTTCTCAATGTGACCGCGGATAATGGGTTGATCGAAGGCATTACGGCAACTAACACTAATCTACAAATGGAGCAAGAAGGCACGCCGATCTTCCTCATGACGAACCGCGGGACGATTCGAAATGTGTCTGTGAGCCACTTAATGGCACGATCGAACGGGGCATGCGTCATTGTCGGCCAACCCGGTGACAGCATCGACAACATCGAGCTTTCGCATATTCAATTTGAGGTTGCTGCCAAGAAGAAGGAGTTCGGACTCGACATTCCCGATGATATTCAAGGCTATGCGTACCATCACTTTGTTCCGTACAATTTGTACTTCCGTTATGCAGAGCATATCAAGCTGCACAACGTGTCGATCCGGTGGCTGGATTCGGAGGTTGGGGATAGCTGGAGCGCGCTGAAGTGCCGCCATATCGAGAGGATTGACATCGACGGCTTCAGCGGCAAGCAGGCCGGAGACGATCCGCAGATGCCAGCGATCAGCTTCGCGAATGTGGGGGAAGCCTGGATCACCCGAAGCAGGGCGCTGCCTGGAACAAAAGTGTTCGTGCAGGCGACGGGCGGAGACACGCGCGATATTCATCTATCGGGCAATGATCTGCGTCATGCGAACGAAGCTGTGAAGGTAGACCGGAACGTGCCGCTTGAAGCGATATACGTATGGGAAAACAGATAAGGGCGAGGTTATAGTCTATTAATAGAAGAGGAAGTGTTAACGTGAAGCTGGGCATAAGTTCATATTCCCTGTCCCGGTTGGTGCTGGAAGGGAAAATGACCATTTTTGACGTACTGGATTGGGTTTCCGCGCAAGGCGCCCAGCATGTGGAAATCGTCGCAGGCGGGCCGCTGACTATCGATGCGGCGATGGCGGAGGAAATTCGGAAGTATGCTCAAGATTTGGGATTGTCGATTTCGAATTACTTAATTGGCGCCGACTTTGCGACGGATGACGAGGACCTCTTCGAAGCAGAAGTGCATCGCGTCATAGGGGAGGTAGATATCGCGAACCGCTTGGGCGCGAATCAGATGCGTCACGATGTGGCATGGCGGCCGGCAGAGGAAGCAACCGTTGCAGCATTCGATCGTGATTTGCCTAGACTGGCGGATGCATGCGCGAGGATAGCGGATTACGCAGCCCAGCATGGGATGAAGACCAGCGTTGAGAATCACGGCTATCATGTACAGGGAAGCGAGCGCGTTCAGCGTTTAATCGCTGCGGTGAACCGTTCCAATTTCAGAACGACGCTGGACATCGGCAATTTCATGTGTGCTGATGAAGACTCCGTGGTCGGGGTGAAGCGCAATATCGGATGGGCTGCGATGATCCACTTGAAGGATTTCTATCTGCGGCCTTCGTATCGAAATCCGGGAGCGGGCTGGTTCACGACAACTTCCGGAAATTACTTGCGAGGCGCTATTGTCGGACAAGGAGACATCGATATGCGGGAAGTGCTGCGTGTGATCAAGACGAGTGGTTATGAGGGTCCGATCTCGATCGAATTCGAAGGACTGGAGGACTGTCTAAGCGGTACGGAGAGTGCCTTCAGGAATGCGCTCAGCATTTGGAACGAAGTTTGAACAGCAGGGATTGCAGTTGTTTATATGTCATCCGTAATCGAATAATGACTCGGAGAATAGAGGGATAGCCATGTCAATCTTGCGGTTTGTCGTGGTAGGTACCGGATGGGTGGCCGGCGAATATTTGAAAGCAATCCATGCCTGCGAGGATGCGGAAGTATACGGCATCGTCAGTCAGAGCGAAGAGCGTGCGCGACAACGGCTGGCGGAATTGTCCATAGAGGCACGCGTTTTCGAACGTTATGAAGAAGCGGTGAAGGATGCCAATGTCGATGCCGTTGTTCTCTGTTCTACACCGGAGCTTCGACCGGATCATACGATCTTGGCCGCACAGCACGGTAAACACGCTGTGCTTGAGAAGCCGCTCGCTATGGATCGGAAGGCGTTGTGGTCAATGGCGGACGCGATTGAGTCGAATCCGATTCAGACGGTCGTCGGATTCGTTTTGCGCTGGAACCCATCGATTGCCAACACGAAGACACTAATTGATGATGATGCGATCGGCCGGGTATTCATGGCCCAGATCGACTATTGGCACCATATAGGCCCACAATATCCCCAATACCGCTGGAGCAAGGGCAAAGCGGCAGGCGGCAGCAGCATGCTGTCGGCAGGCTGTCATGCCGTGGACGCCGTCCGTTATTTTGCCGGCAATATTGAGGAAGTAACGGCTTACAGCTGCCATACCTGGGCAGACAGCGACTACGAATTCGATCCCAATGCCATTGCCATCTTTAAGCTGAGTAACGGCGGCATCGGCAAGGTATCGTCTTCCCTGGAGTGCAGAACGCCTTATAAGTTCAACGTGCATCTGCTTGGAGAGAAGGGCGCGATTTTGAACAATCAGCTCTTCAGCCATAAGCTGCCCGGTCAAACCGATTACGCGACGATTCCGACGATTTTGCCGGATAGCGGGGATGTATCCCATCACCCGTTCGCTGAGGAGATCGATGATTTCGTAAATGCCATTGTTAATCGTACGAAGACGCGCTGCGACTTCTTCGAAGCCTTGCAGTCGATGGAGGTCTGCTTTGCAATCGATGAGTCGATCGCAAGCGGTCGGAGCGTTAAATTGCCATTGGAACGAAATTAATAAGACTGCCCATGAGAAAGGTTGGAGCGTGCGTATGAGCATTAGAATCGGATTTATCGGCTTGGGAGACATCGCCAATCTACACATTCAAGGCCTGCAGCGTATTGAGGGAGCGGACATTGTCGCAGTATACGACCTGAACAGGGATAAGGCGGTCAATGCCGCGGAAAGAACAGGCGCGCAGGTCATGGATAGCGCGGAACAAGTGCTGGATCCGGAACGGATCGATGCAGTATATATTTGCACGCCGCAGTTTGCGAGAGGGAACCTAGAGGAAACTGCGGCTCTACGGGGCATTCATCTGTTCGTAGAGAAACCGCTGGGCCTTGATCTGGGCGAAGTCCGCCGTAAGGAAAAGGCGATACTGGAAGCGGGCATCGTTCATTCCGTCGGTTACTGTCTTCGTTACCTCGACACCGTGCAGCAGGCGAGAGCGTATTTGCAAGACCGGAAGCCGCATTTAATCCAAGCTTATCGGTTCGGCGGCACGCATCCGGCGGAGTGGTGGCACCGGCTTGACCTGTCCGGAGGACATCTGGTGGATGCTGCCACCCATCAGGTGGACATGATCCGTTATATAGCCGGGGAATTCAGCGAGGTCGAAGGGAAATTCGGCCGCGTGTCCTTTGACCGGATGCAGTCGAAGGGGACGATATACGATGCAGGAGCCATTTCCTTCGTGATGGAGCAAGGGGCGGTCGGCAGCCTTACAGAATCTTGTCATTCCGCTTATCACATCGCATCCGATGTTAAAGTGTTCGGCCACGATTTCTTCATCCATCTCAGCGGCAACGGCTTTGGATTGACAATCGTCGACGACACAGGAGACGAGACCTTCACGTCTGCGCTGGATCCGTATTTCGAACAAAGCAAAGCTTTTGTCGAAGCGGTCAAGACGAATACCCAGGAGCCGATCTTAAGCAGCTATTCAGACGGAGCGCGAACGCTCGCTTTTACACTTGCGGCCAACCGATCCGCGGAGCAGCTTAACCCGATTCGACTATCGCCCTGAAGTTGAAGCCCACACCCGTAACCTACTTATTCACAGACTATTCAACGGTTCCTACAGCACTAGTTGGTAGTAGCACAAAAGTCGAGTGGAGTGCTACGATAAAAATGCAGTCGAAATACACCCTCGTATGAAATAAAATGAAAGCAAACGAGGGGACGAGTGACAATGAACAGATACGACAAGGCATTTAAAGAAGAAGCAGTCAGATT
>Ga0256901_1001596_pt1 | contig 11207 bp, 5 predicted proteins | sample MC6MC0689MT_FD_190200 | JGI IMG/M metagenome (GOLD analysis project Ga0256901, IMG submission 190200) | Metatranscriptome of enriched soil aggregate microbial communities from Iowa State University, Ames, United States - MC6-MC0689-MT... | ecosystem: Environmental > Terrestrial > Soil >... | reverse complement strand
CCAACAGTAACGGAGTCACCAACGTTGACACGGAAAGCTGGGGAGATATGAGCTGGTAAGTTTTTATGGCGCTTTTCATAACGTTGATACTTTGGGACAAAGTGTAAATAATCGCGACGTAAAATAACAGTACGTTTCATCTTGGTTGAACGAACAACACCCTTTAAGACACGGCCACGGATTGAAACAGAAGAAGTGAATGGGCACTTTTTGTCAATATAAACACCAGCCATAGCTTCCTTTGGGGTAGCATAACCTAAACCGATGTTTTTGAAATAACGTGGTGCCTTGACGTTCTTCTTTGCGCCCTTAACATTGACGTTCTTGTTTAAGAAAACTGCTTCTTGCTTTTGATAAGCACGTTCAGACTAGAAGAGAGGGGAGGGGGTGGGAGGGGGTGGTAAGAGGATGGAGATTGGAGATATTCGAGGGGAAAGGCGTGTTTGGGGGATTGAAGATTGGAACGAAACAACACGGATAGAACGGGGGATTAATTTGAATTTTGGTCGCGTTGATGCGGTTATTAAAGGATTATACAAAAGTACAAAGGGTTGAAATGCAGAATGAGCAAAAGAACGAAAAAGCAAAATTAAAAAAACGCAAATTGGAAAAAATAAAAATACAAATTTGATCATATTCCTCGTGTTGGAATGGGACCGAAATAAAGTAAACATACTTGATCGACGTGTTGAGTAGACATCTTAACCCCTGGAAAAATTTGAAGCAAGTGTAATGCAAAATTGAATTGTGAAAAAGATTAAATGTGATGCGAAAATTGTTATAATGGTGTTATTTATGAGTAATGGCGGGATAATGAGGGAAGTAATTGGGATGGAATGATATGGTATGATGGAATAATCAATGTAATATCAAACAGTATTGGAATGAAAATTGTTGCCAAGGTTTAATTTAATTGAAAATTTACAACAAGATGAAGGTTTAGGACATCTTCAGATAGGCTCCGTATTATTGATGGGAATATAATATTGCTGTATAATATTCTTCCCCACAACGGTCATATTTATACTACAGCGGATATGTTGCAAGAAAATAAGAATTATGATTAGAGTATTGATGGGTGATATGTATTGTGGGGGGAGAAATTTATGTTTATATCATGATTGTGTTGGTATTATTATCGATTGTACAACATCGTAATGAGTTTTTTGGGTGTAATGGGAATTGAAGAGTTTTTTTTCTTTTTTTTTTTCATTTTTTTTCTTTTTTTTTCTTTTTTTTTCCATTCAGTTTTTTTTTTTGCGGGATTTTGTGGAATTTTCTATATCTCTTCCTAAATTTAATAAATAGGCCACTTCCCCCCATCACATCCCTCTTTTATATCCATTATTGGAGTTACCAGACTACTGACTTGTTTTCTTCGGTAAATTGCCTCAGTGTGGCCCCAGATTTGTTTGGGGATTAAAAACGTTACAATAAACTTTATGTGTGTATACAGGGGAGAAGCAATGATTAACAAACGCAAGTGTGGGGATTATAAACCAGCTAAACGGTATAATTCCATGTTTGAATCGGAGAAAATTTGAGTCAAAAATTATGAAAAAAAAAAAAAAGAGCTCAAAACGGGAGAAATATTTGTTTACAATGAAATAATATACAAAATGGTAAAAAAAACACTAAACGTTTCATGAGGCGAGGGAATATGGGCATAGAATAATAGTTCTAAAGAAAACATAAAAATGTTTTAAACATTTTGTTGAAAATAAAACCACCTTCAACAATGTTACAAAATCTAATCTTCTTTTGTTTTACAACATTTACATAATCTAATACAACCCGCACAACACCCACCATATCTCCAACACGATAATAACCACAAAATACACAAAAATGATAAAAGCCATAATACGCAAATCCATACAATAAGCCCCCATGGACCTCGATACCAATAAGAAGTATTGTTAAACGAAAGGTATGGCTCATTCATTGTAATAGTATTTGAAAACACCTCACTGACCTCTTGAGGGGTTAAACCCAAGCGATTATTTTGTGTACATCGGCCCTTCCAACAGATTGTTGTCGCAATTAATAATGATGAATCACCAGGTACATAATGATGATAGATTTCACTACCACCGACACAATCAACCGTACGTGTACAAGTCGCACCAATCGGGAGGGGAAATAAACCGGTTGTAAAACCACCAAGTTTAAAACTATACTCTTTCATTCTTGGTCCTAAAACGGCCCCATATTGTTCTCTCCCACGACGTGTCGAGGGGATTAATAATACACTTTGAATATATTTGTCATTAGAATGGATCTGTGGGCGAAAGGTCATATTAGTAAATTTATCCCAAGAATAATCAACTAATCGATTAATTGGGATAGAAAATGCAAGTCTTGCGGCGTTATGTGGGGTGGTTAATGTTAATAATTCATTCGGAGCGCAATAATCATCAATATACGAAAATGATTCCAAACCACGACACATTGTTTGGGTATCAAATGGTGTATATGATTGCGGGAACCAAGCAGCATCAAAATGGTTTATAAATGGCCCAGCATGGGTTAAAAATAAATCCTCCGCGGTCACGTTTTTAAACATATCAGCTGGTTCAGCTGTTGGGATATTTGGAGAAATGCTCGAAAATGTTTGGGCATTTTGTAATTGATATAACACGCGGGTGATGAATTCGGTTAAATGGGCTTGTTCACGGATTGGTACTTCACTATACGCAATGAATGAAATTGTGGTCGAAAATGGATATAATTTCCAATTACCAAAACGAGAAACAGCTGGTAGAGGGCGATATGGACCTTTTTGAACGGTAAGTTGATTACCAAACTGATCCCAAATGTCAACATTGATGGAAAATAGGGACGTTAACGGGATCGGTGGTTTACAATATTCATCAGGAAGGCTTGGAGTTGAATCTGTGAATTGAAGTTCGGCATTATTATTATCATTACCATCATTACCATCATTACCATCATTACCATCACCTTGATCATGATGAAATTCAGTATATTTATATTTGCCTTCCCCATTTGTATTCGCGTCATGTTGTCCTTTAATTCGATCAGGTTGGCTAAGTTTACTTTGACATACAAGCCCAATAGGTTGGCCGACCAATGGGAATGAAAAGTTATTTAATTGAAATTTACTTAATAAATCCCCCGGAATATGTTTATAATTTTCCCTTTTAGTATTAGGCTGAATAGAATACGGCAACCGTTGATCGATTATAGTTTTAAGTTTTCGACCATCTTCGAACGACAAATAAATATCACAGCTTGAAAAAAGTGGAAATCCTGGTTGAATAAATTGCCCAAATGATTGACTCGTATCAGTGAAGATAAAATCCATCCCAGGATGGCCAACTGGTACATATTCATCCTCATATAAAGACTCACTTGGTGTTGGTCGTCTTTTTTCAAATGGGACAAAATATGGGGTATTTTTGACTTTAATCCCGTATGGTAACCCTAAACTTTCGATCAAATGTTCAGTCATGATTGAAAAATCGGAAAATTGGGTTATACCGGAGGTAATTCTATATTGTGAAAAAAATGTAAATGTTAATGGGGTATTTTGTAATAAAAAATCAATAATAAATGGTTCTTGACGGTATAATAATGGTAGGACCCATTTAATTGTTATTGTTAGTGAAGATTGTGGTGATTCCAAGTCAGGGAAAAGAATTTTACTCCCAGGTACAAATGGTGTGGGGCCAAGATCTAATGAATTAACTTCCCCATGAGACCATGTTGAATATGTAATTTCAACAGTTTGGGAAAAAAAACGTGTATAATCAACTTCAACAGTTTTATTTACCATTGATGAGAACGATACAAATGTTAAATCTGCTGGTAAGCTCGGATCTAAACCTAATGTATAAATATTTACAGTATATACTGTTGGATTATCAGCAGTTTGAAGATCTGCATATAATGTACCCCATACTTGTCTTTCATCGCCAAGATATAACCTATTATAGCCAGTTGTATGGATAATTGGTGCGTTATGTATTTTGGATTTGGGATCACCTAATTGAAAAATTTCATTATCAAGTGCATTAACATTCACATCGGGATATAATGTTCGTAAACGTTCATGAATATTAATATATACATAACAATGTTCAGATGGGACAACTTTGACATTATACAAAAACATTGATCTGAATAAAAATAATTGTGACGAGGCTGGATTCGATGAATATACGAGTCTAATATCACCAGTACAATGTATTGATGGGCGGTCTTCTAAAATCTGATGTAATAAATATTCAGATGGGATCGGTTTAAGAGCAACTTTATGATTTGGAAATGTTACAGTAACATCTAACGGGATTAATGCACCTAACGCTGGTGATCGTTTTACTGTAATTTTAACAAGATCAAATCGGGTTTGTTTATTATCATAGCTCCAACCCGGTGGCATTACTTCCATTTCTAAATGCGGTTTTAATTCTAGTGAAACCGTTGGTAAAATCACTGGATGTTCTAATACGAATAGCTCACGCGGTAATACCGATAATGATGGTGATTGTTCCAATGTTGAACCAGTTGGGACGCGTATATAACATGAAATTTGCATCCAAGGGAAAATTGGTTGTTCTGGTAAAAATTGAATCCCACACCGTGCTTGATCAAATACTGATAACGGTGCCATAGCGTCATCACCACGATAAATCCTCATTGGGAACGCAAATGGGTGTTTTTTTTCAGCATAAAATTGTGGCTCATAAGCTTGACAATCACTTCGAAATACCGATGCTTCCGGGAATAACCCTGGGATAGTATCGGCGAGATTAGCCGGTTCAGCCCATTGGCAATCACCATGGGGGTTATTAACAACAAATGCCATTGGTTGCCCAGCCGGGATTGCCCGAGTTGCAGTGAATGTTACAACATGAATTGATTCACGAGTCGCGCCACTTAACATTGTTGTTGTCATGGAAATTATATTCGGTCCTTCTGTAGCAGTTGGGGGGGTTGTTTGGGGCGGAGGTGATGTGGGGGATGTGGGGGATGTTGGGGGTGTTGAGGATGTGGGGGATGTTGGAGATGTGGGTAGGGGCACATGTGGAATAGGAGGGATGTCTGAATGGATTAGAACTATAAGAGTTAGTATGAGAAGGAGGGTGAAGAAAACAGAACGGGACATTTGGAATAAGAATGAATATTTGGAGTGAAATAAAAGCCCCAAAGTGGTGGGGATGATATTACAAAAAGCTGGTTAAATGGCTTTAAACGATAGCCCGGCTTGCGTTCAGTTTTAGTATTATTGGAAATTTAGAGTTTATTTTCTTCCGGGTATTAAAAAGTCCGCTGTGAAAGATATATCAGATATCTGAACATATTCCAGTATTTTAAGCAGTTAAAAACCGCATACGGGGGTAGTCGGGATTGAATAAGGGGGTTGAATAAGGAAGAAAAAAATGAGTTAATTTGTGCAAATAAAAATTTGACTTGAAAAAAAAATGGATTATATGTTTGAAATAGGTGTATCACGCAATGATTTATGACGATTAGAGATGATATCATGAAAAATGTTTGTTGTCGGGGTTTGTGATGAATATGTCGCCAGGGGGCGAAGATATTATTTCTTTCTTGATTGCTTCGTTTTCCCAACTTTTTTTTTTACTTTGATTTATTTATTTATTTTGTTCTCTTTTCCGCACGGTCAATATCAATACATCTCCAAACCAAACAAATCCGAATACCTGCATACCATCCCGGCTCAGTATTTGTCACTCTATACAACCCACTCTCCTCACATAGGGGGGGGAAAAAAGTCTGGAAAGAATTGTTTTTTGTATTTATTTTTTTTTTGAAATTTAGTAAAAATGGATAACACCAAAATTGTAGTCAAAAAGGATAAAAAAAAAATGTGAGAATTAATAATAACACACAAAAACTTTCTTACTTACGTGCTTGAGCTTTATTAATACGGGAAGCAACATGCTTTGGGATAGAGGACTTAGCGACGACTTCGGATTTCTTAACGTCCTTTTTATCACCGGATTTCTTAGCACGTTCAGCAGCTTGTTGTTGTGCGCGCTTAAAGTCATCAGTTTGACGTTGTTTGAGGTCATCTAAGGATAAACCAACAAATGCCTTGAAAACCTTAGTGGTCTTCTTAACTAACTTCTTGGTGAGTTGTTTATCAACTGCGACCTTTTTGTTCGCACGGCGCCATGATTTGGTCCAACGTAAGGTTTGTGCACGCTTACGGTTGTGATATTGTGCGGTGGATTTATGGTTTGCGAAGATCAAGAGCTGTGTGTGTGTGCGTATGTGTGTGTGTGTTAAGGGGCAATATTTTTGGCGAATTGGAAATGGATAATCGATATCATCAATTATGAAAGAGATTCAATTCGGTATGATGGTAAATTATTAACATAGTTGTACGGGATTTAAACGATGTTAACACAGGATTGAAAAATGGTTTCAAAGTTTCGTTATGTGGAAATTTTTGTTGGATTTTGTTGTTTTTTCAGGGAAATGCGCAAATTTGGTGTCAAATTGAGGGTTTAAGGGCTATAATAGGTACAACCGCAATGATAATAAAAATAGCTCCAATAATATAACAATGCGAAAATAACTTCGCGGTAGTTTGGCGAGAATTAAAAAATGAAAAAATCAAAAAATGGGAAAAATGGGAAAAAAACATACGCGACCATCACGACGTGCGAAACGGGAACCATGACCTGGGTAAATACGAATTTCAGAGAAGAAACAAGTCTATATAATTGACAATTGTGCATAGGAGGTATTATTTTTTTTAACAATGAAAAAATATGATAAAAATTACAAAATGAGGGATTGGATGGGATAATGGATGAAAATGATTTAATATGTAATATAGCAATAGAAATTTATGCTTAAAAGTATTGTAATGATATGATTACACTGGTGTTGTGGTGAAAAATGGATAAAAATGGATAAAAATGGATAAAGCCGGAATGTTAATTGGGTTAATTAACAATTTGCTGGAGTGAATTGATATGAGTGGATAGTGAGTAACATACTTCTGTCTTAACAACCATTCTGATATAGTAAACTACAAGGGGGTGTTGGCAAAAAAGGCTCAAAGAAGAATTGATTGAAATGTGGTTTTTTTTTTTTGCATTTTTTTTTTGCATTTTTTTTTGCATTTTTTTTTTCCAACCAGTTTTCATGAATTGTTGGTTTCAATGATGCCACTTTCTCCCCTGAGCCATTGCCGTTGTTTGGGACGCATTGATTGCATTTTTGAAATTCGATTTGCTAATGTCATCTTTTTCCGAAATATTTTGCGTTTATTTAAACAAACAAAAACTTAAAGAGGTGAGAATCACGTATATTAAGTGAAAAGAACAGCAATAATTACAATGATAATGAAAACGATGATGGTGGGATATACATATATAAAGTGGGAACTACTGGAGAAGATGCGAAACACACAAAAAGAAATGAAAAAAAAAACAACTTGTTTTGTGTTCTTTTCTGTTTCTGTATATGTTGTAGAATAATTTAAAATTTAAATTGAATCAAAAAAATGATCTGATATATTATTGGGTCTAATGGGATAAAGATAAAGTATTAACAACGCAATAATGATAAATTGAAATAATTTGATCAATTAAAAGGACTAATTTACAAAGTTCTTGATTATTGTGGGGGTTGCATTGGTGTCACAGCAACAACACCGCAACAGCAACAAAAAGAACTGAGGTAGGAGGAGGGGGCAAAAAAAACAAAAATGAATACAACAAAAAAGGGGGGGGGGGGAATATGATTAAAAAAAGACATTGGGAAGGGGGGATATATTGAACCCAAAATCAATCATAAATATAAAAAAAGAAATGCATAAAATCGAATGATAAATAACTAAACACACATTTCAATGAAAATATTTTTATTGAGATTTTTTCATTTCACCCTTAAAATCGGATTCAGATTTATTAACCTGTGCGGTTAACATCTTCTTATATGAACGAATATCACCAGGGAAGGTTGTAACGGCGCGATCACATAACCAAATTTCTTTTGCGACTTGGGAAATTAATCTAAAATCGTGGGAAACAAGAACGACACCACCATTAAAACCATTAATAGCTTCAGCTAACGCATCAATACATTGCATATCTAAGTGATTTGTAGGTTCATCCAATAAAAGAATATTTGGCTTTTCTAATGCTAATAAACAAAAAACAATACGTGATTTTTGACCATCGGACATGTGGCCAATTTTTTGTTTTTGCATTTTACCGGAAATACCATAACGGCCAATAACACCGCGCCAAGCTTCTTCATCTAATTTTAATTCTGGGAATTTTGCAGCAAAATATTCTAACGGTGTTTTATCTTCTGGTAAAATTTGCGCACTGTGTTGGTGATAATGACCTAAACGCATATCCATATGTGATTTAATTTCACCATCAACTGGTTTAATTTCTGATAACATTAATTTAAGCAAAGTGGATTTACCAGCACCATTTGGGCCAACAAGTGCAACACGGGAATCCATATCAACGGCTAAATTAACATTTGTGTATAATAAATCTTCAGTTTTACCAGAATAAGAAAATGAAACGTTGTGGAATTGTAAAACTGGTGGTGGTAACGGTGCACATGGGGAAAAATGAAAGTTAAATTTTGGTGGTTCAGATGGCTTCTCAGTTAACCCATCGGCATACATTTTGTCCAAAATTTTTTGTTTAGATTTAGCTTGTTTAACCATGTTTGCATAAGTACCACAAGATGCAATAAAGGCTTTAATGTGTTTAATATCTTCTTGTTCTTTTTCATGTTTTTTTAATTGATTAGTTTCATGTTCAGCTTTAGTTTTGATATAAGTATCATAATTACCAGTCCAATAAACTAATTGTTGTTTATGTGTTAATTCAATAATGTTAGTACAAACACCATTTAAAAAATCTTGAGAGTGGGAATTGACAACTAAACATTTATCATATGTCGCTAAATAATTTTCTAACCACACACATGCTTCTAAATCTAAGTGATTTGTTGGTTCATCTAATAGTAATAATTTTGGGCGGACAAATAACGCTTTAGCCAACGCAACACGCATTCTCCAACCCCCGGACATATCTTTAGTAGCCTTTGCCATCATTTTTGGACCAAAACCTAACCCGTGTAAAAGAACTGCGGCATGGATTTCCGGTTTTAATTCTTCTAAACGGCCAATATCTTCATCGACTTGTTGTAATTGTAATGAATCCGGGCCGTATGCTTCCATTAAATGTTCAGCTTGTGCTTCTAAACGTTGAATTTCCTCACGAACTTGAGATGCAATCCATTGCACAGCAGTTTTGTCAGAAGGTGGGGCTTCATTTTCGAGTAAAAAAATATCGACATGTTCAGGGATTGGTAATTCACGCGCGGCTAATGCTTTTAAAAATGTAGTTTTACCACTACCGTTTGCGCCAAGTAAACCGTAACGACGACCTTGTGTGAGTTCAATTGAGGATTCAACGATAAGTTCTTGGGACCATGCACGAAGGGTAAAACCAGAAATTTTAATATCGCTTGAGAGCTTATCAGAAGTTAATGAGCCAGTACATGAACGGTAAGATTCACCGGCGGAATCAGTAGAACCAGCCCCACCTAAAATGGAAGCTAAATTGCCCTTCACACCGACTTCTGTACGACCAGCTGGGCCAGTTTTTTTGCCACCGCGACCGCCACGTTTAGAACCGCCCGCAGCTTTACCACCACGTTTAGAACCACCGGCAGCTTTACCGCGTTGTTGTTGTTGAGATGGAGATTGTTGTTCTTCTTGATCAGATTGATCGTAATCTTCGATATCAGACATTTGCGAAGCTAGTTGAGGGAAAAAAATAGATTAAAAATAAAAAGAGGGGGAAGGAATATATTGCGATTGATTTGTGAGGAGAAATGGTGGTGGTTGGGAGAAAAAATTGGAATGGATGAGGAAAGTGAAGGGATATGGTGGGATAGTGGCTTTGAAGGGAACAAGAAAAAAGATAATCAAAAAAAACGACAAAACACGAAATGAAAAGAACAACAACGAAAAAAAAAAAACAAATGAGGGAAACGTGATCAAAACGGGTTTACTTAAGGGTGTCAATAAGCCTAAATCATATTAGATTGGGGAATAGTTCCTGAAGTTATAAAATATAACAAGTAATGAGTAATACGCAATATAAATTTTGAAAAATGGAATTAAAACGAGAACCATAAATGATTTCCACAATTGGAAAATTTCAACGTAATGTTATAATATACCCATGCGATAAGAGTTGTAAGGAATGCCACCGATATAATCACTAAAGGTCGCGATATGGGAAAATAATAATGATATTTGATTGAAAACGAACCCTGCGGGTTTTTTTTTGTACGAAAAATCAGCAAACAAAGATGATAAATCAGCCATAATAAGGGGGGGGTTGGGATGGGAGATATATGGTATTTCTATTGCATTAATTATATGCCAAAAGAACATCAATTTGGGATTTTTTTTCTGATTTGAGAGAAAGTTGTGTCATGAAAAAAAATCAATTTTTTTTTTTTTTTTTCGAAACAGTTTCTTTTTCACAAATTCCAAGATTTGGACAATTTTTCACAATTTGTTGTAAATAATCTCCCTCGAAGAATACCCTCTCATCTCGTCGGGTTTGTGGGTATACACTTGATCATATCTTTGTATACCCTCCTTTTTGTCGTCCTATAGCTTCATCTTGCCCTTAAATTTGATTTTTTTTTATCACAATTAACAATATGATCGTCCCAATCCGCTTCACTTGTCTCCAATTACGATGTACACCTCGTGAATAGAAATAAGATTTATATTTAACACCATTTAGCGCGTAAAATTTAATAACTTTGATTTAACTTTTCCCAAATCTCATCAACATTTCATTTTTCGCAAAAAAACAGCCCACTTTTCTACCCTCCAAAGATCCCATTAAAACCCCATAACACATTCCAATTAACGTATACCACCCCCCACCCCCCTCCCGTATTGGTTTCATTTCACCAACACGCCATTTCTGTATTCAAACTTCACTCCGAAACCTTCACCCCGTGTTTCGAAATGGCATCCCAATCCCAAACGGTTTCCCTTTATCATCGTAAACTTCGTGAATCGCAAAGTATTACACACTCAATCTATGGTCACTTTTCGAGTGATAATGCACAAGAATTTGTCTTGGTAAAGGGTACAATATTAGAACTTATACAACTTGATACAACATCGCCCCTTGGTGCTACAT
>Ga0256901_1001591_pt1 | contig 11229 bp, 10 predicted proteins | sample MC6MC0689MT_FD_190200 | JGI IMG/M metagenome (GOLD analysis project Ga0256901, IMG submission 190200) | Metatranscriptome of enriched soil aggregate microbial communities from Iowa State University, Ames, United States - MC6-MC0689-MT... | ecosystem: Environmental > Terrestrial > Soil >... | reverse complement strand
GTAGGCGATGGCGACGTGGTCGTTGTCGAACACGCTCGGTGCCATCGCGATCTTGTTGCCCATCATCGGCACCATCGACATCGACTCGGTGCCGCCGGCCAGCATCAGGTCGGCATTGCCCAGGCGGATCTGGTCGGCCGCCATCGCCACGGCCTGCAGGCCGGAGGAGCAGAAACGGTTCACCGTCTGCGCGGCGATGGTATCGGGCAGGCCGGCCAGCAGCACGCCGATGCGCGCCACGTTCATGCCCTGCTCGGCTTCGGGCATGGCGCAGCCGATGATGGCGTCGTCGATGCGGTTGACGTCCACGCCCGGGGCCTGGGCAACCACGGAACGAAGTACGTGGGCGAGCATGTCGTCCGGGCGGGTGTTGCGGAACATGCCCTTGGGCGCCTTGCCAACCGGGGTGCGGGTGGCGGCGACGATGTAGGCGTCCTGGATTTGCTTGGTCACTTTGCTTTCTCCGAAAGCCGGGAGTGGGGAGTGGGGAATGGGGAATCGACAAGGCGGTTCCACGAAGTCCGACGCATTCCTGTTCTCCGGCAAAAATTGGTGGAGGGGGGGAGCCGGGTTCTGGTTGTTTCCATTCCCGATTCCCTGCTCCCGATTCCCGTTGATCAGTTCCGCAGCGGCTTGCCGGTGCTCAGCATGTGCGCGATGCGGGCCTGGGTCTTTTCCTGCTGGGCCAGTTCGACGAAGTGCTTGCGCTCCAGGGTCAGCAGCCACTCTTCGTCGACCACGCTGTTGCGGTCGACCTTGCCGCCGCACAACACGGTGGCGATGCGCTCAGCGATCTCGTAGTCGTAGGGGCTGATGAAGCGGCCTTCCAGCATGTTGACCAGCATCATCTTGAAGGTGGCGATGCCGACGTCACCGGCCACGCGGATGCGGCGTGCTGGCATCGGCGGACGGTAGCCGCCTTCGGCCAGCGCGGTGACTTCGGCCTTGGCGATGTGCAGCAGCTCGAAGCTGTTGAACACGACCTTGTCGGTGCTGCGCATCAGGCCCAGTTCCTTGGCGTTGACCGCCGAGTTGGAGACCTTGGCCATGGCCACGGTTTCGAAGGTCTTCTTCAGTTCGGCGAACACGTCGCCGTCCGGACCGGCGGCCTGCGAGGCGCGCACGGCGATTTCCTTCAGGCCGCCACCGGCCGGCAGCAGGCCGACGCCGGCCTCAACCAGGCCGATATAGCTTTCCAGCGCCGCCACCGACTTGGCCGCATGCATCTGGAATTCACAGCCGCCGCCCAGCGCCAGGCCGCGCACCGCGGTGACAACCGGCACGGTGGCGTACTTGATGCGCTGGCTGGTGCGTTGGAAGTTGGCAACCATCGCCTCGAACTCGGCGAACTTGCCGGCCTTCAACGCGCCCAGTGCGCCGGACAGATCGGCACCGGCAGAGAAGGGCTCCTTGTTCTGCCAGATCACCACGCCCTTGAAGTGCTTCTCGGACAAGGCAATCGCGTGCTGGATGCCGTCCAGCACCTGATCGGAGACGGTGTTCATCTTGGTCTTGAAGCTGATGACGCCGATGCCATCGCCGTCAGTCCACAGACGGATGCCGTCGTTCTCGAACACGGTTTCGCCCTGCGCGAACTTCTCGCCCAGCAGCGCATCCGGGAAGCGCTGGCGCTGGTAGACCGGCAGCGAGGAGCGCGGCACCAGTGCGTTCTGCGACGGACTGTAGCTGCCTTCTGCGGCATGCACGCCGTCACGGCCGTCCAGCACCCAGGCCGGAAGCGGGGCATTGCTCATGCTCTTGCCGGCGGCGATATCGTCGGCGATCCACTGCGCTACCTGCTTCCAACCGGCAGCCTGCCAGGTCTCGAACGGGCCCAAGGACCAGCCGTAACCCCAGCGGATGGCCAGGTCGACGTCGCGCGCGGTTTCGGCGATGTCGGCCAGGTGGTAGGCGCTGTAGTGGAACAGGTCGCGGAACGTCGCCCACAGGAACTGCGCGTGCGGGTGCTGGCTTTCGCGCAGCTTGGCGAACTTCTCGGCCGGGTTCTTGATCTTCAGGATCTCGACCACTTCCGGTGCGGCGACGCGGTCGGCCGGACGGTAGTCCTGCTTCTCAAGGTCGACGACCATGATGTCCTTGCCGACCTTGCGGAAGATGCCGGCACCGGTCTTCTGGCCCAATGCACCCTTGCCGATCAGCGCGCCCAGCCAAGCCGGCGCGTTGAAGTACTTGTGCCACGGGTCGTCAGGCAGGGTATCGCCCATGGTCTTGATGACGTGGGCCATGGTGTCCAGGCCGACCACGTCGGAGGTGCGATACGTAGCCGACTTCGGGCGGCCGACCAGCGGGCCGGTCAGGCCATCCACCTCGTCAAAGCCCAGGCCGAACTGCTGGGTGTGGTGGATGGTCGACAGGATCGAGAACACGCCGATGCGGTTGCCGATGAAGTTCGGGGTGTCCTTGGCGTAGACCACGCCCTTGCCCAGGTTGGTGGTCAGGAAGGTTTCAAGACCTTCCAGCACCGACTTGTCGGTGGTCTTGGCCGGGATCAGTTCGGCCAGGTGCATGTAGCGCGGCGGGTTGAAGAAATGCACGCCGCTGAAGCGGTGGCGCAATTCTTCCGGCAGCACGTCGGCCAGCTTGTTGATGCCCAGGCCCGAGGTGTTGGAGGCCAGCACCGCGTGCTCGTTCACGAACGGCGCGATCTTCTTGTACAGGTCCTGCTTCCAGTCCATCCGTTCAGCGATGGCTTCGATGATCAGATCGCAGTCGCGCAGCTGCTCCAGGCCGGAGTCGTAGTTGGCCGGGGTGATGGCTTCGGCCAGCGCCTTGCTGGCCAGCGGGGCCGGGCTCAGCTTGCCGAGGTTGGCAATGGCCTTGAGCACGATGCCGTCGGCAGGACCTTCCTTGGCGGCCAGGTCGAACAGCACGGTGTCGACGCCAGCATTGGTCAGGTGGGCGGCGATCTGCGCACCCATGACGCCTGCGCCAAGTACGGCGGCGCGGCGGACAAGCAGGGAATTGGACATATCGATAAACCTTTGGTCTGCGATGACGGTTGGATCAGGGAACGACGGGAGAGGCAGGGTTGCGCACGCTGGCGCGGAACCCGGCTTCGGCGAAATGGATCAATTCCTGCGCGGCCTTGCTGCGGTGCTCGGCCTCGCTGATGTTGTGTGGGCGCTTGATCAGCCCGAAATCGGCCATGGCGTAGGTCAGTGAACCGGCCAGAAAGTCCAGGCGCCAGTACAGCTCTTCCTTGCTCAGGCCCGGGATGCAGGCGTCGATGGCCTTGCCGAACTCGCGCAATACATGGCCGTAGTGATCGGACAGGAACTTGCGCAGGTTGTCGTTCTTCTCTGCATAGGCGCGGGCGATGACGCGGACGAAAGCGCCGCCGCTCTGGCGGTCCTGGGCCAGCGCCAGGGCTGGCTCGACGAAGGCGGCCAATACCGCGCGCAGGTCGCCGGGCTGGGCGCTGCGTGCCCGCTCCAGCTGGCCCAGGCGGGCGGCGGTCATCTCGTCCATGCGGCGGCGGAACACTTCATTGACTAGGTTGTCCTTGGACCCGAAGTGGTAGTTGACCGCGGCAATGTTTACATCGGCGTGACTGGTTACCTGGCGCAGCGAGGTGCCGGCAAAACCGTACTGGGCGAACAGTTCCTCGGCCGCGCCGAGGATGCGGTCCTTGGTGGAGAAGCTGGCGGGTTTGCCCATGGCTGGCTCAATCAATCAAACGATTGTTTGGATCCTACGCCCGGCTGGTCGTTCAGGTCATGCTGCGATGCAGCATCATTCATCTGCCGCTGTGCAAAGGGCAGGGGCACCCGGTAGAATCAGCCACCGCAATTAAGGCTAAGCCCGCGTCCGCACGCGGGTTTTTTCATGTACCCTCGGGCCAACCGGCCCAAATACCGGAGAATTCCCATGGCGCTGGAGCGCACCCTTTCCATCATCAAGCCCGACGCCGTTGCCAAGAACGTGATCGGCGAAATCTACGCCCGCTTCGAAAAGGCTGGCCTGAAGGTCGTGGCTGCCAAGTACAAGCAGCTGTCGCCCGTGAAGCCGAAGGCTTCTACGCCGTGCACCGCGAGCGTCCGTTCTTCAACGCACTGGTCGAGTTCATGATCTCCGGCCCGGTGATGATCCAGGCCCTGGAAGGCGAGAATGCCGTCCTGGCCCACCGTGACCTGCTGGGCGCCACCAATCCGAAGGACGCAGCACCGGGCACCATCCGCGCTGACTTCGCTGATTCGATCGACGCCAACGCCGCTCACGGTTCGGATTCGGTCGAGAACGCAGCCAATGAAGTTGCTTACTTCTTTGCTGCCACCGAAGTGGTTTCGCGTTAATCAGAGGTTGAAGTCGTGAACGAGGTCGTACAGACACCCGCCATCCAGCCGTTGCCGAAAACGGCAGCCAGTGCTGGCAAGCAGAACCTGCTCGACCTTGATCGCGCGGGCCTGGAAAAGTTCTTCGTCGAAACCCTCGGCGAGCAGAAGTTCCGTGCCCATCAGGTGATGAAGTGGATCCACCATCGCTACGTCACTGATTTCGACCAGATGACCGACCTCGGCAAGTCGCTGCGCGCCAAGCTGCAGCAGCATGCCGAGGTCGTCGTCCCGAATATCGTGTTCGACAAGCCCTCTGCCGACGGTACCCACAAGTGGCTGCTGGCGATGGGCGTGGATGGCAAGAACGCCATCGAAACCGTCTATATCCCGGATAAAACCCGCGGCACGCTGTGCGTGTCCTCGCAGGTTGGTTGTGCGTTGAACTGCACGTTCTGCTCAACCGCTACCCAGGGTTTCAACCGCAACCTGAGCACCGCCGAGATCATCGGCCAGGTGTGGATCGCTGCGCGTCACCTGGGCAATGTGCCGCACCAGATGCGCCGTCTCACCAACGTGGTGATGATGGGCATGGGCGAGCCGTTGATGAATTTCGACAACGTCATCCGCGCCATGAGCATCATGCGCGATGACCTGGGCTACGGCCTGGCCAACAAGCGCGTGACCTTGTCCACTTCAGGCCTGGTGCCGCAGATCGATCGTCTGTCGGTCGAGAGCGATGTATCGCTGGCGGTGTCGCTGCACGCGCCGAACGACGAGCTGCGCGAGACGCTGGTACCGCTCAACAGGAAATATCCGATTGCCGAGTTGATGGCTTCCTGCGCGCGTTACCTGCGCGGCAACAAGAAGCGCGACTCGGTGACCTTCGAATACACGCTGATGAAGGGCATCAACGACCAGCCCGAGCATGCCCGCCAGCTGGCGCGGCTGATGCGCCAGTTCGACAACGCCGTGCAGGCCAAGGATTCGGGCAAGGTCAACCTGATTCCGTTCAACCCGTTCCCGGGTACACGCTATGAGCGCTCGGGCGAAGAGCAGATCCGCGCCTTCCAGAAGATCCTGCTCGACTCGCAGGTATTGACGATGGTGCGCCGTACCCGTGGCGACGACATCGATGCCGCCTGTGGCCAGCTCAAGGGCCAGGTGATGGACCGTACCCGTCGCCAGGCCGAGTTCAACAAGACCCTTCAAGCAATGGATGCCGGGGATGCGCTGGTCTAAGTACCTGCTGCTGTTGCTTGCTGCCTGCCTGCTGGTTGCAGGCTGCGAACGCAATACCCGTATTGGTGGAGTAAAGGGCAGCAAGAAGGTTGGGCCGGACTACCAGGTAAAGGATGATCGGGAAGCGCGCCAGCGCATGCAGTACCGCGAGTTCCTGCGTCTTGCCGGTGATCGGGTCAGCCACGGCGACACCGAAGCGGCCACCCGGTTTGCGCGTTCGGCGGAGAAGCTCGAGCCGCGGCTGCCGGACGCTTTCACCATGCAAGCGGTGATCGAGGGCGCGAAGGGGCAGCAGGAAGCGGCCGGGGCCTTGTATCGAAAAGCCGCCGAACTGGCCCCGCAGCGCGCCGATGTGCTGGGTAATTATGGTGCTTGGTTATGTGCCAATGGCCATTCGGCAGAGTCACTGGTGTGGTTCGATCGCGCCCTGGCGTCCCCGGACGATGGTTCCCGGGCGGCTTCCTTGGCCAATGCGGGTGGCTGTGCGCTGGACGCGGGCCAGATCGAACGGGCCGACGACAACCTGCGTCAGGCGCTGCTGTTGGCCCCCGGCAATGCCTATGCGCTGGAGTCCATGGCCCGCAATGAAGTGCTGCATGGGCGCTATTTCGAGGCCCGGGCCTTTTACCAGCGGCGCCTGGCGGCTGCGCCGGCCACGGCTTCCGTGTTACAACTTGCCATTCAGATTGAAGAGCGACTCGGCGACAGGATGGCGGCCGGTCGATTCCAACAGCGGTTGCGCGAGGAGTTTCCCTCGGGCGCAACCTTGAATCCCCAAGGCTGACGCATTGTGATCAATGATCCGGGTGTAAACGCTTTAGATGGTGCGGTGGGATGTGGCGAACAGCTCCGCAAGGCCCGTGAGGCCGCTGGGTTTTCGCTGGAACAGGTGGCAAGCCAGTTGCGCATGCCCTCGCAGGTGGTTGCCGCGCTGGAGTCCGAGCAGTGGGATCGATTGGGTGCGCCCGTGTTCGTCCGTGGCCAGCTGCGCAGTTATGCGCGCTTGCTCAAGGTCGATCTGGGCGGGCTGCTGGCCCAGGCGCGCATCGCCGCGGTTGAGCCGCCGGCATTGGTCAGTCATACGCATACCCCGCGGATCCGCCGCGTTGCCGAGAGCCTCGGGCGCCGCGCGATGTACGTGGTGATCACCGCGGTACTGGCAGTGCCGGTGTGGTACGTGATCAGCGGTAATTCCAACAGCACCCCGCCAAGCACCGCCTCGCTGGACGAAGTGCCGCCGGCCGCAGCGGGCACGGCGCCTGTCGCGGCCGCTGCAGGCAATGCCGAGGCACGTCCTGCGCCGGCTGATGATGGCCCTTACATGGCTTCCATGGCGCCGGTCACGCGGCCTGCCGTCGCGCCGCCTGTCCAGGCGCTGACCCTGACGTTCAAGGGTGACAGCTGGGTGGAGATTTCCGCACCCGATGGCAGCACCGTTGAAAAGGCGGTGATCAAGTCAGGTGAGAGCCGCAGCTTCATGCCGGGCCAGGTGGGCCGCATGGTGTTGGGCAATTCGGCTGAAGTTGAGGTTAAACAGGCCTCTGCCGAGGTCGACCTGACGCCGTACAAGCGCGGTAATGTGGCCCGCTTTACGGTATCCTCTGACGGTTCCGTGGCGCCGGTTTCGCACTGAAGCAAGGCGTTGATCAATACAACAAGGCTCCCCGCAGGGCGGAGCGAGAGTACGCATGGCGATTGACGACCTGCTCGACGAGCACGAACAAGGCGAACGTGTCCGCACGTGGCTGCGCAAGAATGGCGCCGGTATTTTCGGCGGAATAGTCCTCGGTATTGGCGCTATTGCCGGTTGGCAATGGTGGCAGAAGGAGCAGGTTGGCAAGTTGGCCGACGCCAACGCCCGTTATGAGGCGGTGTCGCGCAGCCTGCAGTCCAAGCAGTTGGACGAGGCGGCCAAGGAGGTCGCGGCCCTGGAAGGTGGCAAGGCCGGCATCTATGCCGACCTGGCATCGCTCGAACTGGCCAAGGCGCAGGTCGAGGCGGGCAAGAATGATGACGCCATCAAGACCCTGCGCGCGCTCAAGACCGAGGGCGAGTTCAAGACCCTGATCGACCAGCGCATCGCGCGCTTGCTGATCGAAACCGGCAAGGCGCAGGAAGCGCTTGCGTTGATCGGCAGTGCCGATGACGGCGCAGCGCTGGAGGTGCGTGGCGATGCATTGATGGCGCAGAACAAGCGCGACGAAGCGCGCGACGCCTACAGCCAGTCGCTGGCCAAGCTGGATGTGGCCGCGCCGCAGCGCCGCCTGCTGGAAACCAAGTTGATGGATGCCGGCGGCACCGTGGCCGATCCTGCATCGGAGAATAATTGATGAAGCTCAAGCATGTTGCAGGTGTGGTGCTGGTGGCGATGGCGCTGACCGGTTGTTCAACGGTCAAGGGCTGGTTCGCCGGCAAGGACGCGGAAGCCAAGAAGGCGCTGGAGCCTGCTGAGCTGGTCAAGTTCGAGCCGTCGGTCAATGTGACCAAGGCGTGGTCGGCCAATGTCGGCAAGGGCGAGGGCCGGATCGGCCTGCGTCAGGCGCCGGTGGTGGCTGACGGTCGTGTTTACGCGGCAGCGGTGCAGGGCGGCGTACATGCGCTGGATCTGCAGACCGGCAAGGAAGTCTGGGAATACTCCCCGGCCAAGGAAAAGAAGAAGCCGAAGCTGCGCCTGTCCGGTGGCCCGGGTGTCGGCGACGGCTTGGTGGTGATCGGCACGCTCGACGGTCAGGTGATCGCACTCGATGCCAGCAATGGCGCCGAGAAATGGCGCGGCAAGGTTCCGGGCGAAGTGATCGCGGCGCCGGCGGTGGCGCAGGGCCTGGTATTCGTGCGCAGCAATGATGGCCGGACCACCGCGCTGGACGCGGCCACCGGCGAACAGCGCTGGTTCAACAGCCAGGAGCTGCCGTCGCTGACCGTGCGTGGCAACGCGCCGGTTGTCGCTGGCCCGGGTGTGCTGTTCATTGGCAACGATGACGGCACCTTGTCGGCGCTGGCAATGCAGGACGGCCGTCCGCTGTGGGAGCAGATGGTAGGCACCCCGGAAGGTCGTACCGAACTGGAGCGTATGGCTGATATCGACGGTGCGCCGGTTCTGGAAGGCAATACGCTGTATGTCAGCAGCTTCAAGAACCAGACCATGGCCATCGAAGGCCCGACCGGTCGTCCTATGTGGTCGCGTGACCATGGCGGTGGCGGTGGTGTTGCGGTGTCCTCGGGCAATGTCGTGGTCACCGATGGCAAGGGTTCTGTTTACGGGCTGGACAAGACTTCCGGCTCGGCAATGTGGTCACAGCAGGCGCTGGCGCGCCGCTCGCTGACCGGTGCCGCCATCCAGGGTGACTATGCCGTGGTTGGCGACTACAAGGGATATCTGCACTGGCTGCGGTTGAGCGATGGCGAACTGGCAGCGCGTGAGAAGAGCGGTGGTGATGCTCTGCTGGCGCAGCCGGTCGTCGCTGACGGCATCCTGCTGGTGCAGAACGTTGATGGAAAGCTGACCGCATTCCGGTTGGCCCAATAAGGAGTCATAGCGATGCTGCCTTTGGTCGCCCTGGTTGGACGACCGAACGTCGGTAAGTCCACCATTTTCAATCTGTTGACCCGTACGCGCGATGCGCTGGTACATGACCAGCCGGGTGTCACCCGCGATCGCAACTACGGTGTTTGCCGTCTAGATGAGGACAATCCCTTCCTGATCGTCGATACCGGTGGTATTGCCGGTGAAGAGGAAGGGCTGGCTGGCGCCACTGCGCGCCAAGCCCGAGCCGCCGCCGGTGAGGCGGATCTGATCGTATTTGTTGTTGACGCGCGTGATGGCACGTCGGCCCTGGATGACGAGATCCTGTCTTGGCTGCGCAAGCTTGCGCGGCCTACCTTGCTGTTGATCAACAAGATCGACGGTACGGACGAACATGCCGTTCGTTCGGAGTTCTCCCGTTATGGCTTCAGCGAGATGCTGACTGTCTCTGCCGCGCACCGGCAGGGCATCGACGATCTGGTTGAAGAGGTTGTCGGACGCTTGCCGGAAGAAGGCACGGCCGAGACCCTGGACAACGACCCGAACCGTGTGCGTATCGCCTTCGTCGGCCGTCCCAACGTGGGCAAGTCGACGCTGGTGAACCGCATCCTCGGCGAGGAGCGCATGATTGCTTCCGAAGTGCCTGGTACCACCCGTGATTCGATCGCGGTGGATCTGGAGCGCGACGGGCAGCTGTACCGTTTGATCGACACCGCCGGTCTGCGCCGCAAGTCGCGCGTGGATGAAGTGGTCGAGAAGTTCAGCGTGGTCAAGACGCTGCGCTCGATCGAGCAGTGCCAGGTGGCCGTGCTGATGCTGGACGCCCACGAAGGCGTGACCGATCAGGATGCCAGCGTGCTGGGTGCGGTGCTGGATGCCGGGCGCGCATTGGTCATTGCGATCAACAAGTGGGACGGCTTGAGCGAGTACGACAAACAGCAGGCTGAAACCCTGTTGTCGTTGAAGCTGGGCTTCGTGCCGTGGGCCGAGAACGTTCGGATTTCCGCGATGCATGGCTCGGGCCTGCGTGAGTTGTTCAAGGCGATTCACCGCGCACATGCTTCGGCAACGCACGAGTTCAGCACGGCTGAGGTCAACAAGGCGCTGGAAGTCGCCTATGAGACCAATCCGCCGCCGAGCATCCGTGGGCATGTTTCCAAGTTGCGTTACGTGCATCCGGGCGGTAGCAATCCACCGACCTTCATCGTCCACGGTACGCGCCTGAAGGAACTGCCGGATTCGTACAAGCGCTACCTGGAGAACTTCTTCCGCAAGCGTTTCAAGCTGGTGGGTACGCCGGTGACCTTCCTGTTCCGTGAGGGTGCCAACCCGTACGAGGGCAAGAAGAACGTGTTGACGGACCGCCAGGTCAAGGCCAAGCGGCGCTTGATGAAGCACGTCAAGGGCAGGAAGTGATTCAAGCCTGGCACGCGTGTCAAGCGTGCTGAGTGGTGTGGACGAAAGCGGCCGAAAGGCCGCTTTTGTTTTTTGGTGTGGTGCGAGGGTGGGGCGTCCGGTCTGGTCGACATTTCAAATTACTGATTCCGTCATTCCCGCGCAGGCAGGAATCGCTTTGGCCTTTGCTCTGCTTATGACTCGCCATTGGCAATGATTCGTCATTCCCGCGCAGGCGGGAATCGCTTTGGCCTTTGCTCTGCTTATGACTCGCCATTGGCAACGATCCGTCATTCCCGCGCAGGCGGGAATCGCTTTGGCCTTTGCTATGCTCATGATTCGCCACTGGCAATGATTCGTCATTCCCGCGCAGGCGGGAATCGCTTTGGCCTTGGCTCTGCTTATGACTCGCCATTGGCAACGATCCGCCATTCCCGCACAGGCAGGAATCGCTTTGGCCTTGGCTCTGCTCATGACTCGCCATTGGCAACGATCCGTCATTCCCGCGCAGGCGGGAATCGCTTTGGCCTTTGCTCTGCTTATGACTCGCCATTGGCAATGATTCGTCATTTCCGCGCAGGCGGGAATCGCTCCTTCTCTTACCTGGAAAGAAGTAGTGCGAGGGCTGGGGCCGGAGCCGGAGCCGGAGCCAGAGCCAGAGCCAGAGCCAGAGCCAGAGCCAGGGCAGGAGCAAGAGCGATTCCCGCCTGCGCGGGAATGACGAGCTTAAACAGCCTAAAGCCCAAAGCCCAAAGCCCAAAGCCCAAAGCCCAAAGC
>Ga0256901_1001590_pt1 | contig 11230 bp, 3 predicted proteins | sample MC6MC0689MT_FD_190200 | JGI IMG/M metagenome (GOLD analysis project Ga0256901, IMG submission 190200) | Metatranscriptome of enriched soil aggregate microbial communities from Iowa State University, Ames, United States - MC6-MC0689-MT... | ecosystem: Environmental > Terrestrial > Soil >... | reverse complement strand
CGGGCTTAATGAAAAGTTTAAGGACAATGATTTTGAGCCCTCTGTCAGTCATGTTTCTTCCCATCGTCGTAAAAATTGGATTATTGATCAAAAAGCTAATTTGATTAATCAACTCAATGTGATTGGAGGTTCGACTGTACCTGTCGATCTGTCCGTGTATTATAATACTACTGTGTGTTGTTGTCAACAAGTTATTGAACAAGGTTTGGTTAGACCGATTAATATACATCAATTTATCCCAGATAAACGGGCTAATGTTAATGTCGGGGATAAAAAAAATAAAAGTGGGGAAAATGATGAAAAAGATGTTATTATTGATGGTAATAATAATAATAATAATAATAATAATATCAATAACGACAAAAATGGCGAAAAAAACACCACAATTGTTAACGGCAATATTGTCCCAATTGACCCGACCCAAATCTTATGTGTTTGTGCAGCTAGCCATTTAAAACTACTTGGCGATAATACCCCCACGAATTTAGCTCTTATCCAACAGTATAATTTATTACAATCAACTGGAGCAAACTTACAAAACTCCGCACAAAATTTCAATAAACAAAATAACTACGATGAAAATTACGATTTCGAATCAAAAATATCCCCCACCTCAAATCTCCTCCAAAACAAAGAAGCTATTCGTCAATATGTTCAACAACAAGGTATTAATGCCATTTCTAACCCTGAAATTCAACACTGGATTAAAAGTTTACCTGTTTGTTTAGGGATGATTGTTAACAATATCTCTCACTGTGACGCTCTTATATATGCCAAACTGCTCCACATCCTTCAATATCTCCCCCCAATCGATCACGTTTTACCGAAATTACTTCGACCATCTCCTGGGGTTACTACTGGGGGTGTTGGGAACAGCTCAAAAAGCCCTCAAAATGGCTCGCAAAATACATCCGTTTCTTCACAAGATTCTTCACAAAACATGTCAATATTTGATTCCCAATCATATTCAGCGCTTAAAAAGCATCAATTAGCTCTAATTTGTTCTATATTGCCTAGCACATTGTTTTATAAGTATTTATTGCGCTCAGAAGATTGGATCAGAGTCAATCTTGATCCTGTTTTTTACAATTCTATCCAGCCATATGTCCAACGTACTCGTCAAGAACGTCGTGCTCAATTTAACGCTTTGCAGGATTCATTACCTGCTTCGATGTTAAGAGAACAACAAAGTGGAGGGGTTGGTACAAGCCCAAATAGTGTTTATCATATTAACCCGGCTAGTTTCGGTACTACCACACCTCAACATACTAATTTAGCACTTCAATCAACACCAACATTACCAACATTATCAATGGCACCAATTCAGCCCACTTCTGATGTGCTACCGGTTTCCAACTTGGCAACTCTCGGTATCTTATTACCGACAACGTCTTTATACTGGTCACCGTTATTCCCTCATCATTTACCTCCATCATTAAGAGTTAAAGAAGTTGGACAATTGTTAAGGGTTTTGGCTTTACTACGTGATCCAAAAGTCCCTTCTTTTATTCCTTTCCCACAAATCGCATTACAATATCCATATCCAGTCAGTGAATCAACAGTTAAGTTAATTAAGCAACCTGATATGAATGGCTCGAATTTGGATAAATCTTGTGGGAATGTTGGTCAAAACGATCAAAATGATCAAAGCGGTGTTAAAATTCAACATACAAAAACACGTTCAGATGATTACAGTGTTTCGACATCAGCATTGAGCACACAATTATCAAATTCATTCGCTCAAAATTATATTAATGAGAATGTTTCAAATCGTATCGAACGTAGCATTAGCACCACACAGCAACCGCCAACACCACCTCTACCACCAACAGACAACTCCGCTCAACTCACCTCCCCATCACCTCTCCCAACAACCCTTTCATTCTCATTACATGAGAGCCCTGATGATATGGTACACAATACCCATCCGTTACCACCGCCACCGTCACCATTACCTTCAAATAATGATAGTCCGAATAGTTCAATGTCTAGTCCCGGTACTAATAATACCAAAAATAATCAAACATCATCATTTCAACCACCGTTTCAAATCCTTTCTAGTAACTCTATTGGGTACGGTGCTGCTTTTCATACCACCGTGAATACTAATCAAGCTCAACCTCCGCCACCCCCATCACCACCACCACCAACACCTGGATTTATCATTACACATTCTAGCGATCAATCCTCTCATGACTCACGTCCATCATCGCGTCCCCATACTGCACAACGGGCTCACAATGATCAAGACGGTACGAATAAGGGTCAAAATGATGACAATTCAACCCTAGCAACGACCCCAGTTGAAAGAGATGATGATATTCCCGCTGCTACTCGCTCACGTGGTGTCTCTGCGATGTCTTATGGTTCTAAACCAATGGCTGGGAATCAACAGGAAGGTAATGCTTCCCCAAGATCGCCGCCATTATCGACACTACAAGAAACATCAACTTCAGGACAACATGATATTATCCAACCATTAAATCCCCCAAAAAGTATTGTTATTAATACATCATTTACCCCATCTGTAAACTCACCTTCCTCTCCACGAAGTCCACAGAATGGACAAAATGGCCCGAAATTTGGCATTAATACAAGTAAAAATTCCCCAAGCTCATCAAATTCTACACGACAATCCGCTCAGCGCCCATCATTAAGACAATCATTATTGGTTAATGCGAGTGAATTACATAATACACTTCCGCCGCAAGCCACTAAAGATGGTTATTCAAAATTGTTACGTCGATCACTTTTAGCATCACAAAGCTCAATGAATTTTGGTGGGGATGATTTACAATTAGCTGCATTACAACAGAAATATAGGGATGAAATCAATGGAGTTAATGGGGATCCTCAAAATGATGGTTCAAATATTAACCCCTCTGCAGAAAAACAAGTTTCCCCAAAAAATCGCCCTCTAAATACAAAAGTTTTTGGTCCTTCTAAACAAGAACAACAACGACAACAACAGAATAATGCTGCTGAAGAAGGGTCGAGAAATGCTAGAAATCAAGAAAGGTTATCGACTCTTTCACAAAAAGCGCCAGTTTTCCGTGATTCGGTTCGCAACCTTACCCCATTGAGTAATAATGGTCAATCAAATCCATTATTAGACGATGGGAATCAAGGCGGTAATGTCAATGCTAAAGATGCCTCCAGTCCTACCCCAACTTTATGTATTTCCCCCCTTATGCTGAGCTATGCTCCGGATATTATATCTGTCCATCGTAATAACTTTGTACAACGTGATAAGCGCATGGCTTCATGGTTAAATCGATGGCTTACTGAAGTACATACAGAATTAAGAATGACGTTATTGTTAGAATCCGATGAACGCCTATCCAGTGTTTTCGAAACAAATTTAATCGTCAATACCCACAATATACAACTCAAAGGTCGCGTTCAGATGTATCAACAGTATTTATTTGCGTGTCAATTAGGGGCAACTCAACAATCACAGAGTTTAATTGCGGTCGCGAGTGCTAAGGGTAAGAAGGGGGGTAAAAATGATGGGGAAATGGTTGTTGCACCGCAAGATGAGGTATTATATAGAAAAATCGGTTCTAGTAGATATTTTAGACATGGGTATTATTATTTTCAACAAAATCAACACTTATCCGCGACTGCTTCAACTTCACCCAATAATGCTCAAAATAAAGACAAGAATGGTAAAAATGAAAAAAATATTCAAAATAATAACGATGATCGTGAAATAACACTTCAACATTTAGTTATGCAATTTACACATTTATTACCTCATATGAAACAAAGTACTCGGATGTATTCATTTCAAACGTTGGTCAAAAAAGGGGTTTTCTGTAACAATTTATCTTCCCTCATTCAACAACACAAATCAACCACCATCTACCCTTCTTTACCTCCTCATTTGCAATCCACACATCAAGAACCATTATTAACCACTAATGATCTTAATCTTATCCGAGATTCTACATTTTTCTTCTCTGAATTAAGAAAAGGGGAGTATATATTTTATATTATCACTTCTGACAACTCCCGTACAATCAACCGTTCTACAACCCATCAACAACATCAACAAGCTTCTGACTATTATACTATTCTTAATCATCGTAGGGGAAGTGGAACTCCTGCATCGTTGGCACAAATTTATGGGCACATTGATAATAATAATAATAATAACAATTTAAATCATTCTTCACCTGAACATGACATTCACTCATCATCATCATCAAATTTAACCACTACAACCTTATCTAAAGCTGGTTCATCATCAACACAATCTGCTGATGGTTCTCTATCCCACAGTACGTCAATTTCATCTGCCGGCCACCTCTCATCATCATCCTCATCTAATCCTTACAATCCAAACTCTTCCTCATCGCCTACCCCATCTGTTGTCGTTGTCCCGCCTATTATTTTCGAATATGATGACCTCATCAGACGACGGGATACTGCGAAGACTTTATGGGCCCAGGGGAGTAAGAAATTGGATAAAAATTTAATTACTGCGTATACTAATAATGATCTATTATCAGCTATGGGTTGTATCAAAACTTTTGATAAATTTAATGCCCAAAATCAAAATCCAGTACAAAATAATAATTCTATTCTCGGTGGGCCAACTATGAATATGAATAATTCATCAAATTCCTCATTTGGTGCGTCTAATGGGGCTGACGGGAATGGCATCGCTTTGGGGGCTCCTCAAGCAGCTCGTCCACCACAGCCCCCATTGGTTCCTCTCCCCTATGTCAATCGTGGGTGTGTTTATGGTATCAATCAACTCGGCAACCCTGTTGCTGTTGTATTATTAGGGCAAGTTTTGGCAATTGATATTGTTTGCTTGCTACAAAGAGTTGTTGAGAAACATTTTGTAAATAGAAAAGCGCAGGGATTTTAGGTTTTTTACCCAACAGAAATCTTTTCTATCAGATTATATTTTTTCTCTCCTACTTTTTCAAGACTTTGCCCGGCTCTTTATAAAACTCCATTTATTATATCTACTAAATCACTATTTTGTCTCCATTCCCGTATTTACATTAATATCTTGTTAATATTACCTTAATTTTGCATTGTTTTGCATATTTTTGCCCACTTGTGCTTAAAAGGCTCTAAATCATATACATGAGTAAATTTGCTTATTTATTGTTGTTTAAGCGTTTAAAATTCAGATGAAATAAATAATTGTTTGTTTTTGTTTGTGGAATTGGATTTGTCAGACAAAAATATGTTTAAAATTGTTTTTTTTTTCAAAAATGGAAATTAAAAAAGCGAAAAAACCCGCAAAAAAGCGGCAAAAAAAGGAGGAAACAAATCAAAATGTTTCCCTACCATGCTTCTCCCTCCATCCCAAACTCAATTCAAGATCTACTTCCAATCATGCAGTTAATTCCCGTTATTCAGCACGATCGTCATACCCTTCACCGGATTGATTTTGGTTAGGATCAATACATTGCGGAGCTGGTAAGTCCCCACATTGTGTTGGTGTATACTCTATAGAAGTACTACTCGATCCATCCTCATAAATGGTCGTCGTGTAACAAGCTGGGGTGGACACCCATTCAAACACAGTTTGAGTTACACAAGGACAAGTTGGTGGAGGGACTTGAGAACAAGCATTTTGACTGGGATCTAGAGATATAGTATTGTAGTCTTGATAGAACTCAGTGACGTAGCAACCATAGTTTTGAATTGGACCACAAGTTTGATCTGAACAACATTGAATAAAATTCCCATAATCATCTTTACATTTCCATTCAACTATAGTTTGAATCGGTCCGTCTGAACATGGACAAGTGAGGGGATCTTGATAACCCCAACAATTGCTATGTGGTAAGAAAGTAATGGAGTTATAAGAACCTTTTTGAATACAAACTGGATTAATTGTATATTGACCACTTTGATCCGGTAGATTAGAACAGATATCAGACTGGGGTGGTGAAATCATCACAAAGGTATCTTTACCATTAATTTCCTCAACTAAATAACGAGAAAAATTGAATTGGTTACACGAACAGAGGTTATATTCAACCAAAGTGGAATTAGAATGTTGGTATGAGCAATACCATTCCGGTGGTGAACAAATTGAACATGGTTCAATTGGTGGGATGTTAATACATGCATCACCTGTTGAGTCAAGAACTGTAGAAATTGTGAACCCAGTAACATCATCAGTTATCACTTGAACGCAATAAACTGGTGCAGTGAGATCACAATTCTGAATACAGCAAGATTCCCAATATTCTAACGAATTAGGATCTGCTGGGCATAACCATTGTGGAGTAGTAGTATAGACACATTCAGGACAAGTGACAGGTTCAGGGAATCCTGCTTGGGTACATAAAGAAGCATCGAGAACGGATACCTGGGAAGTATCAGGATTACCATCGATACCGGGGGTTATCCATGTACCGACACATACGGTTGAACTGTCAGGACGAATAAATGGAAGACCACAACGACCCCAACAACACTCTTCAATCGTACCATACCAATCATTTTTACATAACCACTGAAAATCTGGCTCAGGGCATGGGAGATTAGTACCGGGGATTGTTGTACATGAAGCACTATTTGAAGTTGATTCAAGGCCCCAACATAATTCTTCACTTGCTAAAACGGTGGAATAAGATTCACCGCTCGGTAAATTGGTCGTAATTGTGCACAAATATCCGGGTTGAGGGAGCCCACAAGTAAAACAGCAATCGGTTGGGCCGTTCTGGTCGCCACAAAGCCATGCAGCGGTTTCAGTTGTACCTGGTGGACACGAATTTGGGCATTCTAAAGGAGCAGGTGAGCCATTACAAAGTCCTGAAAGACCAACTTCATAAGAAATGGTACTATTAGAATGGGTAAGGGTACGAATACAAGTTTGAGCAGCATGAACAGAACCACAAGCTGAATCTTGACAACATGGAACGTAATTGTGGTATTGCCCATATGAAGGAGCTGAGACTCCAACGTTATCCGAGCCAGACACGTGTGAGCTTAAACATAACCATTCTTCAGAAGTAACAGTATAATCACAGACCGGACATGATGATGAGGTTGGAATGGGACCGCAAAGTGTTTGGTCTACGATTTCATACCAACCAGATTCAGTCATTTGTACGCAACTAATCGAGTGAGGATTAGAGCAACCTAAAAGGTTACAACAGGAATCAAAACCAGGAAAGTAAAAAGTTTGGCATAGCCATTCCGGAGAGGAGTTTTGAGCGTGGGTAAGGATGGTCATAAAAGCCAAGACGGTCAAAAGTGGGGTTACTAATTTTGTTATTGACATCATTAACAACGCTAGTATTGGAAATTGGGGGATTTTTGGTTGTTTTAAGGGGGGTAACATCAATGAGAAACAAAAAACGACAAATGAGGTTGTATATGGAAGAGAAAATTAAATGTAAGGGAAAATGGGTTCGACAATCAGATTTTGAAGCTGTATGAGCGGACTGAAGTAGATAGATTCGATATTTGGATATTTTTGAGCTGGTTTGTCATGTTTTTTTTTAGGATTTTGCAACATCTTTGGGATTGACTTTAATTAACTCAAAGATTTTCTCCACTGCATGGATTTGGGGGGTAGAGGCGGATGATTGAGGTGAGGAGTGGAAGAAACCAAACGGGCGAGGTTCAAAAAGAAAAAAACGTATCAAAGTAGTTTTTACGACATATATGGAAAGTAATAGGAGTTATATCCTCATAACCAACGTAAAATTCTCGATTTCTTGCGATTAAAGATGTACGAACCGGAATTATTCAAAGTATGGAGGAGATTTGCTAAAAATGAAAATGTTATAGTTTGTCCCATTTTCCCCATGTTTATCATTGATTTCAGCAATTATCCCATTTCTCCAATTGAATCACCCACACTTAATACTATTCTCCTCCCCACTACCCATTCAAACTAAAACTCACCGATATCATTCAATTATTAAAATTACGATTAAAAGTGGTGGGATTGATCAAGGTCGGGACAAAGCTTAAAAATAATCACCATTTTCGCCTGAAGAAATAGAGTTTATTGAGAGTTTTCAAAGAGGAAAATAATAACTCTTTAACTGCAAATAATATCGCAATGTTAGTCTGAAATTAAAAAAAGGGAAAAGGTGGAAACCTTCAATCATTTTTCAATTGACTTATTGCATAACGGGGGCATTATGGGGCATATAATAAAAAGGTCGAGATTGTTTTGGTTTTGCTTTGATGTGGAAAAAAAATTGTCTAAAATTCTATTCTAAAAAAGGGGAATTATGCGGTTAAACAGAGTTCCCATCAGTTAATGGTTGGAACGCATAGTTTTCATCTTCAACTTTGGCCCCTCTAGTGCGGGAATACAATGCCAAACCAAGTAAACCAGCAGCTAAAAGAATCAAAAAGGCAACAACCGCAAAAAACATCTTGCTATGTCCAGCTTTATCAAATTGAATATTTAAAGAACCCAATAAGTAATAAGGTGGTGAATATAATTCATCATCGTCATCGGTAAAACCATATAATGCAACAATTGTATCTTTAAACTTAACAGATGAGTGAGCTAAATCACGTTGCAAAAATGCTTCTGGACATTTAAAATGATAATCCCAGCTGCCATGAAATTGATGTGAAAACACAACACGTAATGATAATAAATCCTTTGTGCGATCAAATGGTTTACCATGACGATCAGCACCGATTAACTCAACAGTATTTTTAATTGCTTTTTTGGAACGATCATCATCTTCATAATGGACTTCAGTAACGGTACAAGTAAACTTTCCACCAATAAAGAAATCTTCTTGAGGCAATTCGACAACTAACTTGTTAAACCCGCCATTAACCTCAAGGAGATCAAAATCAAATGAATACCGAGGATATTCCCCCTTTTCGATTTCTTTTAACTTATTTACAGGTAAAGCAAGGGTGTTTGAGGTTAATGGTTGACCAATAGCACCCATACCAATTTGTGTAATGCTAACCTGTGGAGTAGCATGGACATCAGTATAACGAATGACACACTGTGGCATGTAAATTTGGGTTGGTGGGACATGTTCAGCTTTGTAAATAAATGTCCAGGTTAATAATAAAGAACCTTCTTTGTCAGATTGATTCCAATTAGATTCAGAAAATGACAATTTTGATTTAATTGGGTCCCCATCATTATTAAGTACAAATTCTTCTTGGTATAACGAAATACGATCATCGGCAGGATTTTGGCTTGATTTAGAACCCGCAGAGAATGAAAAGTATGCTTTTTGTGGTTTAGTCGGTAAACCTTGAACAAAGGCAGTAAAGACATCATCGGTTAATTCCTTAATGAGTTCACCAGAATGTGTTAATTTCATAAAAGTTGAACAAACAACGATACCTTCAGTTTTAGCAGTTGGGATAGTTGCAATGACAATATCTGGTTCTAACCATGGGAATGACGGTTTTAGTGTGTGAAAAGTAAACGGGACATGAACGGCAGCGGGGCGATTTTCTTGATAATCGATAAATTCAACATAAAGTGAAGTAAGCTTATCCCCAGCTTGAAATACGTCAGCATTAACGTCATAACAAATAATATTGATATCATTGCCGGACAAAACTGCATATTCTGGTTCATTTGGTGATAATTCAAGCTCAAATCGATCCAATTTATAATGCAAGGAAACAGGTACACCATTAATATGGCATTTTGTTTGAACTCCGTCGTGATTTTGTTTTGCGGAGAGGATGAGGAAGTCTTTTGAGTGGAATGTTAATTTTTTCGTTGAAAATGGTAAACCACGTAAAAGAATTGAGAGAGAGTTTTGGAACCCAGAAAGAGGACGGTCATAAAAACGTGCAGATGCGCTAACTTTTGAATTATCAATCCATTTTGCTTCTGCTGAACCAGGCCACGAGTCTACGATAAAGGTCACCGATGAGCTCCCCATAGGGAACTTGTGTGTGATTTGGAGCTGATATTGGGAGACATCGGTGGGTTTTTCAGGGGCAGTATAAATCGCAACACCTTGGAAGTAAAAACGGTCCTCTTTATTGAATTTAATACCGCTTTTGACAATTAAATCGGTAAAGTCATAATCTTGGCCTGGAATAAAATTATCTTTTGAAAAAATAACCGCATTTTGCGGTGCAACACCTTCTTTTTGAACCCAAAGATGTGCAGAAATCGATTCTAATTTTTCCGTATGGGTCCAACTGTCAAATGCGAGAGAAACAGATTGTGCAAATTCTGTAATTTGGCAATCATAATAGCCATTGAAGCCAACGTGAACTTTCCCGCCTTCTAATTTTGGCAAATCAAGAAAACCAGAAATTGCATTTACATTCAAAATTAATAATGAGAGAGCGGTGAGGTAAAGAAACAAGATCGTATTGGGTCCTTTCATTGGTTATAATTACTTAAGTGGGGGTGTTTGTTTTTTATTATTTTTGCCATTTGTTTGGGGTTTTTTTTTTTTTGTTGGGGAAAAAAGATAAATAGGGATGAAAGGTGAAGGTTTGGAGATATGAGGAAGAATGGGGGTTGTTTTGATAAACAGTGAAAGGTTGTGAGCAGTTATTAATACATTTTAACGCTATTGTTGTGGAAATTGCGTCAAAGTTCAAAAACGGTAAAACATCAAAAACCAAAAAAATTCACAATTTCTTATGTAGTGTTTTAAACTGGCTCAATATGTGGGAGATGGGATCCATTTCCGAATTAATACTGATAGATTCGATAATACCGAACATAAGCGCCATTGAAATAGAACTTCGAGGTGGGGATTTGGGAAATGGAATTCGATGTTTGGGAAAAGTTGTAATAATGTGGGTAAACAGCGAAAAACACGGTTGAAATTTGATTTAATTCATTTATAAACACATATCTTTTATACTTAACCTAAATGGTCGAATTTATATCAATTGAGGGGGAAATGTTGTGAAATCAAAAAGATTTTCACATGTTCTTTTATATATTCATTATTTCGCTACCTGTTACACACATATGGGCTTAGTCACCTATACTTTACTCTCACCGATACTGCCCTGAGAAAAAACAACCACTTTGGAATATATGAAATGGGTAAAGCAGAAATTGATTGGAATTCTGTGTAATAGTGTGGCGACCCAAAAAGAAACTAAAATTACCTTCTAGACAGCAATTTATTGGGAGAGAGAGCAGATGCGACCTGAAATGGTCTGAATATAAGGTAATTTTGATACAAAAAGTATATTTTTAAGAGTTATTAAAACGAAAATAAAAACATAAATATTATGTTTTTAGATACAAACGCATAAGTATGTTCTT
>Ga0256901_1001587_pt1 | contig 11241 bp, 8 predicted proteins | sample MC6MC0689MT_FD_190200 | JGI IMG/M metagenome (GOLD analysis project Ga0256901, IMG submission 190200) | Metatranscriptome of enriched soil aggregate microbial communities from Iowa State University, Ames, United States - MC6-MC0689-MT... | ecosystem: Environmental > Terrestrial > Soil >... | reverse complement strand
TTGTTTGCTTAAACACATCTAGTAACAGTACTTTGCCTTTTTTGTTTGAGCGTTTTGTTGTTACCGCTAATATGGATTGGATTTTCCTTGGTAATGGCTATCGCAATTAACTGTTTTTTAAAGTTTTAGCGTTGTTTTGGGGGAGAATTTCGAACTAAGATATTCGTTCCATACCGCTTAATCGTTTATTTTTTAGTATAATTGGCTATCAAACTCAAATCATATGGATTATATAGGCTACGGCGTATTAGCATTTGCGCTAATTATTCTCTTCAGTTCTTTTGTAACTGTTAAACAAGGTACCATTGCTGTGATTACTATTTTTGGTAAATATCAAAGGTTGCTACGCCCGGGGTTAAGTTTAAAAATTCCGCTGATAGAGGTTATTCACTCTAGAATATCAATCCAAAATCGTTCAGTAGAGCTTTCTTTTCAAGCGGTAACACAAGACCAAGCGAACGTGTATTTTAAAGCGATGTTACTTTATTCGGTGTTAAACCATGATGAAGAAACCATTAAAAATGTAGCCTTTAAATTTGTGGATTCGAATAATTTGATGCAAGCTTTAATTCGTACGATTGAAGGTTCTATTCGTGCTTATGTGGCCACGCAGAAACAAGCTAACGTATTGGCACAACGTAATGAAATTGTAGAACACGTAAAACATCAGATTGACCAAGTTTTGGAAAGCTGGGGTTACCACCTGCAAGATTTGCAATTGAACGACATCACTTTTGATGAAGAGATTATGCGTTCTATGAGCAGGGTAGTAGCTTCTAACAACTTAAAAGCTGCTGCAGAAAACGAAGGTCAGGCGTTATTAATTACTAAAACTAAAGGTGCAGAAGCTGACGGTAATGCGATTAAAATTGCGGCCACAGCAGAGCGTGAGGCTGCGCAACTACGCGGACAAGGTATTGCTTTGTTTAGAGAAGAAGTGGCAAAAGGTATGACCAATGCCGCTCACGAAATGCAGCAAGCAAACCTAGATACATCGGTAATTTTATTCACCATGTGGACAGAAGCCATTAAACAATTTGCAGAGTATAGCGATGGTAATGTAATTTTCCTAGATGGTAGCACCGAAGGGATGAACAATACCATGAAGCAGATGATGGCCATGCAGCAAAGCAGGGCTAATCAAATTGCCGCAGATAAGAAGTAATTTTTTTGGTTAATCGGTTAACTGTTTAAAATGGTTAATCGATTAACCCTCATAACTTTGTAATAGTTAAAGATCTATTCTCAAGTTAATTGTTTCTATTGCTTTAGCTTCTTCGCCAGTTGGCGATATATTGTAGGCACGCAAAATGAACTGGTCCGAGTTGATGATTTCCAGTTCGGTACGCCAACCCCAAGGCTCTGGCATTTCGCTATTGCTGTATTGTCCCGTTACCGAAAAACCGTGATGAGTTTCTACGCCTTCAGAAAACATGATGCCAGTGCCCATGTGAAAGCTATCGATCCAGCTGCATACACATTTGTTATTGCCTAAATCGAAGCCCCAAACCATTAAACCTTCGTGTGCTTTACCATTAATTACCCCGCGGTATTCGTAACGGATAAATCTTTTATTTAGCAGTCCGATAATTTTACTGCTCGTTGCCGATTCATCTGCCAATACATCTTTCTCGAACCAAGTACGAGTGCGGCCATCCCAGTTGCCCACTAAACTTAGCAGCCTCAAATGTGCGCCGCTTTCTTTTGATATTTCGAATTTACTTTTGCTCATTAATCTAAGATATAAATTAATTGTTCGATTTGAAATTGTTGCATTGCAGTAAATGGTTAATTGTAGCAATTGTTTAATTGGTTAACCGTCAAATAGAAAGCTGTCATTTAGAAACTAGCAAGGGAAAACTTTTTACTTTTAACTTTATACTTTTAACTTAGAAGCTATGTCGTCACATCATATTGTAAAAGAAAAGCAGGAGCCAGCTTTGTATATACATGAACTGGGTAATTTCAATGAGGAGTACCTAGGCCAGTTGTTAGAATGGAGCCCAACTTTAATTGTACTGGCAAACGAATATGAGAAAGTAGTTTCTTTAGGTTTAAAGGTTGATATTATTGTTGGAAATCTAGAGGCTGGAGTGGAATTGCAAGAAAATATTCGAATTATTCCGCAGCAGAAAAATGGAATTGAGGATGCCATGGAGTTTTTGGTAAAAGAGAAATATCCGGCGGTTAATGTCATTAGCAAAATCAGTAGTTTCGATGATTTGACTTGTTACCTGCCCGATATTAATTTGGTGCTGTTTACCGAGCAAAGTAAGCACTATGCTATAAAATCAGGTTTCAGTGTTTGGAAACCCGCAGGAACGATTTTCTTGATTGATATTATTGCCTATTTCGAAGCAGATAATTTGATGCAGCAAGAAGAGGAAGGGAAATTCTTGGTGGTGGAAGATGGCTTGGTTTCTTTCCGTTTTCAAGCGCCGTATTTGTTTATTGGAGAACCTTTTTAGATTTGAGTAGTGAGAATTGCATATTGAGATTTGTGTATCAAGTACCGAGAGAGAACAAGGATTAAAGAACAAGGATTAAAGAACAAGGAGCAAAGACTTAGAACTTAAAACGTATAACCTACAACTCAATGATTTACCTAAGAAAAGCGAAAGAAGAAGATTTACCAATAATTAAAAGGCTAGCCGAAGAGACTTGGCCGAGTGCTTATAGCGACATTATCTCGCAAGAACAGATTACTTTTATGCTCGAAAAAATGTACAACCAAGGCGAGTTGCTTGGACAGTTATTGCATGGGCATCATTTTATGATTGCTTCAGAGTTAAATGAAGATATAGGTTTTGCAGGTTTTTCTGTCATCAACTCAGAAACTAGAACTTTTAAGCTCCATAAATTGTATGTGCTGCCAAAAATGCATGGCAAAGGTGTAGGTAAAATATTAATGAACGAAGTAGTAAGCCAAGTAAAAGCACAGGGTGGAGAATTTTTACAGCTTAACGTAAATAGAGCCAACAAAGCCAAAGATTTTTACTTAAAGACGGGCTTCAAAATAAAAGAAACCGTTAACCTTGATATTGGCAACGGTTTCTATATGAATGATTATGTGATGGAAAAGGAACTATAACCCTCTGTCCTTCGGACATCTCCCTAAAGGGAGAATAGCGTGCTGCTTAAAATTAATTCTTAATGATCACCTGTTTTTTAATGATTTCCTTCTCCCCATCAATTTTAATATGGATGAAATAGTAGTCGGATTTTAAATGACGAGTATCTAGATTAAGCCTATACCCATTACTTCTACCTTTTAATAGCAGTTTGCCTCTGATGTCATATAGCGAAGCTTCATATTCTTTCATGGCCGATTTTTCTGTTGCCGATAGTGTTTTCAGTTTTTCTGCATCTGGCTGGATATTCAGATAACTGCTAGCCGGATTTGGATAGATGACCATACTACGCCACCATGAGCATATGCGTTCAAAAGTTGCGGTGCTGGTTACCGTGGTACCGCACCCAAGATCTATTTCTACTTTTACCTCACTATTGCCGCATGGCGGATTTGAAACATAAAAAATTTCAGTACCTGTCTCTAAAAGGGTGCCATCTAAATACCATCTAATAGCCGAATAGCCATAATTGTAGGGATAAACTGAGGCACTTAGCGGCTCACCGCCTATGGCAGGATTAACCGTGAAATGAATTTGCGGTTGAAAGGGAACAAAGTATTCTGATAAATTAACTAAGCAAGCCCCATTAGTTACTTCTACCAATCCTTCTGTACCTGTAAATGAAATTTGGTTGCTCGTTGTCGTAAGTGTGGTTGAAGTGCCGTTAATTAGAAGGTTTCCAGTTACAGTCCAAGTGAATGAACCTGTAGCACCGGCAACAGTTGCTGTGCCACCACAGGGGCCACTATCGTCGGGTGTAATTGTAATACTCAAGGCAGTAATCGCCTTTTTAACAACAACATTGGCGCCACAACTGTTAGTTAAAGTAGCAAAAAGCGTATCTGTAATATTTTGATTTCTTTTTATGGTTACTGCAGAGGTGCCCTGTCCATTGATTACGGACAGATAACCATATTTTGAAGACCAGTTGATAGTAACATCATTTGGTAGTGGGTTAAGGTTAAAAGTAGATGCGCAATCGTTCATGGTGCCTGTAATGGCGGGATTTAAACTGCATAAGCCATTTGCACCTGCGCAATTTATAGGGTTTGCGTTTAATATTTTTCGTTGAATAAAGGTTGCAAAGCGTTGATTAATATTACCGTTGTGTGCTAAGTTAGCTGCGTTTCCATCTGTAGTTGAAGTGATTACTGCCTTAAATGGAGAAAGAGAGGGGGTAATTAAATCGTTGCCACTTACCGTTCCTATGTTTCGTATCTGGCTGTCTATATTATAAAAAAGATTATTGCTCTGCCAGTTATTGCCCGAACCGTAAGACTGGTTCTGTAAATCCAAAGCGCTAACGGTCGGTAAAAAACAATGTCCATCATGCTCTAAAGTGCTCGCTGGACCGGCCAATCCCCCTGCCCAACTATCCTTAACAGATCGTTGGGTAACATCAAACCCTCCTGGAGCGTCATCGTAAGAATTTAGGCTTCTGTATTTAAATTCTCTGCGTCTTAAGGTTACTGTTGGTATAATAGGTATTCCAAAAATCTTCCTGAAAGTTATACCTCCAAATTTATACAATCCAATATCAGCCCGATTATTATCTTCTGAAACCGCCCAAACTTGGGCAGTAGCGTTAACCAACACAAAAGTAATACCTCCTTCAAAAACTTTATCTCCAGCATTAAAAGGATTTGCTGCAGTCCACTGGTTACCATTACCTGCATTTTTATTGCTGGTATTGTTTCCCCTGCCAAATGCAATGCCATAGTTGTTGGTGGTTTGGGGATAACCTTTGTTTACAAGATTTTGGGCAAAACTAGCTCTAAGGGGGTCTAAAGTATGTAGGGTAGGCTGCCAATTAAAAGGGGCATTATTATAATTTGCATAGGTAACTAGCATCTGTCTGGCGGCAGGGCTTCTTAATCCATCTATCGTTTTCCTAAAAGATTTATCAAAACGAAGATAAGGTAAATCTCTCTCCAATTCTTGCGAAATGTACTGCATACCCAATAACGAATTTGCTCCTTGGTGCGGCGCATCGTAACTAAAGTAATTCTCTACCTGATGGTCTATGCTGCGGTCTTCCATGTCTTTTAGGCACCAACGGGCAATTAAACCGCCCATGCTAAAGCCAATAACCGAGCTTTTATGAGTACCCACCTTAATTTCGTTTACCTTATTAATTACTTCCTCCAGCACCCTGGCATTGTTTTCTATATAGGTGGTGTTATCGGTAAAATCTACATAAACAAAATCGTAGCCGTAATTACTCATGGTAGCAACAAACTCTTCTTGTCGAAATCTTTCTTTATATTCCTGTATATCGAAATTACCTTCGGGGTCAAAGCCTTCCACAATAATAATAGGCTTATCAAACACACCTCCACAACCATTTACAATTTCTATATTGGCACCAGACATAGCCACTGTGGCCATTCTATTTAAAGTGTTGTTTCTGGCGGATGTCCCTAAATACTCATCATCATTGGTGTAAATGGGTTCTACGGCTAGGTTAAAGGTGGAATCTGGCTCGGAATAAGTTTGTGGACGGGTATAAACTAGCTGCGCTTTTGCCAACCTAATGCCACTTGTGGTGGTAATGCGGGCGGTAAGGTATTTTGTGCCTTCGGTAGCGTAATAAATAGCAATGCTGCCTCCTTTATTGAGTGTCCTGTAACCTGCGCCGTCGCCAAAATCTACTTCTACACTAGTAAGCCCCTGCATGTAAAACAGCTCGTCGGGCAGGCTAAAATTAATGCTGTTAAATTGATGGATGCGCTGTTTAAAAGGGGCAAAGGCAAATAGCTCATGAGTATTGTAAGGAGAAACAGTTCTGTTGGGTAAATCTAAAATGCCCACGCTGTCTGCCGCAATGGTAAATAACCCCTCGCTAAGTGCGGTTTGCCTAATACGGTTGTAGTTTTGGTAAATGAAGATTAGGGCTACCGTTTTATTGTTGCTGTAAATTTCGCTGGCTTGCTTAAACAAACTATCGGCAGACGTAATCGATACATTGCTGTTTACTTTACTTAAATTTAAGATATCGAATAGGCTTAATATCAGCCCTTCGTTTTTTAGCGTATCGCTGTTAATCCCATTAAATCTGGACAGGTCTATACCAGCCAAAGAATACTCGAATAAAAAACCGGTAGGTATTTGACTTTTGTCTATGCGTAAAAGGCTATCGCGCCACCGTTCGCGGCTTATGTTTACACTGTCTGTAAATTCTATATTTTGTGCAAAAGCTACAGATATAGATATGAGTAATAAAATAGAGGTTAATAATTTTTTCATTAGATAGCTTTAATTTGTTTAATCACATATACAGGCATTCATTTTAAAATCGAAGCGCCCATTTTTTAAAGTGATCTGCTTGCCACTACTACCATTATATTCATTCAGTATAAACTCAAACTCACCAGATATAATGCCATTAATTGTATCTAACTTGGTAATGATAAATTTGCTGCCCGGTTGCAATCTGGAATATTCATTATTATTTTCATCTGAAAAAAACACGCTAATTAAATCTATTTTTTCTCCAGTAGACGTAATATTAGCCCCTAATTGGCTATTGATGGTTAAAGATGAAGATTTTTCTACTTTCTCTCTTTTCCTCTTAAATTGGAAACTAAGCCCATTCTCACTGGAATTGGGCAAACCATATCTGGCGGATATTTTGCTACAGAGGTTACCACTACCACTGCCTGCCATACTTCCACCACACTTGGCATAGGGTACCCAAACTTCATCATTTATCATAAAGCCTACAGTATTTTTCCCCTCTTGGGTGGCTTGGGGCAAAGTTGCATTTTTGGTGGGGTCTTTTTTGCAGGCTATGTTGGTTAGTAACAAAGCGCAAAAGACAAGAAACATTAAGAGGGGGCTATGTGTTTTCATAACATTTATAAGATGGTTAAAGCAAATAAAACGGAGGTGGCGTATATAACGAGGATTGAGCGATTATTATTTGCCTAAAGCTACCTAAAGCTATAAATAAAGGTTTAGAAATCAAAATGTTAATAAAAAATATTTGAGAGGTTAGATTTATAGTAACGCGGCATTTTCTATTGGGGAATAATAAAGCTGTATGCTAAAAAAAATAAAAATCAAGTCTTTAGGTTTTTTAGGAGTGTGTTTTTTGTAATTATCTCATTTCCACTCTGGCGCAAGCGTCCGCTTGTGCCCTAATTAAACACCAAAATAACTAATTAGAAAAGCACAAGCAAATGCTTGCGCTAGACAAAAAGCTTAAGCCAGACTGGGGGTTTTATTTTCTACAGTTAAAATCTCTTTAGTCGTTAAATTACATTTTTGTAATTCAGTAGTCTCTTCGGTTTTTTGACAGCTTTGGCTAAGTACCAAAATCAGCACCCAAAAACAGGATGATAATTTTAAAATAAAACTTTTCATGGTAGAATTTTTAAAAATCTAAATTGAGAAAGAAGCGGTAGCGAGCAGTTTCTATTAAGGAATGATAAAGCTATGCATTAAAAAACTTAAAGTCAACATTTTAGATGTTTTAGGAATGGGTTTTTTAAAATGCCTTTGTTCTAAAATAAAAGAAACCGTTAACCTTGATATTGGTAACGGTTTCTATCAACCCTCTGTCCTGCAGACATCTCCCTAAAGGGAGAATAGCATAATAGCTATTTAACTCCACATTTTCTGCGCTTTACAACTCGCCTCCTTTGGAGGGGTTGGGGGAGGCGTCTTACTTCAACTTCGGAATACGAGCAGGTGTATCGGCACCGCTTAAAATACTCACCGCACTTTTTGCTATAGCTTTAATGGTTGATAAGATGTTTTCTACATCTAACGAGCTATACTCATCTTTCACAGTATGATATAATTTATCCGAGTCTATTTGATCTGTACTAATGGTATGTGCAGGTACACCCAAAGCAGCTAAAGTCGCATTATCACTTCTGTAGAAAAGCTGTTGCTCTTTGTATGGGTCTGGATGAAAAGTAAACTCTGTTCCCTCTAAGTTTTTCTGCAAGATTTTGCCTAAATCAGATTTGTCGTACCCAGTAATGAAAGCCGTGTTTTTACCGAATTTACTGTCTTTACCAATCATCTCAATATTAAACATCGCTACTACTTCGTCTGGGTTCATTTGCTCAGAGAAATATTTAGAGCCTAACATGCCCATTTCTTCGCCGGTAAATGCTACGAAAATTAAAGTACGTTCATTTTTGTTTAGTTTTTTGTAGTATTTGGCTAGAGCAATTACCGCTGAAGTACCAGAAGCATCGTCATCTGCACCGTTCATAATGCTATCGCCTTCCACTGGTTTTACAATACCCATGTGGTCATAATGGCCAGAGAAAATCACTAATTCTTTTGCTTTAGATTTGCCAGGAATAATGCCAGCTACGTTAAACAAAGGCATTTTAGCAACCGAATTTTTAAGTTCTACACTAAAAGTGCTAGCTACATTTTCTTTGTCTAAAACAAATACTACTGCCGGACTTTTATCTTTCTTTAAATCAGCTTCGTCTACAATTGCTTCCCTACCAATCATTCCCTTCACACGTTTAAAAGCATCAAGAAATTTTACGTCTACCAATACCAATTGTCTTTTCCCGCTACGAGCCAAAGTTCTAAACTGGCTCATGAAATCTTTGCTTTCGTCTAGCTTAATCCAGCCATCGCCATTACTTTGGTCAAAATTTAAATTTTCAACCCTGTTGCCGTAAACTAAAAGGTTTTCTTCTGCAATTTCTTGTCCATCAATGGTCACTTTGGTTGAAGCTGGCTTCAACTGATACTTGTAAAAAGTTTGACGATAACCTTGAGTTCCGGCTAAAGGCTTTAGCCCAATAGCGGCAAATTCCTTTTCAATAAAAGTTGCTGCTTTTTCAATGCCTGGCGTAAATGTACCACGGCCCTGCATCTCATCACTCGATAAAGTTTTAATCAAGTGGTCTACGTAATCTTTAGTGATAATCTTGTCAATGTTTTGTGCATTTGCTGTTAATGAAGCAAGCGCTAAGCCCATTGCGAATATTGTTTTTTTCATTTATCTGTTTTTTAGTTAGTTCGTTTTGTTGTTGTTTGGATTACTAGCTTTTAAGCTAATTATCTTTGTTCCTTACTCCACAACTAATTCCTGACTACTTTATAGCACTTTCCAGCCATTTTTCTCTAAAGCTTTTCATCTCAGGAGTTAATGTTCCACCTGTATTTTCAATCGGTGCAACGACTAAGTTCGGATTTTCCATAAAGGTAAGTTTAGTAGTTCTTTCCACACCTTTTCGACTGTAAATAATTTCAATTGTTTCACCAACTTTGTGTTTTTCTGTCACAGCATCAAAATCTTTTACGGTTTTAATGTCTGTTCCGTCAGCTTTTAAAAGTACATCATTAATGTCTAATCCTGCTTCATAAGCCGGAGAACCAACCGAAGTAGCTGGCACATAAACTTTACCTTCAATAACTTCTAAACGACCAATACCGCTATAAGCTTTGCCAGCATTTTCTTTGCGTAAAACTAATCCGGCTTTTAGCAACAAAGATGCATAATCCTCTTTCTTAGTTGCATACACAAAATCCTTAAAAAACTTATTGGCAAAAGCTGGATTTTTAGTTAAAGCAGCCAAAGTTTTTTCTAAATCTGGAATAGTATAAGCAATTTCTGTTTTGCCATAGGCTTTCCACAAAGCTTTCATGTAATCGTCTAAAGTGAGGTTAAAATCGGCCCTTAAACGTAAATCTAAAGCCAAACCTACTGCAGCACCGTAAGTGTAGTAAGATGTAAAAATATTTCTCTGATTGGTTTGGTCGACGGCAACACCTGCATCTGCAAAAACTGCGTATCTGCTCGCTTGCACTGGAGAGAAATTTTTTGCTCCTGGCGAATTAACAACCGAGTTCACCAATCCATTAAAAGTTCTGGTGATATTTTCCAAGGTTCTAAAGCCAGCTCTTTTCAGCGTCAAATTACCATAATATTGGGTAAATCCTTCGGCAAGCCAAAGTTCATCGCTAATATTAGATTGAGAAAAGTTGAAAGGCTCTAGGGTTTTAGGACGCAGACGTTCCACATTCCAAGCGTGGAAAAATTCGTGAGAAAAAGTGCCCAACAAATTACTTTCATTCCCAGAAATTTTTGGTGTACGTTGTACAATCACAGTTGAATTTCTGTGTTCCATACCGTCGCCTGCATAACTTGGATGTACGCAGTGCAAAAAGTAGTAATGTCCGTAATCAAAAGTCGGTAGCTCGCCAAAGACAGCCTTTTGTTCATCCACCACTTTTTTCAACATATTAGCGTAATTAAAAACAGTCATCTCATCATCGTCAGAATGTGCCACCAAATGTATGGTTTGCGTTTTTCCATCGGTGTTTTTAACTTCCCAACTAGCATTTTTGTAATTAGCAATTTCAATGGGACTGTCCATAAAATATTGGAAATCCTTCGCATAATACACGCCGTTGCCCATTGGCTTTAGCTGCGTAGCTACTTTCCAATCGGCCTTGCCAGCGTAGCTGAATTTTACAGTTCTAGGTCTTTTATCCATGCCTATAGGGAAAGCAAAAACAGCAGGGATGTTCATGTGTGCATGCGCCTCGTCAAAACCAGCATATGTACCATCTATCCAATTGCCAAAAATAGTATAGGTAATTTTAACCTTGCTACTAGGCTTTGCAATTTCAAATACATCACCAGCTGGCTGTTTTAATGCTATAGATTTTCCGTTCGCATCAAAAGCCTTAAAGTTATAAATGTTCTTTCCGAATTCGTGGGTGGCGTATCTTCCTGGCGAAGAACGGGCAAATCTTACTTTTAGTGGTGCATTGGCAGATACATTTGGGATCGTCATGCTCACTTCTGCCTCGTGATGCACTGCATTTGGGAAACTTACTTCGTAGCTAATTTCTTGCTGCGCTTTTACGGTTGTAGTAGCGCCAATTAATAGTGCAGCGAGTATATAATTCTTCATTGTCTTAGGTTTAATAGTTGAAGTTAGTATTTAGCTAATAAATAATTCCTTTTGTGAGCATTTTATTACGATTTTAATGAGTTGGAGCGCATTTGCATTGCTGCTATTTTCGGTAGTCCCGCTTTTCGTTCCTGCCGATAAAATCGGCATCCACTTCAATCGGGGCTAGGTGGCAAAAACAACTTTAATATTTATGTGCTTTGCGAAAC
>Ga0256901_1001580_pt1 | contig 11282 bp, 3 predicted proteins | sample MC6MC0689MT_FD_190200 | JGI IMG/M metagenome (GOLD analysis project Ga0256901, IMG submission 190200) | Metatranscriptome of enriched soil aggregate microbial communities from Iowa State University, Ames, United States - MC6-MC0689-MT... | ecosystem: Environmental > Terrestrial > Soil >... | reverse complement strand
GGGGGAAATTCCAACATTTTATAAACAAAGAGCTCGAAATCTGAATACCAGGTAGGAAATAGGCCGTCATTACATCTGGGTAAATATATTGCACATTATTAAATTGATTATATTCATGACTTGATGGTGATGGGATTGGAATTGAATTTTTAATATCAAAATCTAATGGGTTCTCAAAGTGATAAAATTCATATCTATAAATATACACATGACAAATGTCATCAAATAAACAACAATGAAAATTATCACGTTGTTGAGTCTTTTTTATCGTTGTTTTATCCAATTGCCCATCAATCCAATCCTTTTCATCAATCTTATGTTGCTCTTGAGGTATAGGATCAGTTGAATACCCACTTTCCCTTTGAATATTTGCATATTCTTCTTGTTTCGCCCATCTTTTTGTATTTACTTTGAAAAAGAAATTCCTTGAAGGAAACATGACTTCAATCTTGGTTAATTCCCCCAAATCATCTTTGGCATCAATGTCTACAGGAATTAGAAAACCAAAATCTGTAAAATGTGGTCCTGGTTCTTTAACAAATTGTGAACTTTGTTTTTTTTCGCTCTTATTAGTATTAAGTACAATAGTAAGATCTGGACTAATATCAGAAAGGGTTAACTGTGGGTTTTTTTGATAAAAAAAACTCATTGAAGCTGTTGTGTTTAAACCGATAACCGATAAAGTACTTGCTGGATCATCTCTTTGAGCTTCATCTCTAATTCTTCCATTTAGTGGGGTCCATATATCGATAATAGTCGGTTTTAATGGATTCCAGCGCCGTTGCAGACGTTGTTTCCACATTGGTGGGCCGTCGCCGCCATCACAAGTATCCTGGGTGGGAGTGTCAAAAAAAGGGTCGATTAGGGTATATAATGGTGGAATAGGTTGAAAAGTACGAGATGATCGGGAGCCAGGGTTCACACTAAGGTGGAAATACGACATTTGGTGGGAATAGGTTTTGTCAAGGATTGGGGTGGGAGGTGGGAAAGTAAAGGTTGGGATAGGTAAAGATGATGGGGATGATGGGGATGATGGGGATGAGGATGGGAAAGAATCAGCGTTAGGGGAGGAAAGGGATGTGGAATGAAGGGATTGGTAATATGAATTGAGTTGGATTTGTTTTTGAAGAAATAATGATTGTGAAGGGAGATTTGGGTTGGAAATGTTGGGGTTATTTCGTTCCTGTTCAATATCATTAATACTTTGAGAATTATGGACACTTTTTCGAACTTTATCATCAGGATAAAAAACATCACATTGTTCATCTTTACCCCTATCATCCATAAAATCATGAAACATGCCCTGATATCCAAGTTGGGAATATGTTACAGTTGAGTCAATATATTTTCCTGGGTCAGCAGCATCAAGAATCGTATCAAATTGGATTTGAAAATCACCAATTGATCTAAATCTATTATCATCTTGAATAATACAACGAGTAAATGTACCTAATGAGATAAAATCACCAATTGTACCACATTGAAAAAGAGTTGGAAAGCGATGCAAAAATAACGACAAGGCAGGGGAAATGTGAGTCGACCGGCGTAAATAAGTTTGAGCTTTTGGGAATGAATATTGAATTAATGTACGAAGATCGGGATTAACATGACGGGTGTCATCGTACCAAGCTGGTTCGTATTGGGATAGAATTGGAGTTGGGGTTGAGACATAAAAATGATAACAAATTAGGGAAAGACTGAGACGAGAAAGAATTGAGAGGGGGATAAGATTGAGGTCAAAGTCAAGGGAAAAGGTATGGGTAGTAAGGGAATGTACGAGAACTGGGATTTCATTCTGTATTAAACACATTGGTTTACGAAGTTTTAAAATTTCTTCACCAGTTAATTTTTGATCATTTTCAGAGGGAGTCCAAAATGTACGTTTTTGAAAGGCGTAATAATCATCATATTTATCATTTTTCCAACTCATATTAATAATATTACTTAAAGGTTCTTGAAATTTGGTAATTTTATACGGTTCTTGAAAAACAACCTCAACCCTTACAATAGTTTCCTTTTTTTTCGTCGTAAATTGATCTATTTGTTCATATTCCCAAGGTATTTCAACATCTCTGAGGTTATTATCGAACAAAAAAACTCGACCTTTGCGGTATACATCATAATTTGGCGGACTAAGCTCATGGATATCACCCGGACGGGGTTGAAATTGTGGGATTTGTAATAAATGTACATGTTGAGTTAGTATGAGTACACCAGCGACTCTATCGTTCAGATAATATGTATTATAGTCCATTTTAAGGACATAAATTGGGTCTTGAGTGGGTAATGGGTCACGAATTCGAAAAGAAAATTCAACGTGGGTATTAAATGGGGGAATTCGGGGGCTAAAAGGTTGTGTTCGTATTTTAAATACCATGTACATAGTATCATATGTTGGAAATGAGATATTATCACAATTAATAGAGAATTCGCCAAATATGATAGGAGCAATGCAATTTTCTGCAGCGGACTTGAAAGGAAGGGATGACATTGTTGGATATTCTTCAAGATATGTTATTGACGTTAAGCTTAAAAAATTGGGAGGAGGGGTATGAAGACCCATGAAATAATTTATCCCGACTAAAGAAGAAAAATATGAGTCAGATTGATTTTGTTGTTTATTTTGTTGTTCATTTTCGAATTGTTGATGTAATTGATCTGATTGGGGGGGTTGAGTGGGTCGGAAGGGGGGACTTTTTGATTCATCATGTTCCACATCTTGTGCTTTTTTTTGGTCTCGTCCTTTGTTTGTTTTTTCACTCCCTAACTTACCATCCCTTGTCTCACGTTTCAATTTGTTTTGTTTCCATTTTTGGTAGTGTTGATTCGGTTTAACTGTTAATACAAACGTGGTTTCACCCCAGCCTTGTGAAACGGACATTTGTCCGTCAAGTTCGATAGAAAATGTAAAAGGTGGCTCAATAGGCCCATCATCGAGGTTGTCATTATCATCTATGAGATTTGGAGGGTTTACTTTACTCTGGTAATTCGAGTTGAGATCCTCCGAGAGAGGGGCATTATCAGGATGATCAAAATGCTCTATATGAGTAAAGTTGGTATTTACTGCATCGATAAAGGGCTTATTTATCGCCGTTGTAAGCTCTGATAATGTGAGAAGGTATATGGGAAGGAAAATGAAAAGTAAATTTGAAATTGATAATATAGGCATAACAAATGGACTTTTTTAGGGTCCACAATTCTATTAAAGAGGTTTACTAAGGGGTTTGTCAGGATTACTAACCAAGTTTTGTTCTAAAAAGTTGGAGTGTGAGGAGAGTTGCGCAGAATTGGCGGGGGAAAAAGACTGCGGAAAATAAAGTGAGGATAAATATTGCCAAAAAATAGCATAGTGGGGTCATGTGGAGATAGGTCGGGAATAACAAACTGTTTGCTTCAATTTGAGCAAAGTAACTCGAACAGAATTGGAAATAGTCCCAATGGGGGGTAGATTTCACTTTTTTTGATAAAAATTGTTTTTATGCCACAAAAAAAAGCAGCTTTTACCACCGTTTTTCGCAAAAAGCATCAACAGATGATAAAAATAACAACATAGAGTCACTAATCAAAGACTCCCCCGGTGACACTCTGTTGTCTGGAATTTCTGCTGATGGTCCATCTTCAAGCAGTTTACTCGAATATGCTCAATATTTAACCAAGTTTGTTGGAAAGATGAGGGGGATATTTATTGAAAAAGCGATGGAATTGCGTTACAAAGTAAATAAAGAAGTACCACAACGCCACAACACAACCTTCCCCAAAAATTGACAAAAAAAAAAAGAAAGATAAAGGGATAGAAAATGAAAATATTCTAATTACAATAAACCTTATTCAATAGAACCAGAATTAGCAATAACCATCTTTGCAGAGGTAGAACCAGAACGTGAACCTAATTTTTCAACTGCACGAGCAACATCTTGACCAGTTAAGACTTCACCAAAGACAACATGCTTGCCATCTAACCATGGGGTAGCTTCATAGGTTAAGAAAAATTGTGAAGAACCGGTATTTGGACCACGATTTGCCATAGATAAAAGGAATGGGCGATCATGTTTAACAGAAAAATCTTCATCAGCAAAGGTATTACCATAAATGGACATACCACCGGTACCATTACCGTTAGTAATATCACCACCTTGCATCATAAAACCTGGAATAACACGATGGAATGGGGAACCCTTATAATGTAAAGTTTTACCATTAACAACTTTATCACCAACACAAAGATGGTAAAAGTTATCAGCAGTTTTTGGGACAACATCACCGTATAAACCCATAACAATACGACCTAATGGTTTACCATCAGCTTCAACATCAAAGAAGACCTTTTTGGTTACAGTTGCAGAGTATGCAATTGCAAGAATAGCAAAGAGAACTGCAATAGTAAATGCAAATTTCATCTGGTGATTTTAGAACAATCAATTTGAAGGGTAGCGAGGGGTAAATTGGGTGTGTGCGGGAGCAATATCGAAGTGTGTGGGTGAGTAATACGGTTATGAATCATTGCGAGTCGAAAAATATCAATTTGATGGTTTGCATAACAAGCAAATTAGATTTTGGGGGGAGTTGTCGATAACAATGATTGATATTGGGGTGGTTGATATGTATAAAGGTATTGTGCGATGTGATGTTCATTAAAATTCGATCAATCACTAGTAATGACTCAAATTGAAAAATGTGTAAAAAAAGAGAAAAATTGAAACAATTTACAGTAGAGGGGCAAATTGGTGATAATATATATCAATGTGGGCGGGTTGAGCAATGCATGATGTGCTGTGAACTGGTAGGAACGGGATATCAATGAGAGACTTAATAGAGCGGAATTTGAAAATGTGATCAAAAAAATCAAATCGTGGAAAAAAAAAAGAAAAAAAAAAAGAATTTGTTTGCATTTCAAATCATGAGTTATTAATTAACCCAAGCCGTGGAATTCAAATCTACCCCCCTCCTGACCCTTTTTCCATTCCCCACCCCCTTCTAACTCACCCAAACACCCCAATCTCCAAAAATCAACCAACACAAAGCATTCAAGACGAGCCTTCCTCCACCACTTCAAGATAATGACCATATCATTGCCCAGTTCCGACCTGTAAAGTATCAATGGGAACTCACTGAAGATAATATCAATCGTATTGACCCAAAAAATGGTGAAACAATTTTACATAATTATTGTAGATTTATTAATTCCACACCACTTGAAGTGTTTAAGTTCTTGATTGAGACAAAGGGTTGTAATGTTAATGTACGAGATTTTTCCAACTGTACCACACTCCATACTGCAGTTCTTTACTCCAAACCGCGGTCGGATTCAACCATTTTGACTTATTTACTTGATCACAAAGATGTTGATGTCCACATGAAGGATAATAATGGGTATACTTTACTTCATAAGGCTTGTTTGAGGCTTAATCCGCTTTCGCTCAGTGTTGTAAAATATTTGATCGAAATCAAAGGTGCAGATGCAAATCTGCGAGATAACAGTGGGAGTACTCCCATTCATCTAGCACTCGATTTGTTTGGTCTCAATCGTAATGATAATATCCCAGTTTTGAATTATTTAATCAGTCTTGCCAAGATAAGTCACATTTTTGGCCAATACAGCCTTACTTTACTCCATTTAGCCTGTCGTTCGTCAGATCATTTTGATGATACCCCTGAAGAAAAGGCAAGAAGTGATGTTGTTTTGTCTCAGGTCGTTCAATTTATCATTGATAGATACGTACAATTGATTTTTGATGAAGGAATCACGTTCTAAAAATTGATTTTGAAAGCGAAAACGTGGTGTACAGGTAACAATATTAAACTTGCTGTCAGGTATTAAACATATCTCTGTCTTCCACCTTGTGAACAATACATTTGTATTTACGTATAAATTCCACTATCTCTTAAAAAAACCAAGCTTTGAGCATTATGGCATTAAAAAATGGGGGAAAAGAAGGATGTATGTTTATTAGCATGTTTAAATACATAAAGGGGATGTTGAATAAGTGGATATTAAATAAAAAGGGAAATAATAAATAAGAAAGGGGGTTTTAATATTCACAATATTGGTTAAAAAAGAAAAAATTTTCAAAATTTTCAACAAATTTGAACAAAATTGTCTTGAAAATAAAAAAGATTATAATAAAAAGAGTATTACAATCAGATTATATAGAAAGCAAAGCAGGCCAATCTATAATAATAATTTAAGGTAATAAATAAGGGAGGGGGGGGTATTGGAGGTGTTGAGGGATAAGGGACACAGGATTCAATCGGGAAAAAAAAAAAAAATCGAAAAATGTTTGATTTTATTTTTTTAAAAATTGCCCAATAATTGAAGCAAATTTATCCCCATTAAATTTTTCATGTTCTAAATAATTTGAAGAAGATGGGCTACCTGGTGATGGTAATGGTTGATATTGTGAAGTATCATAACGATCACCATATGTTTCAGCAAATGTAGTGTTTAATGTGGTTAATTGTTTTGAGTAATCGCCACCATTTTTAATAAAATGAAAAAACATATCAAATAATATTGCTGGATGTAATAAATGTGTTTGATTAAAAAAGAATAAAAATTCTGGTTGTTTTGGTTTTGTTATTGAAAATAATGTATAAAATTTATAAAAATCTTTAATTGAATTGACAAAAATTTGTTCTTTAAATCTTTGATGTTTTAGACTTAATTCCCGTGCGTATTGGATCGTAATTTTGACAATATTTTCAATTGGGCCATCATATAGGCCCTTTTCAGTCTGTGGGAATAAGGTATGAACTGAAAATGAGCGACGTATAAAGTTTAATATTTCTTCCTTTTGGGTTGAATCAAATATACCATATTGACGTAATACATGAGAAAAGATAAGTTCAAATAATAGCATTGAAGAATAATTTACTAACGGGTTAAAAGAAAATTGTGGGAGTAAAAACATTAGGAGGAGGTGGGAGGAATCAAGATGGAATTCTGGTGTAAATGACGGAATGAGGGTATTTTTACGTAACTCAGCGACGGTTGGGTTAGTTAATTTGTTATAAATACGTGGTGGTAGATGAGGACGGATTGATGAAAGTAATTGTGATTGAGATAAATTTTTATCAATTTTTGGTCGTTTTTTTGGTAATGGTTTGTATTCATTAGAATTATTCTCTTGATTGTTTTTCTTTTCAATTTGAATGTCTTTATCATTGTTTTGGGCGTTAATCTTGTCATTATCATTTTCGGATAGAATCCCAATCAAATCATGTTTATAATACTGACACAATTCAGGGTCATATAAATATTCCTTATATACATCTTGATGTGGTGGATAATGTTCCCTATCAATTAAATATTTAAGGTTACCTAATTCCTCCGTTGGTTTCCCAAAAATACCCAAACCATTCATTTCCCCATCATTGTTTTGATCCAAATTATTAATTTTTAAACTTTTCTTATCCCCAACACGTTGACGTTGACGATGACAATAAACAGCACCAGCATATTTATGTACTTCAAGATGAGTAATAAATGTGTCAGTATTTGTAATAAATAATGCTTGTACTATTGACCAATTCAATGACAAACAAGCCGCGGTGGATAAATTATGTTGTCCTTGGTTGCTAGCTGGGGTAGATTCAAATAAACTATTATCATAAAGTAAAAATAATTGTAAAAATTGTAGCATTGGGGAAATATGATGTGTTGTGAGGAATTTTTTGGTCAAGAATGGGTTTTTATTTGGTGATTCAAAAACGATTTGTGTTGGAACATTGTCCACAATGATGGTGTTAATATCATTAGTTTTATTCGCACCAAACATTTCAGTAATTGATACACCTTTTGTTAATAGTTCATCAATATCGCTTAATGGTGGTAAATTAATAAATTCTTCATCGTTATCATCATTATTATTATTGTTATTATTATTATGATGATGATGAAGTTTGATATCTTTTTCAAATTTAATGTCGCTTTTTTTTGGTTCAACCAAAATAATTTTGGAATTATCATTTGGATCAATTTGAGGATTTTTCTTCATTTTAATAATTTCATCATCTAATTCCTTTCCTAATGTTAACCATGGGTTATTTTGGATAATATTACTAGCATTTAAACCATTAATATTATAATTATCACGGTTGGTATATAAATCTTCAGGAATAAAATCGACCAAATCACGAATTTCAAAAAAGACCTGTTGTACTGAAATTAATCTATGCCACATTGATTTCGCAGATACACCCAAATCAAGTAAATAATGAATAGCACGTAAATCACGAAATTCTAAAAATGGTATCATTAATTTATGTAAATGATCACGTTGATTCCCCCTTGGGTGTACTAAATGACGTGGGGTTGGTGTGAATAGAAATGATGGGAGATGTGGTTTAGACCCAGTGGGAAGTTTATCATCACTGGGATAACTCGCAGTGGATGAATCAGTAGACATTGCAGTTGTTATTGTTGTTGTTGTCGAGGATTGCTTTGTAGTTTGTGTAGGTGGGATTGTTGGAGAGGTATGAGGTGTGTTATCAATACCAGTAGTCGTAGTTGGGATATATTTGGAAACTATGGAATCTTGGAGGAGGGAATTTTTACGAATCTTATCATTAGTATTGTTATTTTGATTAATTTTATATGTTAAAGGGTTAATAATATCATATGAACGTGTAGACTGATCTTGAATATCGGATAATGAATCACATATTTGTAAATATAAACGAATATTACGATGTGGTGTTCTCATTGCTTTTGATTTTGCACCCCAATTATCTTTTAATAAACTTAATTGTTCATCTTGAGTACGATCAGCAATAACTGTTCCTTTGGTATGTTTTTTTCCACCATTGTTTTTATTCGCGGTTGTTCCAACCCCAAATGCAATGGAAGGTTTTTGAACATCAGGGAGTGCATTACTACCATCAATACTAGGTGATGTCGGTGCTGATGTGGATTCAATAACCTTGTTTTGATCGGTGTCATCAGCATCAGTAGCAGGTTCATCATCTTCATTATTATCATCACCACCACTACCATCATCATTATCGTTAGTAAATACATCAGCAGGTCTAATATCTCCCGACGGTGAAAATAATTCTGCCGGGAAATCTTCAGTAATGGTTGTTTCTTGAGAAGCGGGGAGAAAAAATTGAAGAGAGTTGGAGTTAATAAAATATTGTAAAAAAACAAAACGTAATGAACATTCATATTGATGATAAGCATCTCTAAGGGTAGTATTTGCTGGAAAGTAATATTCTTGTGGTGGTGATATAATTGTACTATATTGCGATGAGTTAATATTATCAACATCATCATCAAGAATATTGGCATTTTCGCCATCATCAACAGCAACAATTTCATTCTTTTTAACGTCATTGTGTTCATTTGTATTGACTATCCCATCTTTCCCATCCTTTCCATCTTTCCCATCATTTTCCAACCCTAAACCTTCATCAAAATATTTCTTATAACGCACATAATTAATAATAGGCGGTAATGGTAATTCCAAATCACCAACAGTCATTTCAGATGGAAATGCACAATGTTGACGAGTCAAACCTTGTTGAGCACCAGGAGGACCATTTAATCTCGTCGAAACAGGAATCATAGAAGATGATGATATTGAACTACCAGGTGATTTATATATCAATGATAATAAATCACAAATACGAATTGCATTTGTACGGGCATGTTGACGTTCTGCAATTGGGAGGAGATTTTCAAGAACAAATGTAAAAAACCAAAAAGATAAAGAATGATTATATAATTGGTTCAAAGTTGCGATTAAAAACTCTTGAAAATCTAAATGTGGTTTATATACACGTTCATTAGTTTTAACTTGATGCCATAATACCATTAATTTGGCATATTTATAACGACAAAACCAATGTTGTTCGGTTTGATAAAGTACCAAAAATGCATTATTATCCCTTCCGGTCTTATTATTCGTACATAATTTTGATCTACGTTTAAATAAATATTGGATAGTGCTTGGGGTACAATGTGGTGTATGACATGCCGCAGCAATGAGGTTTTCAAAAGCTCCGGATTGGTCACGATACATACCACTTTTTGATCTAATCCCATCATCATTCATAATCTCATTTAATAATTTACCAGTCGAATCCAATATGTAATCAATAACATTGGTCATATTTGTAATTGTCGCAAATATTAATGATGAACGCAAAGCAGAGGAGGCTAATTTCGATGCGAACTTTTCAGTATGTATTTCATGAGCTTTAAGATCATGATCATGTTGTAATCAATCACCATTAGTACCCTTCATTGGTAATTTATCATCTGTATCGTAGATAACTTCATTAAAATGTACAACACGTTTTGAACGACGATTTTTTTCATCAAGTGGAAGACATGATTTTGCTTTTGCTTTGATAATTTGTGTTTGTTTTTTGTCCTTTTCGTTATCATCTTCACTAGAAGATGATGGACTTGGCAATGGTAGTAAACCAAATGTATTCGGTATTTGTAATGGAGTCAGGTCGAGTGTTGGAGGTTCAGTATGCGTTGACTGTGGTGAAGTAGCTGCAGTTGTGGTTGTTGTTGTGGTTGTTGTGGTTGTTGCTGTTGTTGCGGGGGAATCATCATTTTTAGGTTCAGTTTGTTTGTCAATGTTACCATCATTATTAGCAGTTGGATTCGAATTGGATTTGTCGTGGTTAATTTGTTCAACTTTTCCACTCTTTTCAGTATCATCAATTTTGTCATCATCCCCACCAATACTACTAATTGACATTAAAAATTCACGATCTTCTTCCGTTGGTGTACGAGTCGCCCTGGATTCAATTAATGGTAAACTAGTCAAATTTAAATCATTCAAGATTTGATCTTTAAATTGTGGTGCAATAACAATCAAATCAGGTCCATAAATTTCTGGATTAATTACACTCATAATAAAACGACGATTATCAAGAATTAATGGAGTTAAATCATTTTGATATTTTTCAATAATATTTTCATCATAATCAAACACAAACTGTGGTTCCTTCGGGCTATCTGGGCATCCTTCGGTAATAATTCGTTCACCAGTGGTTTGATTATATGTCAAAATGGGAAGATTATCAACAATGTACTTATCAAAGTGTAAAAACAAATTTGGTGTGTTCGTAATGGAAGGAACCCAGGGCAAAAACGTTAATGATTGTGAACGAAATTGTAAAATGACCAAAATTGCACACTGTAATGATGTCGGGAAATCTTGCCATGAATACATTTTCCATAATAAAATAAAAAATTCCTCAAACAGTTTTAATTTTTCAGCACAAAAATTCATTTCTTGCTCGAAATTATCAAATTTTAATTGTCC
>Ga0256901_1001579_pt1 | contig 11293 bp, 12 predicted proteins | sample MC6MC0689MT_FD_190200 | JGI IMG/M metagenome (GOLD analysis project Ga0256901, IMG submission 190200) | Metatranscriptome of enriched soil aggregate microbial communities from Iowa State University, Ames, United States - MC6-MC0689-MT... | ecosystem: Environmental > Terrestrial > Soil >... | reverse complement strand
CTGAAAGTTAAGTAATATACTTAACCGGATCGGATGATCACCAGGGGGCGTAAAATGTCGTTTCTGTCAGATGTTCTGCCATTGATTGCTGATTTTTCAGGTTCTCAGATGAGAGCGGAGTTGTGGCTTGCATGTACCGCTCTGCTAATTCGTGACACGAATGCGGGTGCCTATGCCGGACGCACCATGGAACTTTCAATGGAACTGCCCTATGTCGTGGCAGCCATCCCCAAAGGCCATCAGTTTACCTCGGTCGTAGACGGCCATAGTCCTCTCTCCTTTCAGACACAACACGCGATTTTCGCAATTGCCGTGCCCAATGGCAGCATGTCTGATCTCAAGATCGTTGAAGGGGTCAATGAAAAGGGATTGACGTTCAGCGTGCTCGCTTATGCCGGCGCCTCAGGGCCAGCTGACAATGCAGCCAAAACCAAAGCTATGCTTGCGGCGATTGATTTGGGCGCATGGGTGCTCGGGCAGTTTGAAAACGCCGTCGACGTCAAAGAGCGTCTTTCACAGGATACCGTCATTCTGACCGCACTCGCCCCGTTGCATGGTGCTAAAACGCCCTTTCACTTCGTGGTGCATGACCGGTCCGGACACTCCGTTGTCATAGAGTTTTCTGACAATAAGCAGAATGTCTATGACAATCCGGTTGGCGTGATGACGAATGGTCCGCAGTTCACCTGGCACCTTACCAATCTGAACAATTACACTTTTCTGAACAATCTCGATCAGTCGTCAGGAAAGTTTGGTGAACTGGAGGTTGCACAGCCGGATTCGGGTATTGCAACTGCCGGACTGCCGGCATCCAATACATCAGTGGGACGTTTCGTGCGCGCAGCCTATTATGCGACCTACGCCGAAAAAACGACACCTGACAAAGCAATTCGCGCGCTGGCGCATATCATGAACAATTTTGACCGCCCGCGCGGTATAACGATTGATCCACCGCAGTCGGGCGGCCTCGATATCGAAGGTGTTTCGTCCGCGGATCTGCAGGAATACAAAACCGAATACACGTCATGGACAGCCCTGTCAGATCTCGGAAAAAATGAATTCTATGTCCGCACTTACAGCAGTCTTAATTTCGTAAAATTCGACCTTGCCCGGCTCTTTTCTGTCGGCGACGTGAAAGTGGCGTCACTGGAGAAAATATCGGGTCTGAACATTGTCGACGCTACTGACATCGTTCTGCAATGACGATTAAACGATAACTGAATTCGCGAAAGCCAGCCGTGTGTGTGCAATTTTCACGATCTGGCTGTCGTACCAGGACATCGGCGTGTCACTTTCGCACTAAATCAAAACCGTTATAAGGGGTGTATTTGAGATGCAGAGGATTACTATCACGGTCGATGATGATCTGATGCATGATCTTGATGCGCTGATTGCTCTGAAAGGTTATGCCAATCGCTCGGAGGCAATCCGCGATCTTGTACGTTCAAGTATGAATGAAGTCGCGATCGCATCGGATGCTACAAGCCAGTGCGTTGGGGTGCTAAGCTATGTCTTTCAACATGACGCGCGCGACCTCGCCAGAAGACTGACGACGTCCCATCACCAGCATCACGATATGTCAGTCGCCTCGCTGCATGTCCATTTGAATGAAGAGCTTTGTCTCGAAGTGAGCCTCCTGCGGGGAGAGGTGAGAACTGTAAAGCAGTTCGCGGACTCAATTATTTCACAGCGCGCTGTGGTCCATGGGGATGTTTCAATCATTCCGCATGACGGCCACGCCCATTAGCCTGACAGAGAGGCGGTGCTGAAAACGATCTCGTGGACCGCCAGGAAATTCCACCGGCTAGCTGGGATCAATGCAGCGACTTCAAGTTGAAATTCAGCAGGAAACTGGTCCGCAGACGAAACGTTCAACCGCTCACATTCGATTTCTTAATCGCAGGTTTTCATGGATCTGACAGTTCTCGTCTTCTTACTTGTTTATCTTGCGATGGGTTGCGGAACGCTGCCCGGCTTCAAAGTTGACCGAACAGGCGCGGCGCTCATCGGGGCGCTGGCGATGCTTACAGTGGGCAGTATAACCGCCCAGGCTGCATGGAATGCTATCGATTATCGCACGCTGGGAATGCTGTTCGGTCTGATGGTGGTGTCGGCAGGGTTTTCGGTCTCCGGCTTCTATGGCTGGGTCGCCCGAAAAGTGGCAGGCTTACCTTTATCGCCACCACTTCTGGTTGGTGCGATGATCATTATGGGTGCGGCGTTCTCAGCATTTCTGACGAAAGATGTTGTGGCCGTCGCCATGACGCCTCTGCTCCTTTCTGTCAGTCTCGCCCGTGGACTAAACCCCGTTCCTTTCCTTCTTGCCTTCTGTTTTGCGGTGAATACAGGCTCGACTGCCACACTGATCGGCAGTCCGCAGAATATGCTCGTGGCGCAGCAACTCGGATTGTCGTTCAATGGATTTTTGAAAGCGGCTGCAGTTCCAGCGCTGCTCTCGCTGCCGATTGTCTGGGGGGTGATCGTGCTCGCCTATCGCGGCCGCTGGACACTAAATCAGCCAGTATCCCCCACAGCGATCCCGCCCCGGGCGGGTGCAATTGACCTGCCTGAGACGGTGAAGACTGCGCTGGTCGGAATCGTCGTCATTCTCCTTTTCGTCTTTAGTGACTTTCCGCGCGAACTTGTTGCCCTCGGCGGGGCTGGGTTTCTGCTGCTCAGTCGAAAAATTTCCTCACATGACATGCTTAAACATGTTGATGGAGATCTGCTGCTTTTGTTTATGGGGCTGTTTATCGTCAATGCCGCCATCGCCGCAACCGGACTGCCGCAGGACGTGCTCGATCATCTGCGCTCGGCCGGTCTTGACCTCAATGAACCCCTTACCCTGCTGTTTGCCGGCGGCGTTCTGAGCAATCTGGTCGGCAACAATCCCGCCGTTATGCTGCTCGTGCCCTATCTGCATTCGGGCACCGGCGCTGATGCACTGGGCGCGGCTCTCGCATTGGGTACCGGCTTTTCAAGCAATATGATTGTCTTTGGGAGCCTTGCGGGCATCATCGTGGTTGAGCAGGCCGCAGCGCAGGGTGTCAGAATATCTTTTGGAGAATTTGCCAGAACAGGATCAGTTGTCATGGTCCTGTGTATGATTATGGCTGTGTTGTGGATTCTCCTGCTAGGCACAGTTTAACATCCGGCGCCGAATTTCTGTCTGAATTCGAAACAGTAAAAGTCTCCGCCGACTAAATCGGTTACGGAGGGACGAATTTTACTAATGTTTTGTTTTCATTTTATTTGTCCTGAAGAATAAATAATACTTGCTCCCAGAAAGTTGCGTTGTTAGCTTGAGCTCGGTGGTTTAACGCGCGGGGGGTATTAATGGGCGATCGCATGCTGTTCCCCCCTCCTGGTCTGGAGATTACGTATGCATTTCACGCCGCGAGAGATCGATAAGCTGATGATTTATACGCTCGCGATGGTTGCGCAGCGCCGTAAAGATCAGGGTCTGAAACTCAACCATCCCGAAACCGTTTCCCTGATCGCGGTAGCAGCCCTTGACGGGGCGCGTGCGGGCAAAACCCTTGAAGAAGTCATGGAGCTCGCCCGCAAAACCATTACCAGAGACGATGTGATGGAAGGTGTCGTGGAAATGATACCTTACGTACAGGTCGAAGCCGTGTTCACCGATGGCAGCCGTCTGGTTACCGTCCACGATCCTATTCAGTAATCCCGCAGGGAGGCTCAGTTATGGCTGCAGACAAGAATAAGGCGCCCGTTGGAGGTCTCGTTCTCGGCAAAGGTGATATTGAAATCAATGCCGGCTATCCAACCACGGTACTCAAGGTGCGTAATACCGGCGACCGTCCTATTCAGGTTGGATCGCATTTTCATTTCTTTGAAGTCAATGCCACCCTTGAATTCGACCGCGGACAGGCTTTTGGGAAACGCCTGAATATTCCCGCGACGACAGCTCTGCGCTTCGAACCTGGCGATGAAAAAGAGGTCACGCTCGTTCCTTATCAGGGCAAACAGCGTGTCCTTGGTTTCAACGGCCTGGTCAATGGCTGGGTGGGTGAAGAAAGCTATAACGAGGCTCGGCCTCGCCTGGCGGATGCAATGGAGCGCGTCGAGCGATACGGTTTTAAAAACAAGCCGTAATTGCTCGCCCCAACATATCAGCGAACGGGATACTGAGATGGCAAAGATATCAAGGCAGCAATATTCGGATCTTTATGGTCCGACGACCGGCGACAAAATTCGTCTGGGCGATACCGATCTTTATATCGAAATCGAGCAGGATTTGCGGGTCTATGGCGAAGAAGCCGTCTATGGCGGTGGCAAAACGCTGCGCGATGGCATGGGCTATGACAGCGAATATACCAGTGCGGCCGGCGCACCGGATCTGGTCATCACCAATGTCACGATCGTCGACGCGGTTCAGGGTGTCATCAAAGCGGATGTCGGCATCAAAAACGGCTTGATCTGTGGCATTGGTAAGGCGGGCAATCCATCCACGATGCCAGGCGTAACGCTGCCAGTCGGTCCAGGTACTGATGCAATCTCCGGCGAACATCTGATCCTGACGGCGGGTGGTATCGATGCACACGTGCATTTCATTTCCCCTCAACAGGCACAGGCAGCGCTCAGTAATGGCGTGACGACGTTGTTTGGCGGCGGCATCGGGCCAAGCGATGGTACCAACGGGACCACGATCACCCCGGGAACCTGGAACATCGAAATGATGTTGCGCTCATTTGACGGTTGGCCCGTTAACGCGGGGGTTCTGGGCAAAGGTAACTCGTCTTCAACCCTGTCGATTGAAGAACAGATCCGCGCCGGTGCCATGGGCCTTAAAATCCACGAAGACTGGGGCAGTACTCCGGAAGCCATCCGCACATCTCTGCGCGTTGCCGATGAATACGATGTGCAGGTCTGTATCCATACCGATACACTCAATGAGGCTGGCTTTGTCGAAAATACGATCGCGGCCTTTGAAGGCCGTACCATCCATACCTACCACACGGAAGGTGCCGGCGGCGGACATGCACCCGATATTATCCGTGTTGCCGGACAATCGAACGTCATCCCAAGCTCGACAAATCCGACATTGCCTTATGGCATTAATTCGCAGGCTGAATTGTTCGACATGACCATGATCTGTCACAATCTGAGCCCAAAAATACCAACCGATGTTGCGTTTGCTGAAAGCCGCGTGCGCCCGGAGACCATCGCGGCAGAAAACGTCCTGCATGACATCGGTGCGATCTCTATTCTGTCGAGCGACAGTCAGGCAATGGGTCGCGTCGGTGAAAACTGGCTGCGTACCATTCAGACCGCGCATCTGATGAAAACGCGTTTCGGCGCGTATGACGGCGACACATCCGGCAACGATAATCAGCGTGTTCTGCGTTTCGTTTCCAAAGTTACAATTAATCCCGCCATCGCACAGGGCGTATCGCATGTTGTCGGCTCCGTTGAAGTCGGCAAAATGGCCGATCTGGTGCTCTGGGAGCCCGCATTTTTCGGTGCCAAGCCAAAAATGGTCATCAAAGGCGGTATGATATCCTGGGCGCTGATGGGGGATCCCAACGCCTCGCTGCCTACCCCGCAACCCGTCCGCTACCGCCCGATGTATGGCGCTCTGGGCAGTGCTTTGCCCCAGACCCGTGTCACCTTTACATCGCTCGCCGGTTTTGATGCAGGCATCGCCAGTCGCTATCAGCTACAGTCCCAGGTTATGCCTGTTCACGGGACGCGTACAATCAGCAAAAGCTCCATGGTTCGCAACAGCGCTTTGCCGACGATCGAAGTCAATCCTGAAACATTTGCGGTAACCGTCGATGGTAAACATGCGACGGTGGAACCAGCAACCAGTGTGCCACTGACCCAGCTGTATTTCTTCAGCTGATTTGATGCGGACCGGAAGGATTGTGCCCCCTCCGGTTGCAGCAATGCAATGCTTTGCTGGATGCGGGCTGGTTTCATCAGCGCCGTTCGGATGCATTTATGAAATTTTACAAGCTTCCGGAGGAAGTCATGATTCTCGTTGAGAAGACACTCGGCAACATCAAGGATCTACAATGGCATAACCGCGCGCACCACGCGACGGTCGACCATCTTGCACTCGAGCAATGGGAAGCGCCGAAAAGTCGCCTTCGCAAAGCCAGTGAAGGAGGGGTTGAACTTGCCATTTCCTTGCCTCGCTCCGAGCATCTGCACGATGGTGACGTGCTTCATTATGATGAAGCAAACAACATCATCGTCGTCGCGCGGATCGCTCTTAAGGAAGTTATGGTGATCGAGCTTCAGGATCTCGAGCAGCTTGCGCCGCAGGAAATTCTGCGCATCTGCTTTGAACTTGGTCACGGGCTGGGTAATCAGCACTGGCCAGCGGTGATCAAAGGCTCGACGGTCTATGTCCCGCTTTCAGTCGATCAGAAGGTGATGGCATCCGTCATGCGCACCCATGCATTCGACCACGTGAAAACCTATTTTGCCCCAGGCGAGGAAATCGCCGCCAGGCTTGAAGCAAGGGAAGTGCGCATGCTGTTTGCCGGAGCAGATGCCACGCCACATCATCACCACGGCAGCCCTGCCCATGCACATGATCCCGACCACTCCCATGCCCATAAACACAGCCATCATCACCATCATGATGATCATGCCCATGATCACAAGCATGGCTAAGTGATGACAGGCATGAGGAACAAACAGCAGGTGCCTGCGCAGGATATGGTGCTTCTGGCAAGATTGCTGCAATTCTCAGATTCGACTTTGCCGGTTGGCGCTTTTGCATTCTCCAATGGCCTTGAATCGGCATTGCAGACGGAAGTTGTCACCAGTCCGGCAACGCTGCAGCAATTTGTGGAGCTGGTGGTTCGTCAGACAGCGCACATGGATGGGATCGCATTCCTTCATACCCATCGCGCCAGTCTGGCCAGCGATTATGAGGCTGTGCTGGCCGCCGATCAGGAAATCTGGTGCCGGCGGGTCGGTGAGGAACAGCAGCTTATGCTTGCCAGAATGGGCAAGAAATTCGCCGAACTTTCGCTCCGGATCAGCGATTTTCCATGGCTAGAGCGCTGGCTGAGAGATATCAGGTCAGGGACTACACCTGGATGCTTTCCCGTCGGGCAGGCTTTGGCGCTGGCACATATGGGCGCAGACGAAAAGCAGGCCTTCGTGGTGCATCAATATGGGGTGGCGTCGATGATCCTCAGTGCCGCAGTCCGGCTGATGCGGATCGATCATCTGGATACCCAGCAGATCTTGTTTGCAGTCCAGAGCCGCGTTGAGACCGACTATCACGATATCTGCAATCTGACGCTCGACGAAATGTCCAGTTTTGCTCCGGTTTTCGATGTTCTGGTCGCCCACCATACAAAAACACATGTTCGCTTATTCATGAACTGATGAGCGCTCTCAAACAGGAATTCACAATGAAAAAGATCACGCGTATCGGTATCGGCGGACCTGTTGGTTCAGGCAAGACAGCAGTGATTGAAACAATCACACCACGACTGATCGGGATGGGTATCAAGCCCCTGATCATCACCAATGACGTTGTCACGACCGAAGACGCCAAGCAGGTGCGGCGCACGCTCAACGGTATCCTGATCGAAGAAAAAATTGTCGGTGTTGAAACCGGTGCATGCCCCCATACAGCCGTGCGCGAAGACCCGTCGATGAATATCGCGGCCGTGGAAGAACTGGAAGAAAAATACCCTGACAGCGACGTGATCCTGATTGAGTCAGGCGGTGATAATCTGACCCTCACCTTCAGCCCGGCGCTGGCCGATTTCTATATTTATGTCATCGATGTCGCTGCCGGTGACAAAATTCCGCGCAAGAATGGTGCCGGGGTCTGCCAGTCGGATATTCTGGTCATCAACAAGCAGGATCTCGCCCCCTATGTGGGGGCAAGCCTCGAGGTGATGGATCGCGATTCCAGGCTTATGCGTGGCAAAAAACCATTCGTTTTCACAAATTGTAAAACGGGCGAGGGGATTGACGATCTCATGAAACTGATCCTCGATATGGCCCTGTTCGATGTCAAACCACTGCAAACCACCGAAGCAGTCGGTTGAAACCATGAGCCTTCACGAGCGACTGAAACGCATTGATGCCGCAAGAGAGCTCAGCAATTATCACACGCAACCCGCACAGATGCGGGCTGCCGCACCAGGTAAAATTGGCGAGTTACGCCTGGGCTTTTCTATCCGCAACGGCCGCTCAGTGTTGCATGATCTTTACCGCGTTGCACCTCTTCTGGTGCAACAGGCGCTCTACTGGGATGAAGCCATGCCTGAGCTGCCGATCTGTTCCATTATCTCGATCGGTGGCGGCATTCTACAGGGCGATCGCTACAAAATTGACCTTTCGGTCGGCGAAGGTGCCTGTGCACACGTGACCTCGCAGGGGGCAAATCGTGTTCACCAGATGGACGCAAACTATGCCTCGCAAATTCAGAATATTACCCTCGGGGCGGACAGTTATCTTGAATACCTGCCCGACTTTACCATCCCCTACCGGCACTCCCGCTTCATCAATCATACCGAGATCGTGATCGAACAGAACGCCACCCTGCTCTACGGCGAAATGATGATGACCGGCCGCAAACATCACCACGAAAACGAGCGCTTCGGCTTCGATCTGTTGTCGATGCTGGTGACTGCAAGACGCCCTGACGGAAAGCGGCTGTTCACTGACAAAGTCCTGATCGAAAAAGGCAATCCCACCATTGACTTTACCGCCGTCATGCGTGGTTTCGATGCTTTTGCCAATATTATCTGCATCACACCGCCAGAGGTTGCCGCGCGCATCAAAGAACGCGTTCCGGTCAATTTCAACCCCGGTACACCGCGCGCAATATCCGCTGTATCGCAATTGCCAAACAAGGCCGGGCTTATTCTGCGCGCCGTCGGGATGGAAAGCTACGATGTTCGTGCGGAGGTTCGCCGCTTCTGGCAAATCGTCCGGGAAGAGGTGCGGGGGCGCACATTGCCAGAGGAGTTTCTCTGGCGCTGACGGAGAGGGGTTACGGCATGGCCGCACAGAAAGACAATTTTGTCACCGCCTGCCTGCGCGGCGCAGGACAGGTCTTCTTTATGGAAAACGCCCTGACGGGCGCGTTGTTTCTCGCTGCAATCGCTTACGCATCCTATACAACCGGCGTGTGGGCGACAACGATCGGTGCTGCGGTCGGCCTGATCGTTGCAACCCTTACAGCCCGGATTCTCGATTGTGACCGACCCTCGGTCAGCGCCGGCTTGTTTGGCTTCAACGGTATTCTCGTCGGCGTTGCGCTGCCAACATTCATCGCTGCAACACCGCAGCTCTGGTTCTATATTGTTATCGGGTCTGCCTTCAGTACTGTTGTCACCTCAGCTTTCGGCGCGACGCTTACCAAAAGCTGGGGAATTCCAGGGTCCACCGGTCCTTTCGTTCTCACAGGGTGGCTGATGGTTGCAGGCGCTTACTCCTTAGGCGCTCTGACCGTCATCGGGGACAGCGCGAAGCTGGTGTCCGACTATGTGCAGGGAACAACAATCATACCTGCGCCCGTCGAGGCTCTTCAGATATTCTTTCGCAATATCGCGCAGGTGTTCCTGCTGGGCAGCGCAACCAGTGGTGCGATCATACTGGTCGGCATCTTTATTGCTTCCCGTCCGGCAGCCATTGCCGCCGCGCTGGGGTCGCTGATCGCCCTGGTGACCGCAATCTTTATGCGCGCCGATCCAGCCGTCGTCATTCAGGGTCTCTATGGCTTCAGTCCGGTACTGACTGCCATTGCTGTTGGTGTTGTTTTTCTCAAAACTGACAGCAAAGTCATCGCCTATGCTGTTCTTGCAACCATAGCGACGGTCTTCATCCAGGGCGCTTATGACGCAATCATGCCTCCAATGGGCCTGCCTTCTTTCACAGCGCCTTATGTGCTGACAATGTACTTATTTATCGCGCCAAGAAAGATACTGCCACCGCATCCGCATCGAAATGTCAAACAGCACATGCTCACAGACAAATAGAGTATTTGTCAGATATCGAACGAAGATTATGAACTTTAGTTCTGAAGGAAGGCAACATGCATAATATCAGCGCGGGAGACACCGCCTTTATCCTGATCTGCACTGCACTTGTCTGTATGATGACCCCTGCGCTTGCGCTGTTCTACGGCGGTCTTGTCAGACAACGCGACGTGCTTTCAATCATGATACAAAACTTCGTCTGCATGGGTGTTGTGGGCCTGATATGGGTGTTTGGCGGCTTCAGCCTCGCATTTGGCCCAACGCTGGGCGGCGTAATCGGCGATATCACCCGCTATTTTGGCATGTACCATATCGGTATTGACCCCAATCCGGCCTTTGCCCCCAATGTGCCGTTCATTATGGTCTTCGCCTATCAGATGATGTTTGCTATTATCACGCCGGCGCTGATGACCGGTGCATTTGTCGGGCGCATCAGGTTCGGCGCTTATCTGTTCTTCATCGCCTTCTGGACGATCCTTGTGTATCTTCCGGCGGCGCACTGGATCTGGGGCGGCGGCTTCCTTGCAAAGCTCGGTGTTGTGGATTTTGCCGGCGGCATTGTTATTCACGCATCGGCAGGCTTCTCCGCCCTTGCTGCCGCAAAATATCTCGGTAAACGCAAATTTGCGCCCGGCGAAACGGGGTCTCAGCCTGCAAGCCTCCCGCTCGTTGCTATCGGCGCCGGATTGTTGTGGTTCGGCTGGTTCGGTTTTAATGCAGGCGGTGCCTATGCCGCCGACGCACTTGCAGCCTATGCATTCACCAACACAATGCTCGCCGGATCCATCGCCATGCTGGTCTGGATGTTCTGGGAATGGAAAGAAAGCGGCCATCCTTCATTTTCAGGTGTTCTGGTCGGCGCCGTTACCGGCCTCGCCACCATTACTCCGGCAGCAGGCTATGTCGAGCCGATGACCGCTCTGCTCATCGGCGCGATCGGCGCCTCCGTTTGCTTTAATGCAAAATACGTTCAGAAATGGCTCAACATTGATGATACGCTCGAAGTCTGGCGCGCGCACGGCGTCGGCGGTATGACCGGTGCCATCCTGATTGGCGTCGCAGCCAGTTCCAGCATCAATGCCGTTTCGGCAAGTGCCTATCAGCTTGGCATTCAGCTTCTCGCCGTCATTATCGTCGCGGCCTACGCCTGGACCGTCACAATGTTGCTTCTCAAAGCCATCGATGCGTGCGGTCAGCTGCGTGTGCCCGACGATATACAGCGCGAAGGCCTCGATGATCAGCTCTATGGCGAAAATGCCTTCAATCTTTGGGGCATGAAAACGCATATGGATAAGTAAATCTGAAATAAT
>Ga0256901_1001578_pt1 | contig 11295 bp, 11 predicted proteins | sample MC6MC0689MT_FD_190200 | JGI IMG/M metagenome (GOLD analysis project Ga0256901, IMG submission 190200) | Metatranscriptome of enriched soil aggregate microbial communities from Iowa State University, Ames, United States - MC6-MC0689-MT... | ecosystem: Environmental > Terrestrial > Soil >... | reverse complement strand
CAATTTTATATTTTGTAAGAGATCATATAAAGGAAAATCCAACTTTCGTTGAAGAAAATTTGGCCGACATCTGTGCATCTGTACAACATAGCATTGTCAATATTCTTTTAAATAAGTTAAAAAAGGCAGCTAAACAGTATAATTGTAATCAAATTGCCATTGCTGGTGGTGTTTCTGCAAATTCCGGTTTGCGTAATACATTGCTGGGTTTGCAAGATGCTTTGGGCTGGGAGGTATTTATTCCTAAATTTGAATATTGCACAGACAATGCAGCTATGATTGCCATAGCTGGTTACCAAAAATTTCTTGAAGGAGATTTTGTGGGACAGGATGTATCGCCAATGGCGAGAATGAATTTTTAATAATACACTTATATGCAAGCAAATAGTTTTATCTTTTTTGGGTTATTAGCAATTCCACTAATTGTGTTTTTAATTTGGGTAATTAAACAAGATAAAAAGAAGAATTACTTGGGTTTAGTGCTGTTAGTGATTGGTGCTATTATCGCTACCTATACTATTGTAAGGCTAGATGCTTCTTTCGTGAAGGAAAAAATGCAGCCACAATCTGCAGCGCCTAAGGCTTCTAGTTTTAGATAGTCTTATTATGCATAAGAAATATCTGTTGCTTGCTTTCCTTTCTGTTTGGTCTGTGTGGGTTTTTGCACAAGCAGATTGGACTTTGAAAAGCTCCAAAAACGGAATGGATATTTACACCAAAACTATTTCTTCTTCTGGTTTAAAGGGCATTAAGGTAAAATGTAGTTTGCCAGCAAAACTATCCCAAATGGTAGCCCTAATTTTAGATGTAAATTCAGGTGAAGATTGGGTTTATGGTACTAAATCAAGTATTTTACTTAAAAGGGTTTCTCCATCAGAATTGTACTACTATTCGGAAGTTGATATTCCTTGGCCCATAAATAACAGAGATTTTATAGCACATTTAATGGTTAGTCAAGATGCCCGCACTAAAGTAGTCACCATAAATGGACCCACTGAAGCAAGCTATCTGCCTGTCAAAGAAAATATCATCCGTGTAAATCGCTCTAATGGTAAATGGGTATTAACGCCAATAAAAAGCAATCTTATCCAAATAGATTACACTTTAGAAGTAGATCCTGGAGGCACTATTCCTGTTTGGTTGGTTAATCTTTTTGCAACCAGTGGTCCTGCAGAAACATTTAAGAAAATGAAAACGCAAATTCAAAAGCCACAATATGTGAATGCGAATTTGAGTTTTATCGATAACAATTGAGCGTCCATCAAAATAGAAAGCACTAAAATTAAAAAGGGCCATCAATATTAAAATGATGACCCTTTTTTATACTATAATAAGATTATTGTTCTTCTAACTGTTCGCCAGTAACTTCTGTTCTTATTTTGTTTTCAATCTCTTCAGCTAATTCTGGGTTATCCAAAAGTAATTGCTTTACCGCATCTCTACCTTGTCCCAATTTAGTATCTCCGTAAGAGAACCAAGAACCAGCTTTTTTGATGATGCTAAAATCAACACCTAAATCAATAATTTCGCCAACCTTGGAAATGCCTTCTCCAAACATAATGTCGAATTCTGCAATACGGAAAGGAGGAGCAACTTTGTTTTTCACAATTTTAACTTTTACACGGTTACCAGACACTTCATCAGAATCTTTAATTTGAGAAGTTCTACGGATATCTAAACGTACCGAAGCATAAAATTTCAAAGCATTACCACCAGTGGTAGTTTCTGGGTTACCAAACATTACCCCAATTTTTTCACGCAATTGGTTAATGAAAATACAACAACATCCAGTTTTAGCAATGGTACCTGTTAACTTACGTAAAGCCTGGCTCATTAAACGAGCCTGTAAACCCATTCTGCTATCACCCATTTCGCCTTCAATCTCTGCTTTTGGAACCAACGCCGCTACCGAGTCAATTACAATTACATCAATAGCGCCAGAGCGAATTAAGTTATCTGCAATCTCTAAAGCTTGCTCACCATTATCTGGTTGAGAAATCAATAAGTTATCAGTATCAACACCTAATTTCTTCGCATAAAACTTATCAAAAGCATGCTCCGCATCAATAAATGCAGCAATGCCGCCTTTTCTTTGCGCTTCGGCAATAATATGTGTAGCTAAAGTAGTTTTACCAGAAGATTCTGGTCCATAAATTTCAATTACACGACCTTTAGGCACACCGCCTATGCCCAAGGCAATATCTAAGCTAATAGAGCCAGTAGATATGGCTTCCATGTTTTCTACAGCTTGGTCACCAAGTTTCATGATAGAACCTTTACCGTATGATTTTTCAAGTTTATCTAAAGTAAGCTGTAAAGCTTTTAGTTTTTCTGCGTTTGGATTCATGTCTTTTTTCAAAATTCGTGTTTAAATATAAGTATACGGATCGGCAAATAATATTCAAATTAAATAACTAATAATTTTAGCAAAAATATTGAAATGTTTTTAATTAATGCAAATTATTTTGGTATTTTTTTATTCTTTGCTTATTTCTTTAGTTTTATGCAGCTTTTCGTAGTATTGGCAAAAGTAGGTAAGCTCACAAATATTACATTTCGGACTGCGGGCTACACAAATATATCTGCCATGCAAAATTAACCAATGGTGCGCTATGGCAATGGTATGTTCTGGAAGATTTTTTACCAAGTCTCTTTCTACGGCTAGCGGAGTTTTGCCTTTGGTTAGCCCCAGTCTATTAGCTACCCTAAAAACATGCGTATCTACCGCCATAGCGGGCGCATCGTATACCACAGAGGCAATTACATTTGCCGTTTTTCTGCCCACGCCAGGCATTTTTTGTAATTGGTTAACGTCCGAAGGTACTTCATTATTAAACTCGTTGACCAACATATTTGCCATTCCCACCAAATGTTTGGCCTTATTATTAGGGTAACTTACACTTCTAATATAGTCAAAAACAATGTCGGGCGTAGTTTCCGAAAGCGCTTTTGCATTAGGAAAACGTTGAAAAAGCGCCGGTGTTACCTGATTAATTCGCTTATCGGTACATTGTGCCGATAGAATTACAGCTACCAATAATTGATATGGATTGTTGTAATGCAATTCAGTTTCTGCATGCGGTTGTTTGGTAGAAAAATGCTCAACAAAATGCTGATAGCGTTCTTTTTTTAGCATAAACAAAATTACGATTATTAGTTCATTGGTTCAACAGTTCATTAGTTTTTTGAAAATGAGAGGTCGGTATTTCATTGCAAAAGTAGCCCCGCTTTGGACTGTAGCCCTCGTTCGAAACTCTCTCGCGGCTCTGTCGTTGCAATCGGGTTTAAAAAACTTAAACCTTAGCAAAGCACTCTCAAAAACTGTATATCAGTTTCTTTGATAATGACCGTGTCGTGGGGTTGAAAACGTAAAAATTATCACTTACAACTTAGATTCAAAAAAAACCTACCTTTGTACTAATGGCTCGTAAATCAACATCTTCAAAAACAAAGAAACCTTTATTTAAACGTGTAGCAATAATTGCAGGGAAAGTACTGTTGTGGTTTTTTATGTTTTCTATAATTTGGGTGCTAGGTTATCGCTTTATCAATCCGCCAATTACATTTTTAATGGTACAGCGTAATTGGGAGCGCAAAGCCGACGGCAAACCTGCGAAAATTAAAAAAGAGTGGGTGAAATTCGAAGAGATTTCCGACAATATGAAGCGTGCTGCAGTATCTGCGGAAGACCAGCTTTTTCTAAAGCACATGGGTTTCGATATAAAGGCGATAGAGAAGGCGTACAAAAACAATGAAAAGAAGGGCAGCAAGAAGAAAAAGATAAAAGGTGGAAGTACGATCTCACAGCAAACAGCTAAAAATGTGTTCTTGTGGCCAGGCCGCTCTTATGTACGTAAAGCATTTGAGGCCTATTTTACATTGTTAATCGAAGTACTGTGGAGCAAAGAGCGCATTTTAGAGGTATATCTAAATGTGATAGAAATGGGCGATGGGATTTATGGTGCCGAAGCTGCCTCCCAAGCTTATTACGGTCATTCTTGTAGAAAAATGAAAAGATCCGAAGCAGCACTAATTGCAGCCTGTTTCCCAAATCCGCTACGTTGGAATCCAAATAAAGCTACAAGTTATATTAAGCATAGGCAATATCTCATCATGAGAAATATGAAAAGATTAGGTCCGTTGGATTTTTAATTTTCTTCCCTATCCTTCTTTTTATTCCACTTAATTTTTAGCTCGCCATCTTCATCTACCGCCTTTAAGTGTAATACAATGCCTTTCATTCTGGCCAGTTCCCGTTCTTCTTTGTCTATAATATCAGCACTTTTTTTAGGATCTCTTAGTGGAATATCCATCGCAATATTGGTTCCGCTATTAAAACCATAAACACCTTTTACGTCGAAATTCAATGCAGTAGAGTTAATTTTCATCGGACTAATGTCTACTTTATCGCCACGTAGGGTTAGGCTGCCATTAAGTTTCTCTAACTGTACATTAGATAGGTTGCGGCTTCTGAAAACAAACTTTCCAACTTTTTCCAAAGGCTCGAAACCAATTAATGCGGCTTTGTCTAAGGTGAAATTCACTTTCCCGTACATAGATTTTGGTACCATGTTGCCTTTAGCCGTTACATTGCCCGATGCATTTACATTTGCCGAAAGAAAACCTTTTAAATTCTTACTTGTTACCGATTGCTGCCCAAAATTATCGAAAGCATAGAAAAATTCCTTCACACTTACTTTAGCAATATTCGCATTTAACTTCATTTTATTTACAGCACCCAGCTGTTCAATCTTTCCGGTAAGATTAATTAGGCCGCCAGCATGTTGCACGGCAATTTTATTGAAATGAACACCATTGCCAATTAGCGAAATATCAGCATTTAAATTGCGGGCAATAAACTTATTATACACCGCTCTATTTACTTTAAGCTTCAGGTGAACCTTAGATTCTTCTAGGGCTGTACTCAACTGTTCGGAAGCTTCCTTCAGTGCATTTTTAGTAGAAGTTGTTTTGCGCTTCGACTGCCTAGGTGCTAAAAAAGGCATAAACTCATTTAAATATAAATTCGGACTATTTAAGTTTACATTAATTTCAATCTTTTTTGGATCGGTATAATAGAAGTTTAAGAAATTTGCGATAGCACAGTTCATGTTTAAAATACTTCGACCAAGTTGGAAACGACTGTTGGTAATATTTAAATCCTTCTGGTTAAAGTTTAAGTCAAGCGAACTGTTTACCAATTTTAAATTGCGGGGCAGGTAGGTGATATTTGCATTTTTAATGGCTATTTTTCCATGAATTACAGGCTTGGTAAATAAGAAATTGTCAATGTCTGCCTGGCAAAATAATCTTAAATCAGCGGTGCCTTTTTCAAATTTAAAGGTTTCCCCATCAAAAGATTGGTTAAGCCTTTCCAGATCAAACTTAGACGTAATTAAGCCTTGTGCCAAAGGTTTCTCCAAATTTGAAACCGAAAATGTGTCTACCTTAATTGGAGCATTGTAATAGTTGGCCGTCAGTCCATAAAACCGGATGATAGAATTTGCATCGCCAATGGGTTTGCTCGTTGTATCTTGATTAGAAAAGAAACCTGTGAAACTACAGTCTGTTAAATTACCAGATGGAATAGACAGATTGTTCTTTTGCACCGTCATTTTCACGTTAATTAGCGGGTCGCTGCTAGTTTTATCTCCATTATCAATAATACTTGCCGTTACATCAATGGGTTTTTCTATACCAAATCTTAATAGTTTGGTCGATATGTTGGGTGCTAAAATTTTAGCTACGTTTGGAAATAAAATCTGGTCGGCTTTAATGGCGATAGAAAAGGCAGACTTATTTTCAGCGACGTTGATATTAGCGCCAATACTAAACGTGTCACTACCTATTTTAATTGGCTTTTGGTCAATAATAATTACTTCCGCTTCATCGTCGTAATGCGCAGTCATGTTGCCAATAATGCTTTTATCTTTTAAGAAACTACCTTTCCTAGTGTTAAAAGCAAAACTTCTTACTTTGGTTTTAAGTTTAAAATTACCATCCCAGCGGTTTGCAGGGTACTTTATTTTCCCCTTTAATTCATCCACATAAAAACTGAAAAGCTTGAAGCGTTTTTGGTTGTCAATGACCAAATCTACATTGTTCAGATCAATAATTCTTATCTGCAAAGAACTAGAGCTCTTATCATTTTCGGCAGATTTCTTTTTTTCTTTAGCACGAAACATGCTCGTATTTGTATAGCCAGTGGTATCGGTGTATAGGTAAATGTTGGCATTGTTTATCGCCACCTTGCGGATATTGATAGTGCCCACAATTAAAGAAAGTGCATTTAGAGAAACATCAATATCTTTTGCTTGCAGTAAATCATGCTTGTGGTTAGCCCAAAGACTGTCTTTTAGCGAAACATCTTTTAAGGATACAGAAATACCTGGAAATCCCTTTAGAAGCGTGGTTTCCATGCGTGATACGGTTACTGTGCCATTTACTTTGGTGTTTACCTGACTAAGTATTTTCGCCAGAATTTCCTTGTTATTTTTATTGATGTAATAGGCCGCACCGCACCATGCAATGATGATTAATAAAAGTAGACCGCCTATAATTGTCAAAGATATTTTGAGCCAACGCTTCATGAGTAGGATTTGTAGACAAGATAACAAATAAACACTCAGGTTGTTTTAACGCTGCATCAGGAGTTAGTGGCTAGCTATCAGTTTAAAATAGATGGCTAATAATTAGAAAATCAATGGCTGTGCTACTATTGATGCTGGTCCCGCCAAACGCTTTACTTGGAGCAAACACATAGGTTTGCCCCGCGTGATCGCTTATGTCGGGTTTAAAATGAAAGTGCTGTGCACAGGTTTATGTTTATTAAACCGGATAGGAGCGGAAATACTTTTTGTTGCGTCATTTCGACGAAGTATGAGGAGAAATCTCATAGTGAAATGCTTCTGACTAACAGATTTCTCTCTGCGTTCGAAATGACGGCAAAAGAATACAAAAAGATTGCAGCGTATAGCGGGACAGCAGTTGCCAAAATGTACCGAACGCACATTTTCGAAACAATTAAACAGTTTCAACGATTAACCAAACACCTATGCGTTCAGCTGCTCGGCAAAAATTTGCTTATGCCAGCTATCTTGCAAAGGCACTTCCCACTTTTGCTCAAATTCTTCTAATGTTTGCACCAAATTGTTAAATACAATGGTTTCTAGGCCAATTTGCTTAATGGAAATTAAAGTTTCAAAATCTTCTTTTGGCGCAACATGAACTTCGTTACCAACTTTATAGGCCATGTTAAAACGATTAAAAAGGTCTAATCCATATTTAGCCTCTATTTCTTTCATGGCCCTAACAGAAGAGTCTATAGAACATCCTGTAGCGTTGGCTACTTCTTGGTCTACAGTAAGTACAATGAAATAATGGTGAAGGATTTCGGCCTTGGCCTTAAGTTGATGTCCGTGAGCTGCCCATTGTGCTACAAAACGGTTTAAGATATCCTGTATCTCTGTTGTTTCTTGTGCAGTAAATTTTCGGTTGCTCTGGTATACCCAAACTTTAGATTGTGGAGAAAAAATCATCTTTCAAATTTATCAAAATATTTAACTTACCCTTCTTAAAACTAAACTCTCATGCAAAAGTTTACATTGGACTTAAAAAAGTCCGTTTTCTTTTTGTTTGGCCTAGCTTTTTTATTGTTTTCTGGATTTGTAATTCCAGAGGATAACCGCGTTTTTATCCATAATTTACTAAACAAGTATTATAACAAGGATGGGCACGCCGAGCCTTTAAAACTCTACGAACTAAAGATTACTAACAATGGTTTCTGTAGGTATAGGAAGGTTTTTACCAATGGTAAAGAAGAGTTTTTTGCTTTTAATCTAGCCAAGTTTAAGTCAATGGATTTTTACGGCAATACCACTAGCGGGGAGTTATGGCTGCATACCAAAAGCGACGATGTGATTGTGCAAACCCGGAAGGATAAGCAGGGAGATGTAGATAGTATGGCTACTTATTTAGTTGTTCCTTTAAAGAATATTGACGTAGAGCAGTTGAATGAATTGTCTGAGCGTTTGAAGGCTTTAACGCAGCGGGATTTGGTGGCGAATAAATAGGTTATTGGTTAACTTGTTCAAAGGTTCATTAGGCAAGGTTTCTTATTTTGCCGTCATTGCCAACTCGATTGGCAATCTTAAAGCATTTACACATCAACTAAAATTTCAAAAGCTATGCAAAGAGGTGGTTGCGACTATATCATGAGCAATGTTTTCAATTCCGTGGTTTACATAGGTGTTACGTCTGATTTATTTTCAAGAGTAGCTTAACATAAAGATAAAGCCTATCCTAGTTCGTTTACCGCAAAGTACAATTGTAATAAGCTTGTTTATTTTGAAGGATTCTCTACCATTGAGGAAGCTATTGTGATAGAGAAGAAATTAAAAGGGTGGGATAGGTCTTGGAAAATGAGTTAATAGAGAAGTTTAATCCACTTTGGGAAGATTTGTTTCACGATGAGCTGTGAATAATGTGTGAGGATTAACTACTATCGCATTACGATTGACAATCGAGTTGGCAATGACGGACTACTACTTATTCCCAAGTACATTTCTCTCCCATTTGGGGAGAGATACCGCACAGCGGAGAGAGGGGTGTTTACAGTCCATTCGCTCTAGCGGTAATCTCGGCAATATCCAACACCTTAACCTCTTGCTCTTTGTCTTTCAGTTTCACACCGTCATTTAACATGGTCATGCAGAATGGGCAGCCAGCAGCAATAAACTGAGGTTCGGTAGCTAAGGCTTCTTCAATACGTTCGATATTTACATCCTTCTTGCCTTTTTCTGGTTCTTTAAACATTTGCGCACCACCAGCGCCGCAACATAAGCCGTTAGCTTTGCAGCGTTTCATTTCCACTAGATCGGCATCTAAAACTTCTAAGGCCTTTCTTGGTGCTTCATAAACACCGTTTGCTCTGCCTAAATAACAAGGGTCGTGGTAAGTGATTTTCTTGCCTTTGAAGCTTTCACCACCTTCAGCTTTCAACTTGCCTTCGTTAATTAAATCTTGTATCAGTTGGGTATGGTGTATCACTTCATAAGTGCCGCCCAAGCCTGGGTATTCATTTTTAATGGTGTTAAAGCAATGCGGACAGCCAGTTACAATTTTTTTAATGTTGTAAGCATTCAGCACTTCGATATTGGCCATGGCCTGCATCTGAAATAAGAACTCGTTGCCAGCTCGCTTCGCTGGGTCACCAGTACAACTTTCTTCTGTTCCTAACACCGCATATTTTAGTCCAACATGATGTAAGATTTTACAGATATCTCTCGTGATTTTCTGCGCCCGTTCGTCGTAACTTCCGGCACAGCCCACCCAAAACAGTATTTCTGGTTCTTCTCCTGCGGCCATTAGTTCGGCCATTGTTGGTACTTTGAATTCCATATCTTTTGTATGTAGCTTATAACTTTTTGATTTTTACCCTTAACAAATCCGCTAAGGCTTGTATTCCTTCAAATGTGCCCTTAAAATACATGTCTTTTTTAAAGTTACTTATGAAGTATTTGTTCATGATTTCATCAGTTTCTTTATCAGAAATTAGTTTTTCAATTCCATATCCGTTATTTATTCTAATTAGTCGATGACTTTTAGAAAAACCGATTAAAATACCGTTATTTTCATGTTTTTTCCCTACGCCCCAATTCTTTGCAACTGCTAGTGTAAAATCAAGAAATTCGTTTTTAGCGACCATTGTCGTATCAAAGGTGGCCACAGCAATTTCGATTCCTGTTTCTATTTCAAATGCTTTAATTAAGCTAGATAAAGAGTCTTGTTGGCCAATGTTAAAGTTCTTTTCATAGTCATTAACGTATCCAACAGGTTTTGGGATTTGATAGTCGTTTGATGGAGTGTTCTTTGGGTTTTGAGCACACGCATAAAAAAATATCAATAATAAGCCGATTAATAATCTAAGTTTCACGATTTATTCTTGTTTATACTTAATTCCCTTCACTCCAATTAAACCTGTCTGCTGGCGAATATTTCCAAGGTGCACCATTGTTTTCTACGTTGCCCAACATGGCATTAATACTCGCAGGAGCAACAGATTCTTCCATTACCGCATATCGTCTTAACTCTACAATGATTTCTAGTGGGTCGATATTTACTGGACAAGCTTCTACACAGGCGTTGCAACTGGTGCAAGCCCAAATTTCTTCTCTAGTGATGTAATCGTCTAGCAGCGATTTGCCGTCTTGGTGGTCTGCGCCATGTTTATCAATGTTTTTACCCACTTCTTCCATACGATCGCGGGTATCCATCATAATTTTACGAGGAGAAAGTAGTTTTCCTGTAATGTTTGCCGGACATACGGAAGTGCATCGTCCACATTCTGTACAGGTATAGGCGTTCAATAGATTTATCCTGCTAAGGTCTTGCACATCTTTTGCGCCAAACTTTCCAGGAGCGGTTTCTGCAGGTACAAATGAAGGGTCTAACATTGCTTTCACCTCATTGGTAACACTATCCATGTTGGTGAACTGACCTTTAGGTTTTAGGTTAGAAAAATAGGTGTTCGGAAACGCCAGCATGATGTGGAAGTGCTTAGAGTAGGGCAGGTAATTAAGAAAACCGAAAATACCTACAATGTGAAACCACCAGCAGAAACGTTCAATAAATATTAAACTATCAACGCTGCTTGGAAGTAAACCGACCAATAAACCACTTACAGGAAAAGCTCCAGCGGTAACGTAGTGCGTAGCACCTAAAGTTTGCAACTTTATATCTGCTGCATTCATGGTTAAGAAAGCAGTCATCAATAATATTTCTGTTATTAAGATATAGTTGGCATCTGATTTAGGCCAGCTTTTCATTTCTACACCAGAGAAACGTTTTATTTTTACAATGTTCCTGCGGATGAGGAAAATAACACAGGCTAGCCAAACGCCTGCGGCCAATAGCTCAAAACTTCCAATCAGGAAATTGTAAAAACCGCCCAATCCGGCGAAAACCCTGTGAGTACCAAATGCGCCATCTATTACAATTTCTAAAACTTCTAGGTTAATGATAACGAAACCCAGGTACACCACCAGGTGCAAAAAGAATGGCACTGGTCTAACAGCCATTTTAGTTTGCCCAAAAGCAACCTTTAGCATCGTCATTAGGCGCTCCTGAGGTTTGTCGGTGCGATTAACCGGCCTGCCTAATTTAATATTGCGGATAACCTTGCGAGCATTGTAAGCAAATAATGCTGTGCCAGCTAGGGCTAAAATGACGAATATAATTTGTGAAACCATAAATTTATCTAACGTAATGGTACAACGAAGTTAAAATATTTCGATT
>Ga0256901_1001577_pt1 | contig 11299 bp, 2 predicted proteins | sample MC6MC0689MT_FD_190200 | JGI IMG/M metagenome (GOLD analysis project Ga0256901, IMG submission 190200) | Metatranscriptome of enriched soil aggregate microbial communities from Iowa State University, Ames, United States - MC6-MC0689-MT... | ecosystem: Environmental > Terrestrial > Soil >... | reverse complement strand
ATCAGAAGATAATCGAGATGGTCGTAAGGAATATCCAGAAGCCGCTGCAGCCGGATGAGACGGTTCATGCGATCAAGCCGGTCATCCGTCAGGTCATGGAGCGTTAAATTACCCTCATTATCGGCCGACAGAGACATGGCCGGTTTCAGGCCGCCATGCAGATAAACCGCACCGTAATGATAAGGTTCATGCGTCGTCTGATCGGTGACCGGCCCTATCCCAACTTTTGGGTTGCCTGTAAAGCACAGGTTGCGGACGACAATATTCGGCGATACGGCAACGCGGTTTGCACCGACATGCACGGCAAGCATATTTTCGAGATCAGATACTGACAGACCGGTTTTTTGTGTCAGCATCCCGACATTACTCATCATACCGGCGAAATTCTTCTGCGTTCCATCGATCAGTCCAAAATATTTTACGAAGAACGCACGTTGCTCGTAGGTATAAATGTCACCATTGTTATAGTCAGAAGTCGCCACGGTATAACTGATATCACGCCAGTAACGATTATTATAACTGTCATACATACGCAGAAAGAAACTAAAGCGTGTGTTACTAAATGTGTCGAAATGGTCGAACCATGGCATAGTCACTGCACAGGTTTGATATGATTCACCAGAGTCCAGATAGACGTTATTTACCTCAAAGCTCGCCTGATCAGTTTTACCACTCGACCAACGGTAGTAAACTGCATCGTGCCAACAAAGCGTTTTGTTTGCCCCATTAGAGTCACGAACAACAATGTTCGTGTAGCTGTTTCTACTCTCTGCTTTGTTGATTGTCTGGGTCACTCCGCTGACAACGGAATCCTGCGGCGGTGTGATATAGGCCGAAAAACCCAACTGATACCATGGTGTCAGTTCTGACACAGAATATTTGCCTGGAGTGGTAACGTAAATTGAAAAATCCGAAGGCCATTTCAGGCTGGGCCCACCGACATGCATGACGGTTGTGAAATAAGGAGCATGCTCTATGGTGTCACGCAGCGCGGGCGATATCTGACTGCCAATCCGGACAGCGTCATTCATCCGACCAGATCGGGTCGGTGACTGCCCCTCCTCGAGAACAGAATTAAATCGTTGCTGGAAGATTCCGTATCCGTTCACCTGCCATACTACGACCCAGCCGCCATCCTTCAGTCCGGCTACATTCATGTAATCATATTTTCTGGACGGATCATCAACGATGACCGTTTCCTCGGAAACATTTCTGCCAGCGCTGTCAAAAACCTGTTGGGAGATAGCGGACGAATTCGATTTGGCCAATGCCACCACCCAGCCGCCATTCCTGAGCAGACTGCAGGACCCCCTGGAATTTCCCCCGTGGTCAATGACCATCTCGGATGACATTTTTCCATCGGCGTCAAAAATAAACTGCTTCATTTCGAAAGCGCCATAGCTACTAAGCGCTACAAAAACCCAGCCGCCATCCTCAAGAGCAGTTAATGTTTTTCCGTATAACGCATTTTTAGCATAATGAACTGCACCGGGCACTCCGATTTTACTACCGTCAGCCGCAAACCTTTGTAGTTTAGAATCAAATGTTCCAACGCTGATCCAGGCAACAACCCAGCCACCATTCTTCAAACCCGCTACCAGCGGCTCCGAGTCACCCTTTTCCGATGCTTCATTGACCTGAATCTCCTGACCAACTGCCAACCCGGTGACGTCAAAGCGCTGCTGATAAACATTCCACTTCGCGTTTGTCTCTGCCTGACCTTCCCACACGACGATCCAGCCGCCATCTTCCAGACTGTCAATCGACGGATTTTGCTGCACGCCTTTTGTATTGGAGTTAACCAGCGTCTCAGGACCGGCTGGTTCCCCAAAACGGTTATAGCGTTGCTGATAAATGTCCCATTTATCGCTCGCCTGCCCCTGACTGTTCCATACGACAACCCAGCCGCCATCGTTTAGTCCTTTGACATCAGCTTCACTCTGACTTCCCACCGTGAAAGAGTTTACCCTGACTTCCCCGTCGACTCTTGCGCCAAAGCGATCAAAACGTTGCTGATAAATGCCCCAGCCACTGCCGTCCTGACCATTCTTCTGCCAGGCAACAACCCAGCCACCATCGCTGAGCGCAGCCACAGTTGGCCTTTTATCATCCGCTACAACGCCGCTGACACGCTCTTCATGATCTTTCATCTCAACGAGACGGTGCTCAGGAAACCAGGGCCATACCGGATCGGCCCGAAACTTGACATCGGCAAGCGTCGTATCAATCGCTTCCATTCCTCGCAGCGCCTGCTCATGGGCAAAATGATAGGGAAGATTGTTTGGATAAAAAGTGGAGGCAAGCCCCTCATCGACGGACTGCTGAGTGCCAATCGCCGGCTTGATGGCGCTGCTCAGTACTTTATTGACAATTTCAAGCGTAGGAATGACCTTGTTGACTGCATCTTCGTCAATAACCAGAGCAGGGATATCCGGCCGGCGCTTCGCAAGTGTGTTGACCAGATTCTTGTTATAGGCGCGGTCTTCCTGGCGTATCGCGAGATTATACAGAGATGTCAGATAAGCGGCAGGCGAGGTATTTGCGTCAATCGATCCATCTCGCGCCATCGCTTGCCAGTCCGGATTAAACTGCGCAACATACGATGGACCTTCAACCGAAAACGGACTGGATGAAGCGGTTGCACGGACCTGACGCTGCTGGCGATAGGCGAAAGCGACCTGCTGCGCATAGCCCATCGCCAGATCGTAGACCTCCGCGGCTGCGCTGTGTGACAAAATTTCGAAGTGTCTGCGCATAAACTGATCACGTGGCAGGCGCGCGATGTCAAAGACTGATTCATAGCCACTCTGAGCCAGCATGTTCTTTTCAATGCCAGCCTTCTCTTCAAGCCGCGCAATCAGTCTGCCTGCATTATCCGACATAGTGCCCTCAGGGGTGTCCGGAGACAGAAAGGCGGGTCCGGCACAGCTCATCACTGCGCGACACCGCCACTTACATGTCTCATCGTTTGGTTGAATACTCAGATTTCATTGCAACGCGGCATAAGACTATGCCCCGTTCACATACCATTCTGAAATGGGTTCCATCGGCCTTACCTTCCCCCAAAAAGTTACCTGTGATATAGTATCGGCTCACAGATATATTTCAACAAACAATTACTATTCTAGTTTATATTCTAATTTCCTAATTGAGACATAATGAATACTTATGCGTCACTGACGAATTCACTGAAGGGTGGATCGAAGTTTGATTCAAACATGTTTTTTGAAGGCAGTTATGCGCAGAGGCCATCTTCGTGAAACCGAAAGACCTGTCTTGAGTTGTTATCGCCGATGGAGGCAGTCAATCGCGAAACGGCCGTCGCCCGGCGCAAAATCGTGCGATCTTCACTGACGTCCTTTGATGACTTCGTTGTGGTCCGACATGGCGGGATGGTCCACCCCAATATGGCAACCGGAATACAATCTACCGGTGATTTCGGCTGGAGCGAAGCCCGGGGACTGAAAGGCCATTTCGCTCTCACTGGCCAGGGTCATAACTGATAGGGGCCGCTAAAGTATCGATGGCCATCGGTTCGCGCTTATTCCGGCACAGGCAGAAACGAGGCTTATCGATGAGGCCCTGGCCGCTTGCGGGGAAGGCTCACCAATAAATCTTACTGTCTGGCTTGCAGCGTCATCAGTGAGAAATAATCACGACCCGCTGTTATCGACAGCGGGCCTGTCAGGCCTGCCCCTTAGCCCAGGCAATGATCCCAAAGGTTTCACCTCCGCCCTGCATGCCCGAATACGGCCTGTCGCCCTTCAATCTGGTCGTCGACCGGCAGTTGCATAATGCCGGTCCGATTTTGCTTTCACGATCTACTTCTTACGTACCCAGTCTTCTTCGGCCCGCCCGTTTTACGGGGTGTCTGCTTCTGCGTCACTTGTGTTGCTCCACCAACCATCTTTTCGTGCAATGCCTTTCGCACTTCTGAAGCAAAGCTCGCACCACCATTAAGTGCGGTATATTCAACATGGATCAGCACATCGTCCAGCGCATCAAGCAGTGCCTTCTGCTCAGCATCAGCGGCGAATGTGGCGCTGCCGATCTTCTCATCAATCGAGCGCGGAAACTCAAGCGTCCAGCCTGATACCGCACCAGTCCCTTCAAATGGCAGATAGCGTCCATCCTGAACAAGCAGCGCGAAGGTCCCGTCGTCAGCAAGCCCACCCGACAGCGCCACTTGCTGACTGGGTCGCAGATTGGTGACTACACCACTGTCCGCCGGCGGCGTCGTTCCATTCAGCAACGCCTTGACGGCGCTGATATCCGCTTTAAGCGTCGTCGAACTGGACGTTTGTGTCAGCAATGCCCGCACATTCTGATAGGGTCCAAGAAGCGTTGGTAAGGTGACACTGACTTTGTGCAGCCGTCGCGCATACAGACCCGGATAATCATTGTCGAAAAGCTGCTGCGTCAGTTTGAAATTCTCAAACCGTCCTTTCTTCTTCTCTGTTTGGAAATCCTTGCCCTGCGCACTCAAAAGCGCCTTTAACGACACCGTACGGCTGATATTCAAACGCCGGTCATTGCGGGTATAATAGGCGCGCTCCATTTTTTGCAGATCAAGCGTCAGGGCCTGCCCCGCAAGCAAGCCACGATAGGAATTGTTCCAGGCATTGGTCCGGACAAATGTTGTTGCAAAATCACCCTGCTCATACTGCCAGCATGACTGGACGTTGAGACACAGCGACAACACGCTGTCATACGCCTGATAATAAAGTGCCGATAACTGCCCGTTCAGCCAGTGATAAAGACTGGCCTGCGTAAACCGGGCATTGAGGAACTTCAGCATGTCCTGCTGCTGCTTTTGTTGCAGCGTTGCCTGTTCGATCGATGTCCGGACCGCCTGCTGGCGGACAGCCAGGGCATCAAGCTGCTTGCCAATCATCTCCGATTCAAGCTGCGCCTGAATGGACTGTTCCTGCCAGTCATCACGACGGCGGCGATAGGTTTCAGTCTGCGCCAGGCGCGCTGACTGAATCTCAAGAGCCTGACGCTGGATACCAAATCCTTCGCCAACCGCGCGGGTTACCGCACCATAGTGCGCGCCACCATTTGCTACGCCAAAAATATTGGGGGCAAGATCAACCGTACCGCCAGATATGTAAAGCGCCTTCTCAATCGCGCCCATAATGGTTGATTGCTGGAGTAAGTCCATTGACTCCTGTTCGCCGTCACTGATGTTCTCGTTATAATTCTCCGAGTAAAACTCATAACGCTGATCAGCGATGGCTTTCTGGGCCTTCAGCGTCTCAGCGTCTGCTTTGAGCGCATTGAGCTCCTGTTTCTGCAGACTAATGGCAAAACCGGAGAGGTCCACCATCTGTTGCTGACCCAGCTCAAGCTGCTGCGCAGCTTCGCCCCGTTCGATGAAACTCAGCAACTGATCACCAAACTGGGTCAGCATGGTCACAGCTGATGTTGCGACCGGGAGCAGCGACTGGAACCGGTAAGGAAGCACGATCTGTGCCGATCCCACCGCGGAATTGCCTTGTGAGCCCGCCTGAGCCCGCTGCGACAGCAGTGCACGCGGATCGGCAGGAGGTTCGTATAAAGGCAGATCCAGTGGCCTGCCATCAATCGACAGATTATGACGCAGATTATAAATCCGCGCATCGAGCGTCTTCCAGTGCGCAAGCAGCTCGCTGTTAAGCGGCGCGCGGAAGTTCGGATTATCCAGCTGAATCAGCGCCGAACTGTTCGCTGAAGGCATATCCAGTACATTGAGCGCCGCGGTCTCCTCAAAATTGCGCAGCGAACTGTTCTGCAGATTTGTAAGTGTATCAAGCGATAGTGTTTGCCACTGTTCGCTCAGCGTCACATCCGGGCTCGGCCCCAGCAGTTCCAGCGCCATATCATAATAAACCCGCGCTGCTGTCAGACCTTCGCGTGTCACCCGGCGGAACTGACTGTCACCCATTCCGATCAGTGTCTCAACATAGGCGATGAAAACAGTCTTCTGATAAATAACCGGATTGGCGTAAGCCAGCGCATCCGGATCAAGCAGCGCCCCTGGCGTATAGGCGCCCGGGATATAACTGTGAGTATTGGTTACATCCGCACCGACACTGATTGCAAAATTGTTCCAGTAATCAGGCGCGGTGATATTGGTAAAGACATCCTCCTCTTTGTTCTTCGCACCCGGATCAAAGATATATTGAAACCACTTCTGGGCCAGAACATGCTGTCCTTCGGACGCAAAGCGGCTGCCAACCATAAATGGCACATGGAAGAACAGCTCCCAGAAATAGAGCCCGTTCGCACCCAGATAATCCATCGGCTCAAGCTCGAACTCGGCGTCATCATGGGCCTGCAATCGCGGCTCAACGGGCGTTGCCTGGGTAACATAGCTCATCAGCGCATCAAGACTGTGGTTGGCTTTTGTAATCAGCAATGGAACAAATGTTGTATTCAGGCGCGTGCTCTCAAGCGCCGTAGCACTGACGTGATCCTCCCATCCGAGCGCCCGGCCCGAAACACTGTACCGCTGCTGATAAATACTGCGCAACGCATTACCCTGGCCGATGGATGCCCAGGCAACAACCCAGCCGGCATCCTCGCCATTTTCATCCACCTGGAGCCCGACGATTGCAGGCACATTCTGATCACCTCGGGTAAAACTGTTAACCCGGTTTTCGCGGCCTTCTGCCTCACCGTCCATATCGTAGCGCTGCTGGAAAATCTCCCACGCTGCCTCGCCACCGACATCGACCTGCCAGGTCACAACCCAGCCGCCGTCATCCAGGCCGGCGATATTCACGTAGGTGATGCCATAATTTGCTTGCCCATCAACTCTCTGAGGACTGGCGACGCTGTTACCGCCGACCGTGAACCGCACCTGATAAACATGGTTGTCGACAGACCAGGCAATCACCCAGCCGCCATCTTCAAGGCCGCAAACACAGGAGTTGTGTGGTTCGGGATTATAGCTGCTCACGACAGCCCCTGAGTTAATCGGGCGACCCAGCTGATCGTAATGGCGCATCATTATATTGTGCTGACCGGATCCCGACTTCTGGATCCAGGTGACAACCCAGCCACCTTCTACAAGCCCCGTAACCGTCGGTCGCTGCAGCTTGTAGGCCTTCGCCGAAGGCTCAGAGTTGATCTTCGAGATAGCACCGGCTTCCCCGCGGGCATTATACACCCTTTGCATGAAATCATAGCCGCCTGAAACGGTCACCTGCCACACAACAACCCAGCCACCATCTTCGAGAGCCGCGACACAGCAATTTGCTTCTGAAGACGAGTTGCCGGGTAACTGTTCGCTTCCGACTTTGTTACCGTTTTTATCAAACCGCTGCAGCCCTATTCTCCCATAGGACGGATATAACCAGACGACCACCCAGCCACCATCTGTCAAACCTGCAGCAGATGGGACCCAGTTATACCCACTCGGAACGTTCACTCTGGCTTTTGGCCCAACGCGTCCGCCATTGCGGTTGTATCGCTGCTGCATGATATCAAAATTCTGACTTGCATCCGGGCGGGCGGCCCAGACAACCAGCCAGCCACCATCTGCAAGTGATGTTATGTTGGGATCTCCGTCATCGGCATCCGGGCTCAGCGTGTTATGTAACCCGTCCAGTGTGAGAAATTGTACAGTTCCTTCGTTCTCATCATAACGCGAACGGATATTCGGACCCAGTTTTGGCGTTTTATTGTCGACAAGATGCGCCTGAAAGCTCCAGAGTCTCTCACCAAAGAAAATGTCCTGGTGGTCAGCCCATTCCAGCATTTTCGCCCGGACCTGATACTTATATAATCCATTCACCGGTTTATCCGTGGTCAGATGAATACGATGCGTGACCTCCAGTCCGGTACCAGGTTCATATTCTGTGCGTTTGGGAAGGTTTCTGTACTCCAGTTCCTGATTGTCTTCGCTAAGGCGGAGCTCAATTTCCGGCTCGAAGGCAGCTACGGGAAAGTGCAGTTCGGTGAAGTCCAGATAGTTCGTGAGGAGGTAAGGCCTTCCGGCCACATTCTGAAACCAGACGTAAACGGCATCAAATGGTTGTGAGACCGTAAATTCCAGAGTAATGGCACCCCATTTATTAGTTGCGTCGGGATGGAAACTTGCAATGGGGATTGAATCAATCTGCTGGTTTTTATTGAATATAAGTATCTTTCCTATGGCAGCCTTACCCGGGCCTGTAATGTAAATATATAGCCCCTCACTTCGATAGTGATTTCCGTTCTTAATGAAGATCGCAGCATCAATTCGATTTCCTTTAGAATCGCAAAACCAGTCCAGACTGAGTTCGGAATTATCTGCCAGGGAAATTTTGGTCTCGTGCAGGGGGACTTCAGTAGTGTTGCTGCGCCACCATTTATTTCTATGGTCAGGATCACTGGCCGTGAACGGGCAATTACCGACACTGGTAATCACCTCGAGCGTTTCACCATCCTCGAGTATTTTAATCTGTGGGGTTGGGAATGAATTGCCCCATGAAGTATTGCCGTCGGTTCCCCTCGTCCCGTCAGTTTTTAGTGATCCTTCGACAATTTCGAAGGTTTTGCCGAGCGAACAGTACTGGATAGGCTGCGCCCGTATCCCGGTTGTAACCGTTGTCGGCTTGTACAGCTTAAAATTTGCTTCCATCAACGGGCTTGTGGTTTCCAGATCCAGCATCGACGTGTCGTAATAGACAAAGGCACGTGGATGATATGTCAGATCAATTGACGGAGCACTCTCATGGTACTTAAACAGCCCTATGAACAGATTGCCCTCAATACGTGCATCACCAACCCCCTCGCGGTTAAAATCAACGAGCGCGACAGTGTCGATACTGGTCAGTTCGAATTCGTAAGTCTCATCTATTTCAAGAACTTTATCCGGCAAAAGAACAGACAGATGGTCTTCAATTGTCGTCTGCAGATCGCCGACAGCGGGCGCGGCCCAGGTATCGTCAAACCGCAAATATCCATAATGAATTGAATACTGGTGTACTTTGCTGTCTGCGTTGATCGGTGTGGGATTGCGCTCAGCCCAGCAAACATAAAGACGGTCATTAAAGTAAACGGGCCGAACCGTCCAGCTCAGCACCGTGTCACCACTAAGTGGCAAATCAATTGGCTGCCAGTCATTCCAGCAATTGGGTGTAATGACCGGATGATCGACCGAACCGCCATTTTTGGTCAGATCCATGCATCGCCAGTAGTATCGGTAGGGCTGCTCGGCGGTCCGCCCAACAAAAAAGTATTTGCCCTTGTCAAACTCAACTTCGTCACAGTAGCCATTGACGACCTGCAGATTGGCAACATCCTCAAACTCATTCAGATAGGTAAGAACCGCATCCTGAACCTGATCACGATCAAGCTGGTTCTGATTGAGCCTGTCTTCGAGTTCGCGGAAGAACACACTCTTGCCCTTGCGTGAGAATGCAGAAACATAGTTCTCAGGGTAATCGTTGACCTGCTCTGCAGCCGCCCAGATTGCATACTGGCTGTCAATTTCACGCCACTCTTCCAGATCGTCCGGACGCATCGGGTTGAATTCGGGTTCCTGATTAAGCGCTACGCGGTAGATATAGGTTTGCAGGCTGGAAATAGCCTGTGCAACCTTGCTGGTATCGACCGCTTCACTGACATCGGTGTCGATCAGAAGATACTGATAAATATCTTCATCCGTGACGTCTGTTTCACCGGCAAGCGTCGGCGCGACATAGCCCTTATAATAAGCAAGCAAAGCATCACGATGATTATTATTCAACTGATTTGCGAGTTCGTCCGACATCATCCATTCCCCTGAAACTGGTTATCCGGCAAGGTTACGCAGCAGCATCGTTTACGATGCAGCTGCAACCTGCCCCGTCGCCACAACGGCTGCCTGCCCGATATGCTGCCATTGCGCGTAATCGCTCTCCAAACGGATATTCCCGACCCGGACGAGATCATCAACGCTCAATCCGGTCTCTGTACAAAGGTCCTGCATACGCATCACAGCTGTAATCTGCGCGACGGTAAAACTGCCACTACCACTATGTTCTGTGACAAAGGACATAGCTCTCGATGTGTTGCTGAGATCCCAGCCGATCGTCGCCGATACGAGCCCGGCTATCTCCGGCGTATTGCGGAGCTGCGCACCGCCATTTGCAGTCAGACAGTTGAGCAGATCATCTTCTGTCTGCGGCGTACGATGGAGCCATCGCTGATAGGAAGCCAGTGCGTAATGATCGCGCAGCGTAACCGCAAAATCACTCTGAAGTCCGAACCAGCTGCGGTGACGGCTCAGATAATCAAGCATGGCGGGGCTCAGTTCATAAAGATGGATCAGTTCAGCATGCCGCGCAAAACGCTGGAACAGCCCGGTTGTCTCCACATCAATAGCCTGCGGTTCCCGCAAATCCTGTTGCGCCAGCATTTGCCGCAGCACATCATAGGGCAAAATCGTCAGCCAGCGACATAGGGGAAGCACCCCAGCCTGATCCATCATAAGCTGCTGAGCCACCAGCGCACTCAGCATACCATACTGCGCCTGCTGCGCCGCATAAACGAGCGCGCTCAGGGTTTTTCTTGCCGAAGTTCTGGCTTCGTCTGTCAGCTTCTGGCTGTCAGCGATCATACCAGCACTAACTTCGATCGTCTCCTGATCAAGTGTGAACAGATCATCCACCACCAGACCCTGGGAGTCGATAAGGCGCCAGAGGATACCCTGCTTGTCGGTGTGGCCGGAAAGCAGCGACAGCCAGTCAATAGACTGGCCATCAAGATCAGTCTGCGGCAAATCGGACTGTTGCAGGATATTTGCGGTTATCAGTGTTGGTGTAATCGCCTCACTGACCTGTTTGATGAAATCAAGCTGTCCCTGGGTACCCCTCTTGTCGGTAACCTCCCAGGAAGACGTCACTGCCGCAACATCGACACCGGTCTCGGTCATCCACGCTATGGTAGCTGATAGCACCATCAGCCAGTCCAGCCAGTCACGCCGGTCTTCGACAGGCTCTGAGACCGGGCGGATTGACGGCCTCGTCAATATATGAATATGGAAACCAAAACCGTCATTGCTCTCATCAAGCATCTCAACCAGGCGCAGGAAGGTTCTGATATCAAGGCCAAACCAGCGTGACAGCGTGACAACCCTGTAAAAAGCTGAAATGGTCTCAAGGCTGTTTGAGAACACATCGCCTGCCTGCGCGGCAAGAAATGCCATGTCTGAATCGGAGATCTGCAGACCCGAAGCCAGCTGTGTCATAATCCGGACATCGCGGGGGGTGGCTCGGTTGCGTGCATCAACCTCCTCCCAGTCGACCACATATGGCTGATCGAAAAGCTTCCGGCGATTGAAAACCCT
>Ga0256901_1001576_pt1 | contig 11301 bp, 8 predicted proteins | sample MC6MC0689MT_FD_190200 | JGI IMG/M metagenome (GOLD analysis project Ga0256901, IMG submission 190200) | Metatranscriptome of enriched soil aggregate microbial communities from Iowa State University, Ames, United States - MC6-MC0689-MT... | ecosystem: Environmental > Terrestrial > Soil >... | reverse complement strand
GTGTGCTTCACTCGCCGTTTATTCATCTTTTTTCATTATACCAAACATATGTTCTCGTGTAAAGAATGAGATATTTTTCCGACAAATAGCAGGCTTTTACTTCAATCTTGTCGAAAAAAGGTTAGGAACGAAATACCGAACAAGGAGAGAGGATGCTTTGATCTTTCGCCAAATCGCTTCTACCGCAGCCGTAGCCGTCCTGCTTCTATTCGTCGCTTTCATTCCTGTTTACGGAGCCTCCCCATCCGTCGCGCCTGCAGGCAATACTGATATGGCCAATAGCCGGATCATCGCCAACAATTCATCTTCAACAAAGGGAAGCGTCGCTAAAATCGTAGACGTTACCAATTTACGCAGCGGGCCGGGATTGGATTACGATATCGTGGGCAAGGCGGTCCCCGGCGTTACGCTGCCGATCGTCGATACGACAGGGGACTGGTACGTCGTACCGCTGCCTAGCGGGGAGCGCGCTTACGTCGCCAACTGGGTAGTCGAGACCGAAACGCCTCTGCGTTATGTCGTGTTTGTGGACAAGACTAACCTGCGCAGCGGCCCCGGACTGGAACACGACATCGTAGGCAAGGCCGCTTCGGGAGACACTTTGCCGATCGCCGGGGTCGAAGGCGACTGGTATATCGTTACGCTGTCGGGCGGAAAACAGGCCTATGTGGCCAATTGGGTCGTCCGGACGAACCTCGACGAACGCGAAGCGCCGAAGGTCTACATCTATCACACTCATAATCGGGAATCCTGGAAAAATGTCGCCCGTAACGTAACGGGCTCATCCGTCGACGATACGGAAATCAACATCACGTTGGTAGGCGGACATTTGGGAGAGAAGCTCACCAAGTCTGGGATCCGTTCTTTGGTAGAGACCGAGGATTTCATGGAACGGTTGAAGACGCAAAAGCTGGGCTTCTCCCAATCCTACGCGGTATCTCGCAAAGCCGTCACTAAAGCTATGAAAGCCAATCCGTCGCTGGCCTATTTCTTCGATATTCATAGAGATGCAGACGTTCCGCGCAAAAACACGACGGTTACGATTAAAGGAAAGAGCTACGCTCGCATCCTGTTCGTCATCGGAACGGCCCACCCCAACCATGCTGCCAACCAGAAGCTGGCCAACGAACTGGACAAACGGCTGAACAAAAAGTATCCCGGTCTGTCGCGCGGAGTCATCTCCAAGAGCGTTCACCAAGGCAACGGCGAATACAACCAATCGCTCTCCCCCGGCAGTCTGCTGCTGGAAATCGGCGGCGCCAACAATACGCTGGAGGAAACCAAATTGGCGGCGGAAGCCTTTGCCGACGTTTTCTCGGCATACTACAAGTCTCTCAAGTAACAAGTAGCATTGGCCCGTTCAGCTAATCGCCGTAACGCCACTCTATTATAAGGAGATTTCTTGATGCACAGAAAATGGATCGGCCTGATCGCCGGATTTGCTTTGCTGCTTGGAGTTACCGGCGTCTCGCAAGCCTCTGCGGCAACGGACAAAGTAAAACTGCTCCCTTCCAATGATTATTTGGAGCTTCCCTATACCAACGACAGCGGCAAAAAAGTGCAGCTTCGAGGCTACCAAAACTTCGAGGTCGATTGGAGCGATGAAGCGAGTAGTGTGTGGCAATCTATGCTAGACGGAGACCGCCTACTGCTGCTCGACGGCACCTCTACGAAAGCGATTTCCAAATCGGATGGCCGCGAGCTGTGGACACACGACTACAGCGATTCGGATACAAACTTTCCGAAGGATTGGGGATTGTCGGCACAGGGAACTCTTTTCACCATCCGTCAGAATATTTTTGATAACACTGTCGATCACCGAATCGATCTGATCGACCGCAGCGGCAAAGTAAAATCGTCTTACACTCTCCCGCACGATCGATTTATATTGCCGGATTTTATCACGTACTCTGCGATGGACTCGCGGGACAACCTGGTTACGGTAGCCAGTGGAAACCTTATTTCCCTGTCACCCCAGGGCGAGCTGAACTGGGCTGTTCCGGACATAGGGGAGTGGACCGCTACGACTACGGAGGTAGCCGATTTCTCGTTTACCTGGCATAAAACCAGCCTAACGGAAGTAATTATAGACTCCCGAGATAACGTGCTTGCACTGACTGATTCGGATTATGCGTATTACTTGAGCAATACCGGCAAATTACTCTGGCAGAAGCAACTCGACCGCAGTACGAAGAGTTGGAGCGCGTCCGGATATATCCCGGCGACCGATCAATGGGTTCGCGCATACGGCAATCCGAATCCGCGCGTCGAAATTTTGGATCTGAAGAGCGGAAAGCTGACCAAAGTAAACAAACCGACAGCCGCCCAGCTCGATCTGGTGATGACGAAAGCCGGTAAGGGAAAATACTATGTGAAGGCCAAGCGCGGGATTGCCCAGATTGATGCCTCCGGCAAAACGCTATGGGAATATCCGCTGAGGCTGAACGGTTACTATACAGTAGGGGCCCTGCTGAGCGACAGCAAAGGAAACGTCTATATTAAGGATAACGGCGGCAGCGTTTTCTCGCTTGATCCTGCGGGGAATGAACGGTTCGTACTCATCGTCAAAAACAATAATTCGCTACATGATATTTTGGTCGATGGAAAAGGAACGCTTTACCTGATTGATTCTCACTTTGGAACTTTGACCATTAAGCCGAAACATAAATAAAGCGCAAAAAGGTCGTGAGCAACGGAATTACCCGTGCTCACGACCTTTTTATTCAACCGCTATATGTTATCCCTCAACCGCCGCGCTCCGATAAACCCCGAAGCCGCTCAGAGTCGGGCTCCAACGCGATTCGTCGATTGTGAGGCGCAGACGGCGGGCCGTCGTCTCGGCCAAGCGGCATATTTTCTTGTATCCGACGACCGTACCTTCGTAGAGCGGCCGCCAATCCTCGTCGCCGGACGACGAGGACGACGCCTCCAGTCGGAAGCGCTCGATGCGCTGGCCCTCGCAAATGTTCTCCGCAAGCACAACCCGATCGAACGTCCGCTCGTCCCCTAGCTCGATGACGAGCTCCGCCTGCTCGACGCCTTCCGGAGCTTGCCAGAACGTCGAACGATCTCCGTCGGTTATGCGCTGCGCCCCGTGCGGCTCGTCCTTCTCGGCCGAGCCTCGAACGGCGGCTCCCGCAGCCAAATCGGTGCCGTACGTCCGTCTAATTCGCTCGCCAAGCTCTCTTAAGCGTGCGACATCGTTCTCGTGCAGCAGCCCTCTTGTATCGGGAGGCAGATTAAGCAGGAACGTCGAATTGCCTCCGACGGTACGCTCATACAGCTCCATCAACTGATCCGTCGTCTTGACGCGGTCGTCCTCCGCGGCATGGTAGAACCAACCCGGACGAATCGACGTATTCGTCTCCGCCGGATACCAGATCGCTTGGGCGGCCCTCGCCAACACATCGCGGCTGCCCAGGTCCTCATCCTCCGAGCTGACGCGCTTGGCGAACTCGCCGTCGTCGACCTGCTGCGAATTTTCATGAATCTTCTCGTTGTCCTGCATCGCCGCCGGGACGACGCTCCATTCCGATGTGCGGGTATGGCCCGCTTCGTTGCCGCACCAGCGTACATCGGGGCCGCATACGGAAATGACTGCATTCGGCTGAAGCTCGCGAATCAGGCTGTAATAAGCGTCCCAGTCGTACACCTGCCGCTTGCCGTTTGGCCCTTCGCCGCAGGCCCCGTCGAACCAGACGCTGAATACTTCGCCATAGTTGGTCAATAGCTCGCGCAGTTGATTGAGGAAGAAAGCATTGTAGGTTGGCGAATCTCCGTAGCTCCGCTCATGGCGATCCCATGGGGACAAGTAGACGCCGAATTTCAAGCCCGCTTTCCGGCAGGCGTCCGAAACCTCGCGAACGAGATCCCCTTGGCCGCCCCGCCAAGGGCTGCTCTTGACCGAATGCTCGGTATACGCGCTAGGCCACAAGCAGAAGCCGTCATGGTGCTTGCAGGTGAGAATAAGCCCCTTCATTCCCGCCGCTTGGCAGGCCGCAACCCATTGCTCCGCATCCAGCTCGGACGGTGCAAACAGAGAAGGGCTCTCGTCGCCCAGCCCCCATTCCATATCTGTAAACGTGTTTACCGTAAAATGAACGAACGCATAAAACTCAAGCCCCTGCCACGCCAATTGGCGCGGTGAAGGCGAAATCTTCGCCGCTTCTTGTATTGAGACTCCCATTCCGCTTCCTCCTCCCCTCGATTAGCCGAGATCAGCCTTATCCGTCAATTGAACGACCGGCGCCGACGTACCATGAAGCTCGAACACGATCAACTCGTTCTCGCCCTCCCGCAGCAGCGGCGCAGGAACGTACAACGTGCGCGTCGGACCGACTTCCCAATACCGACCGAGGTTAACGCCGTTCAGGAAAGCTACGCCCTTCGTCCAGCCGTCGAAGCGAACGAACGTATCGGCCTTCTCCTCCACTTTAAACGTTCCTCTATAGAAGGACGGAAGATCCCCTTCCGACGCCTCTGCCGCAGCAGCAAAGTCCAATTGATCCAGGTTGTCCAGCGGAAGCGTACGGATTGTCCAATCGTACAGAAATTGATTGCCCAGCCGAATCCCTTCCGTAACTCCCTTCGCGTCGCGCATAAGCGGACCGTAGTTGACGCGTCCCATATTTTCTACGAGCACATCCAAGCGCAGACCCTCAGCCGGAACCTCCAGCGGAAGCTCAACCGGATTCCATCGTTCCGTCGTGCCGACATACTTGCCGTTCGCAAATACGAGCGCACGGTCGCGTACTTCCTGCAAAACCAGGTTCATACCGCTTCTCGGTCCGGTTACATGCGTCGAGTACAGAATGAAACCGTAAGCCTGTCCGACTTTCTCCATCGGCTCCGGGCTTGTGCGCTGTACCGGCGAAGAAAGGCGATCCAACTGTCCGAACAACCCGGTCGTCTGCTCCAGCCGCACCTCTCCGTAGGCTCGCTTCGGAATCGGCGCAGGCAGCTTCGCCTCCGGCAGCTCCGCATACCGCTCCAGCACCTTGCGCACCGCCCAATATTTCTCCGTCGGCTCGCCAGATTCGTTCAGTAGCGTATCGTAATCGTAGCTGTTCACTGTAGGCTCGTATCTCTGTATATGGTTCGCTCCGTTATAGAAGCCGAAGTTTGTACCGCCGTGGAACATATAGAAGTTGACCGAACCGCCCTCGGCCAGCATCTCCTCTAACGCGTCCGCCACATCCGCCGCCGGACGGGACTGATGCTCCTCCATCCAGTGATCGAACCAGCCGTTCCAGAATTCCATGCACATGAGCGGGCCTTCCGGCTGATACTCCCGCAGCTTGCGGAACGCCTCTGCCGCACGGGAGCCGAAGTTGACCGTCTCCAGTACGCCTTCGACCATGCCTCCCTGAAGCATATGATCCTCAGGGCCGTCGGAGGTGAACAGCAGCACGTCCATGCCGCGCTTCTTCATCCCGTCGCGAATGTATCCCAAATACTTCTTGTCGTTACCGTAGCTGCCGTACTCGTTCTCGATCTGCATCGCGATAATCGGCCCGCCGTTCGTGCACAGCAGCGGCTTGAAGCGCGGCAGCAGCTCGTCAAAGTAGGCGTCGACTTTAGCCAGATACAGCTCCTCGTAGCTGCGCAGCCGCAAGTTGCTGTCCTTCAGCAGCCAGGCCGGCAGACCGCCGAACTCCCACTCCGCGCAGATGTACGGACTTGGACGAACGATAACGTGAAGCCCCAGCTCGCCCGCAAGCCGAACGAATTTTTCCACATCGGCAATGCCTTTGAAATTAAACTGGCCTTCCTTAGGCTCGTGAATGTTCCAGGCCACGTAGGTCTCTACCGTATTGAAGCCGCATGCCTTCAGCTTCAGCAGACGGTCCTCCCAATATTCGGGCACGACCCGGAAATAATGGATCGCCCCCGATAAAATCCGAATCGGATTGCCTTCATATACAAAGTCGTTTCCTTGAATGCCGAACGTTGCCACCTGCGCGACAACCCCTCTCCAAAATTTGGATTCCCTTGGGATTCCCTTGGGTTCCCTGTTATCTTCGCCACAAACCGTCCATTATCCTTTTACTCCGCCAAGCATCATGCCTTCTGTCAGCTTTTTTTGCAGCAGTGCGTAGACAAGGATCGTCGGCACGAGCACGATAACAAGACCGGCGAACAACGAGCCCCAATCCGTAGCGAACTTCTGGATCTGCATCAGGTTGGCCAGGCCGATCGGGATCGTCTTCTTCGTATCGTCCGTTATCAAGGTCAACGCCAGCACGTACTCGTTCCAAAAGTCGAAGAAGCTGAACACGATCAGCGTAATGATCCCGGGACGCGCCATCGGTATAATCACGCGGAATAAAGTTCCGAAGTATCCGCAGCCGTCGATCATTGCCGCTTCTTCGAAGTCGTGCGGAATGGATTTCATGAAGCCCGTGAGCAGGAAAACCGAGAAAGGCAGCGTGCCTGTTGCATACAGCGCGCTCAGCCATAGACGGTTGTCCAGCATGTGCAGATCGTTCATCATAATGAAGAGCGGTACGATAATGTATACGCCGCCGATAAACAGCCCCGCCATATAGAAGTTGGACAGGAAGGCGCGTCCGCGAAACTTCATGCGCCCGAGCACGTATGCGGTCGGTACCGCCATGCACAGCAGCATCACCATCGATAGGACGACGACCAGCACCGAGTTGATCATATAGTCGCCGATTTTGGCCGTCGTGAAGGCGCGCACGTAGTTGTCCCAGTTCAGTGCCGCCGGCAAAGACCACGGGCTTTCCATGACCTCGGTGCTCGTCTTGAACGACGCCAGCAGGTTCCAAACCAAAGGATACAAAACAATCAACGTCTGGACGAACAGGAAAATCCGAACGGCAAGATTGCCCCACAATTTGGAGAGAATTCCGCCGGATTTTGCGGCATGGGTATAAGCCGACATGTTAATGCGCCTCCTTGTCCGTTAATTTGTTGCTGATCAGCGCCAGCAGCATCGAGATGATAAAAATAAACACGCCGATCGCCATCGCATAGCCGAAGTTGGAATTCGTAAACGCCTGCCCGTACAGGTAGGTCATCAGGACCTCCGAATGTCTGTCAGGCCCGCCGGCCGTCATGACGGACACGATAATAAAGCTGATGGACAGCACGCCGTTAATGCTGAAGACGATCGTGATTCGAATAATCTCCCACAGCATCGGGATCGTAATGTAGAAAAACTGCTGGATCCGCGTTGCGCCGTCCAGGCTCGCCGCTTCATAGAGCTCCGGCGAAATGCCGTCGATGCCCGCCATGTACATCACCATGTAATAACCTGCGGCCTGCCAGATCATCGTGACAGCCAGCGCCCACAGCACCGTCCGCTCGTCTCCCAGCCAAGACATGGCCAAGTTATCCAAACCGAGCAGTTCAAGTCCCGAATTGACGAAGCCGATTGTCGGATGATAGATGAAGGACCACAAAATTGCGATAACGACGAAGGACAGAATGCTGGGGAAGAAGAAGACCGTCCGGTACAAGCCCTTCTCCTTGAGCTTCGATTGCGTCAGCAGCGAGGCGTTGACCAGCGCAAGCAGCAGCGTCACGACCGGAACGATCAGCATCAGGAATCCCGTGTTGCGAAGCGCCAGCAGAAATACGTCATCGTGGAACATATCTACGAAGTTTTGCAGACCGATGAATTTCGGTTCGTCGCTAACTCCCGTCCATAAATAAAGAGATTTCTGAAAGATCTGGATGGTCGGATATACCTTAAACAGGAGGAAAAAGGCCAGACCCGGAAGCAGACAGGCCGCGATAAAGAACCCCCGTTTTGTTTTCATATTCATAGTCAGGCTCTTCCTTTCGCTTCTTGAGATAGAGAAAACCTGCCGGGTTCATCCAAACGCGCGGCAGGTTTTCCGGAAGCAGAAGCACATTTACTCGCTTACTCTTGTGCTCCGTTCTCTTTCAATTCTTTCTGAATGTTGGTGAAAATTCCGTACAGCTTGTCTCCGTATTCAGCCACAGTCATTTGTTTGTTCATCAGAGAGGAAATTGGCTTGTAAATATCGTCGCTCGGGTTGTACTTGCTGCCTTTGGCAACGGAAATGAATTTGCCGTTAACCGTAACGATTCCGTTGTCTACAGCTTTATATACGTTGTACGTCGATTCCGGAATAAACTCTTTCACCAAGTCCGGAGCGCCTTTGACGGCCATAATGCCTTTAGCCTTCTCGCCGTTCAGCTTCACTCCTTTTTCCGTGTACAGATACTTCAAGAACTCTTTGGCCAGCTCCGGATTTTTCGCCTTCGCCGGAATAACGAGACGCTGCACATCCGTCAAAGCCATCATCGGCTTGCCCGTCTCGAAGGAAGGAACGCCCAGGAAGCCGAATTGGAAGCCCTCTTCGCGAGGCGAATCCTTCATTTCGTCTTCGAACCATGTGCCGTTCGGAATGAACATCGCTTTGCCCTGCATGAACGCCGTCTGAGCTTGCGTGTGATTCAAAGCGATTGTGCCTTTCATCAACGCGTTGTCTTCGTTGGCGATCTTATCGAGGAAGCCCCATACCTTAGTAAACGTTTCGCTCTTCCAGAATTCCGGATCGAGATTGTAGAACTGATCAAGCGCCTCTTGTCCGCCTACGTTAAAGATGGCCGGAACGATCATTTCCTCCAGGTAGCCCGGGTACAGCCCTTGATAGGTGAACAGCGAGCGACCGTTGTCCTTCGCCGTCGCTCCCAGCGCGAAAAACTCGTCCCAAGTCGTCGGAAGGGCGATGCCCTTGTCGTCAAACAGCTTCTTGTTATACCACAAGCCCATAACGTCAAAATTATAAGGTGCGAGATAAACCTTGCCGTCCCCGTAAGGCGAACTGGAACGGGACTCGAGTACGCCCGGAAGAATTTTATCCTTGAGCGGCGCTCCTTCGGAGGTTTCGTTGAAAATGTCGGTCAGATCGAGCAGCGCCTTGTCCTTGATCAGGCCGTCGATGATCGGCATATTGTCGCTGCCGGCCACGTACATGAAGTCGGGCGGATTTCCCGCGACGATCTTCGGACGTACGAGCTCGGCGATTTTCGGGCTAGCCGTAATATTGATCTTCGTTCCCGGGTAATCCTTCATGAATTCTTCGGCGATCGAATCCCAGTATTCCCGTCCGTAACCGCCTTGGAATACAGCTACGTTCAATTCCATATTTTCGAACTGCTTGCCCCCTTCGGAAGCGCTGCTGCTTGCGGATGGGTTGGCGCTTGCCGAAGGCGAAGCTCCTTTGGAATCATTGTTGGAGCCGCAGCCCGCAAGTACGGATACCGCCACTACAGAGGCAGCGACCGTCGTTAACCATTTTCTCTGCTTCATTGTGAAACCCCCTTGATCGGATCTGCTCTCATTATAAGTTAGGGAGAAGCTCGGCCAAATGAACAATAAGCAGGAAGCGCATGGACGATTTTATCGAATTGTCCGTATGCTCTTGGCAAGCTGGACAATTTTCAGTCAATGGATCATAAAATCGTCCAGGTTTAACTAATACTCAGTCCAGATCATGGGGTTTTCACATTTTTCGGGGAAAATCCGAAGCGCTTCTTGAATAGACGGTTAAAATAAAACGGATCGGGAATCCCGACTTCGATCGCGGCCTGCTTGACTAAATAACGGCCGGAAGCCAACATCTCGTAGGCTTTGGACATCCGAATCTCATTCAGATAAGTCAGAATGCTTTGACCCGTGTCGGCTTTGAACACCTGGCACAGGTATGGCTCCGACAATCCCACGTGATGGGCTACATCGGCAATGGCGACTCGCTCAGGGTAGCGCTCCTCCAGGTAACGCATCGCTTGCAGCACCTCTTCCCGAGCGGCGATCTGCGGACTCGCGGTATCGGAGGAACGATTTTCGATCTCCTTAGACAGCTCCCGGATCGTTTCTTTGAGCTGCGCATCCGTCTCCGCCGCCTCGACCAGTTCGAGCCATCTCTTCTCGTCCCATTGAATTGGAGTTGCCGGATCATCCGAATTGGCGATGCTCCATATCCCGCCGCTGACGGCTCTTTTTAGCTGCCTCGGATTGACCCGCTGCTCCGCGGCAAGCCCGATCAGCTCAAGCGCGCTCTCCGACCATAGGACGAGCGAACCGGAATTCGGCTTGCGCATGCTGTCGCGGAGCCTAGTCTCCGCTGCTTTGAACGCCTCGTTTCCTTCTTGAATCGTCTCGCGATTCGATAAGCACCCTGTCGGCGGACGAGTGTAGAACAGCAGTTCCTCAGCCAGTCGGCTTAGTCTAAGCTCGGCAGCCAGCTCATCTTCGTCCGATGCGGCGCTCGCATAGATCGCTTTAATCCGCACGTTGTAATACAAGGAAGCCAGACTGATCATGCGCAGCGCCAGCTCCTCCGGGCTTGAGAAGGATGTCTCGGAAGTATACGCAACCGCAAGCAAAAACCGCCTCGCCCCCGTACGGATAACGACTGTCCACCGACTGCCCGTAAAGAGTCCGTCCGCCAGCTTAACCAGAGTATCCTGAAATTCCCCGGATTGACGAAGTCCTTGTTCGTCTCCCTGCAGACGAATCACGAAGGAATAAACCGTTTCATCCGCGCCAATAAACCGCTCCCCTTCCCAAGGCTCGGAATCGGCAGTGAGCTCATCGAGCTTGCGAATCGCGGCGGCGATGCGGGGGGTTATTTCCTCAAGACGAGGAACTGCTGCATCCGATGCAGGAGCCGAAGCTGCGCCGTTTCTCGCATCCAGCTTCGCGGCGATCTCCTCCAGCGTCTGCATGAAGCTTTCCGTCTTGAGGGTCAGCTTGAGCATGTAATCGTAAGCGCCGCACTTCAGCGCCTCTCGCACCAGCTCGAAGTCGTCGTAGTTGCTCAGCACGAGCACCTCTCCGGAGAAGCCCGAAGCCGTTAGTCTTTTGATAAGCTCCAGCCCGTCCATCTCCGGCATTTTAATATCGGTAATGACGATGTCCGCGCCCGTCTCCTGAATCCGATTAAGCGCCGCCGCTCCGTTAGCCGCCGCCCCGACGTATTCGAAACGGCTTCCCTCCCAACGAATCAGCGTTTTGACCGCATGGCGCACGATCATCTCATCGTCGACGATCAGAATCTTATACATCGGACCGTTCCTCCTTCGCCAGGATCGGCAGCTTAATCTCCGTCTCCGTCCCTTCGTTCGGAGCGCTGCGGGTCACAAGACCGTAGGCCGCGCCGAAGTGGAGGCGGATTCTCTCGTCGACGTTGCCGATGCCTATGCCGGACAGCTTGGCGTGCGAAGACGATTTCCGGTTCTGGGCGTCGTTCATATCGAAGCCTTTGCCGTCGTCGGCAATGACGATTTTCAAAGTCGCGC
>Ga0256901_1001575_pt1 | contig 11301 bp, 9 predicted proteins | sample MC6MC0689MT_FD_190200 | JGI IMG/M metagenome (GOLD analysis project Ga0256901, IMG submission 190200) | Metatranscriptome of enriched soil aggregate microbial communities from Iowa State University, Ames, United States - MC6-MC0689-MT... | ecosystem: Environmental > Terrestrial > Soil >... | reverse complement strand
GGCAGTTTACAGATGCGGTTATCAAATCGGTTTCAGATAATAAGGAAGGCATTGTATTTATACTATGGGGCAAATTTGCGCAGCAAAAAGAAGCACTTATAGATACTAGTAAACATTTTGTATTGAAGGCTGCGCACCCTTCGCCATTTTCTGCTTACAATGGTTTCTTAGGTAGCAAGCCTTACAGCAACACTAATACATTGCTTACCCAACAAGGGAAGCAGCCTATTGATTGGCAATTATCATAAATTTTAAATGAAGAGAAGTGGCAGATAAAACAGAAAAACTACGCATTGATAAATACCTATGGTCTATCCGTATTTTCAAAACCAGGAGTCAGGCCTCAGATGCTTGTGAAGCTGGCAAAGTAAAATGGAATGGCAATCCGGTAAAAGCATCGAAGCAAGTGAACATAGGTGAGCAGTACGAAATAAGAACGCCAGATAGAAAATGGAAAATAGAAGTAAGTGGGCTGCTGCATAACCGTAAGGCTTATGCCGAAGCTATTAATTTCTACATTGACATAACACCAGAAGAAGACTTGCAGATAAACAAAGCGCAAGCTTCCAGCTTTTATACAGGTAAAAGGTTAAGCAAGGTAGGCCGACCTACCAAAAACCAGCGAAGAGACTTGGATGGGTTTATGGACAACTAGAAAATAATTGAAAGGCCATACCCAACTATTTATAAAAATATTACTATCTTGCTACCATATAATCTCTGATTTTAAAAAGTAAATTGAAATTTTAATATTTATCGAAGATGATAAGAAAAATACTTACTGGGTTTGCGTTAGGCGTTATGGCCTTATCTACAACCCAAAGTTTTGCGGGCAATAATTTCTGGGGCAAATTTGATGGACAAACAGCTCCGTCGCGTTTGCCAATGACCATTACGCCTTCCGAATACAAAATATTTTCCCTCAATCAACAGGCTATGCTCAACTTCTTGTCTGGATTGAGCACCGATTATGATAAGGGTCAAAAGATTACAATCCCAACTCCGGATAACAAATACCGCACCTTCCATGTTTGGAAAACGCCCATGATGGAAAAAGGTCTTGCTGACTTGCATCCTGAAATTCAAACATTTTCTGGCGTTGCTGAGGACGATCAGAATGTAACAGCCAAATTTGATTACACTATGTATGGTTTTAGGGCTATTGTTTTCGATGGTATGCAGTCATTTATGATAGACCCATACAGTGATGCTGCTGATGGATACTACATTGCTTTTTACAGAAACGATTTTATTTCTCAATCTTCGAAAGGCGGCTGCGAAGTAAATTCTTTAAGCTCAATTGCACCAAATGACAACAGTACGCCAATAGGAATCGAAAGTGGTAAAACAGCCAACAGAACTAATGGTACACAACGTCACGTATATCGTTTGGCTATGAGCTGCACTGGCGAATATGCACTTAATGCTGTAGGCGTTGGTGCTACTAATGCGCAGACACTTAGCAAAATTGTGTCTACTGTAAATCGTGTGAATGGCGTTTATGAAAGAGAACTTTCTGTGTCGTTGGAATTGATTGCTAACAATAATCAGATTGTATATGTAAATCCTGCTAATGATCCCTATAATGGCAATATGAACCTTTCTCAATTAATCAATGAGGTTCAAAGCAACATTACTAGTGTGATAGGGCCACAAAACTATGATATAGGTCATATCTTGTGTACTGCTGGCGGTGGTTTAGCTCAATTAAATTCGGTATGCGGCAGCGGTAAAGCCAGTGGTACTAGTAGCTCTGGAGGTCCAGATGACTTTAGTGTGATATTGCACGAAATGGGCCATCAGTTTGGCTCTAACCACACTTTCAGCGCCAACACTGGTGGTTGTAATGGCAATGGCAACGAAGGCACAGGTTACGAACCTGGTGCTGGTATTTCTACCATGTCTTATGCTGGTCTTTGCGATCCCAATAATGTTGGGCAAGGTGAAGATTATTTCCACGTATCAAGTCTTAATGAAATTAATAGTTTCTTGACTAGTGCAGGTTCTTCTTGCGGTGTTATTAATAATGGTACAGCTACTGTATCTATCCCTGATTTGGTAGACTCATTTGATATCCCACAAAATACACCTTTTGAACTTACAGCGCCTATTGCTACAGCAGCACAACAAACTGCCGCTATCACTTACGCATGGGAGCAATATGACTTAGGCAACTTTGGACAAACAGAGGCACAGTATGGTACTGCTACTTCTGGTCCGATTGCAAGATCATTCTTGCCAACGCCAAACCGTGTGAGAACTTATCCTAGCTACGACCGCATTATTAGCGGTGTGTACGGTGACGGCGCTGGTGGTGTAGGTACTCGTTTGCCAAAAGTACAACGTACTGTACGTTTCAAATTAACAGCCAGAAGTGTCTATCAAGGTTGGGGTACTTTCAAATTTATTGACAGTGTAGTAAGATTGAAAGTTGCTAGTTCAGGTCCATTCAGAGTTACTTCTCAGCCCACTACGGATAACTGGAATCCTGCGGAAACAAAAACTGTAACTTGGGATGTAGCCAGCACCAACACTGCGCCTGTAAACTGTTTCTTCGTCAACATCTATCTATCTCTTGATGATGGAGCATCGTTCCCATTCTTGTTGGTAGCTAACGCGCCCAACACGGGATCTTACAATGTAACAGTGCCAGATGTATTTACTACAAGTGGTAGAATAAAAATTAAAGGCACAGGGAATGTTTTCTTTGATATAAATAAAGGGGCTATTACAATCAATGGTAATCCTAACGGTGTTAAAGATTTGAATTTGAGCGAGAGCATAGTGGTGTATCCTAATCCAGCTACTGACCGTATCCAAATTCTATCTAAGAATGCGTTAAGCACTTTGAAAGCAAGTATGTACAATGCTTTAGGACAAAGAGTATGGGCTGGCGATGTGAAAGATAATGCAGAAATTGCAGCTGGTTCTTTTGCTCGTGGTACTTACATGATTCATCTTGTAGATGGTAATTCAGGTGCTAAGTCAACACACAAAGTGGTATTGAAATAGTAAGAACACAATATAAAAAAAGTAAAAGGCCGCATCGCAGATGTGGCCTTTTTTTGCGCCAAAGGCTAATATGTTTTACAATTTAAGAAAAATATATAGCTTTGCTGTTCAATCTCATTACCCTCGATGTAGAATATAGCATTCTTTTTAATGGAAAAAATAAGGTCCGGCTTTACGGTTGGGACGCTTATTGTTTTAATCATTTCACAAAAAGAAATTTATGCTTATTCTACAAAATATAAATTACGCGCATCCTAATAAGGACGCGCTATTCCACAGTCTTAGCCTTACGATAGCACAATATGACAAAGTAGCCTTAGTAGGCGATAATGGTACAGGTAAGTCAACCTTGTTGCAAATAATGGCAGGCAAAATAAGACCTCAAACCGGTGTTGTAAATGCTGCTGCCGAGCCGTATTATATGCCTCAGATTTTTGGGCAATTCAACCATTTAACTGTTGCCCAAGCATTGCAAGTAGACAAGCAACTGGAAGCCATGCGTCAAATTTTGGAAGGCGAGGCCACTGAAGAAAATCTCAGCATCTTAAATGATGACTGGACTATAGATGAGCGTTGTGTACAAGCTATGGACGCCTGGCATCTGACAAACATTGACCTCAATGCGAAAATGAGCACATTGAGTGGCGGACAAAAAACTAAAGTTTTCCTGGCGGGTATCGACATTCATCAACCCAAAATAGTATTGCTCGACGAGCCAAGCAATCATTTAGATATGGCTGCTAGGCAATTGCTGCATCAGTTTGTAAGCAACTATAGGGGTGCGATAGTGATAGTGAGCCACGATAGAACGTTGCTTAACCTATTGACCTCAGTATATGAGCTTAGTAAGGGCAAATTGAGCCACTATGGCGGCAATTATGCGTTTTACGCAGCGCAAAAACTTGTTGAAAGCAATGCCATGCAACAACAATTGAAAAGTGCGGAAAAGGCATTGCGCAAAGCGAAAGAAATAGAACGGGAAACTGCTGAGCGACAACAGAAACTAGATGCTAGAGGCAGAAAGAAGCAAGATAAAGCAGGAGTTGCCACTATAATGCTCAACACGATGAAAAATAATGCCGAGAAAAGCACCTCGCGCATGAAAGACATTCATGCAGACAAAGTGGGCAACATAGCCGATAACCTTCAAGCCTTACGCAAAGAGATCCCCGACGTAAACAAAATGAAGTTTGGCTTTGATAATGCAGCACTGCATAGCGGCAAGATTTTATTTACAGCCGAGGAAATGAACTATGCCTATGCCGATAAGCAGCTTTGGCATCAGCCCTTGAGTTTTGAGATACGGAGCGGCGAAAGATTGGCACTAAAAGGCGCTAATGGATCGGGTAAAACTACATTAATAAAATTGATTCAAGGTTTGTTGAAACCGAGTGCAGGTAAAGCTTACAGCGCAGGTGCACAAGTAGTGTATATAGATCAGGAATACTCTTCCATCAATAATGGGCTAACCGTATCACAACAAGTGCAGCAGTATAATATTGGTGGCTTGGAGGAACACGAAATTAATATCAGGCTCAACTGGTTTTTGTTTTCCAAAGAACATTGGAACAAACCTTGTGCGGTACTGAGTGGTGGAGAAAAAATGCGCCTGATGCTGTGTTGCCTCACCATAAGCCAGCAGGCGCCCGACATTATTGTTTTAGATGAGCCAACTAACAATCTGGATATACAAAATATAGACATCCTGACGCAAGCCATAAACGATTACAGCGGCACCGTGATAGCGGTATCGCATGATGAGTATTTTTTAAAAGAAATAAATTGTGAGCAGGTACTCGACTTGGACCAGTTAAATATGTTATGACTTTAGGAGATTGTCCTTGTTTTATTGTGTACCATATTCCATGTTGAATAACGATATTTGCATTTAAAGCAATTCATAATTCGATTGCATTCTTTTGATGTTTTTATGAAAAACTACTCATCCGTTTTTAGAAACATAATGTTGTCTATACTTACAATTTGCTGTTTACAACACTTGTCATCCTGCAAAAAAGATCAGTTGAAGCCGACATTGATAGAAAAAATTGAAACTCCCCTTAATGGCGAGGTGAATAAAATTTTAATACAACCTTCAGGAGAAATGTTGATAGTTGGAGGTAGCAGATATGTTTTCTCGGAAATTATAACTAAACCTTTTAATAGTGTATATTGGGACTATTATAAACTTGATGATAATGACGGCAAGGCAATATACAGCGTTACTAATTTTGGCGAACGTGTTTATGCTGTTTCTTTTGACGGTAAAATATTTATTAAATCGGCACCTACATCGCCTTGGTACTTTGTGCAGACCGGAGCTTGGGAATGGTTTCAAGATATTTTTTTTACGGAAAGCAATAAAGGCTATGTGGTTTCGGGTAATGGATATCGATCTGGCAGAATATACCAAACCGACTCCCTTGGCCATCTCAATAAGGTAGATACTTTTGAATTTGAACTTTGTGATATTGATTTTCCGCAACCACATATTGGTTATGCCTGCGGTTATGGGGCGGTTCTCAAAACAGGTGATGCCGGAGCGAGTTGGAATTTACTAAATGTGAGAGGCGATTATTTTAAAGCCATGCATTGTGTAGATGCTAATAATATTTGGGCTGTGGGCTACAATGGCAGCATCATTCATAGTAGCGATGGCGGCTTTTCATGGGACAAACAGCGTAACGGCAACAATCCTACATTAAAAAAATATCGGTTCCGGGCTGTTATTTTTAAAGATTTGAATACTGGGTATGCAGCTGGAGACAATGGATTATTGATTAAAACCACCGACGGCGGAAAGCATTGGTCAGAGTTTGAGCATCTATCCGATAGCGATTTTAGATGTCTGGCCCTACATCCGGATGGAAGTTTGTGGGTAGCAGGTACGGATGGAGCAATTTTTAGAATTTTGGAGTAAAAACGAAATAATGTTTAAGTTTTCCACACATTTTAATAGTTTTTGCACAATTTGATGTATTTAAAAACGTTACCCAATATAGAAGTTTAATTTGCCGTCATTGATAGTAGTACAGCAATTTTGAAGATATTGTGGATTCGTAAACTAAGGGAATAGATAAGTAAATATTTACATGCCTGAATATACAGAACAGGATATATTAGAAGGTTGCCGACAAAACGAACGTTTGCTTCAAGAACATCTGTACAAAAAATACTACAGTTTGTTTTTAAAGCTATGTGCCCGTTATGCTAAAGACATGATGGATGCGGAGCAATTGTTGCAAGATGGTTTTCTTAAAATATTTGCCCACATTCAGGACTATGCAGGCAAAGGTTCGTTTGAAGGCTGGATGAGGAGAATTATTGTAAACACTTGCCTCGATTATTTGAAAAGTAAGTATTTGAAAAATAGTATGCAGTTGCATTACCCTACTGAAATAGGTGAATCAGCGGCCTTTAGTGTGGACAATACAGCTTTGGACAAGATAGCGATGAAGGATATGTTAGGCATTATCCAAAGTTTGCCACCCATGAGCAGAACGGTGTTTAACCTATTTGTGTTCGATGGTTATTCGCACAAGGAAATAGGAGCGATGTTAGAAATGAGTGAGGGCACATCACAATGGCATGTAAATAATGCCAGAAAAAACCTGCAACAGAAAATAAAAGTTAACCAATCGAAAGAAGAAGCATATTATGAGCAAAAACGAGTTTGATGCGTTGCTCTTAAAGAAGATAGAGGAGGATTCGTTTGCGTACAATCCGGCCAGTTGGGATAAGCTTTCTCAACTGTTGCCGCCAACTATTGCCGATACTGAGTTTGATAATGCCGTTAACCAAAAAATAAACGAAGACGAATTTGCTTACCAGCCAGCCAGCTGGAGCGCGCTCGCACAACTGCTACCAGCCGCACCCATGGCTATTACTGAGTTTGACCAAGCCATAATTGCAAAAGTAGATGAGGGCGAGCTAGCTTACAATCCTCAACAATGGGATAAAATAGCTGCTGCATTGCCACCAAGCACTGTTGTACCATTTGCTCCAGTTCGCAATAAGTGGAAAATTCCAGCAGGCATTGCTGCCGCTTTGGTATTGCTGTTAGGCGGTACGCTGTTCTTTAAATCGCTCAATGACAACACAGTTATTGTTACGCCTCAGCCGCAAATAACTAAAGTAGCGGAGACTGTTGACAAAGAAATTACAGATACGCCTCAGCCCGCTACTACGGCCACTACAGCTACGGAAAAGAACAAGACTACTAACAGTAATAGTAATGTTGCCACTAACAACACAGCCGGTAGTAATACCTCGACACAAGCGCAAAACAATAGCGTAATACCATTCTTCAACAAAGAAGAAAAACAAGATATAGCTCAAATTATACCACAGAAAGAAGAGCAAACCGTAAATACACCTCCGGTGGAAACACCTAGGTCCAATAAAGAGTTGAAGGAAGAAGCACCGTTCATTATTGCCAAAAGCAAAGAGCAAAACAATAATGATTACGGCCTAAGCAGTAAAGCCGACCCGTATTACGCATCTGCTTTTTACGAAGGCAAACCTAATGCTAAGAAGAATGCCAAAACCAGCGTAGCCGTAGCTGGTGGTGTAAACTATGGTAATGTGAGTACCGGATATTCTGCTGGCGTGAGCTTGAGAAGAAAAATTGCTGGCGACTTTTTTGTTGACGGTACAGTGGCAATGTTATATAATAATAATGCCAACGACCTGATCAATTATAGTGGTCCTACACCACAAGGCAACCGAGCAGCCCGCCCTGCAAGCAATGTGATGGCTGTAAGTGCACCTGCTATTGAGCCTACACAAAATCTATATTACGTTCAATTCAATCCTTCGGTGGGTTATCAGATAGAGAAGCATGTGGCATTGAGCGTTGGTGGCGATTTTCAGCAGATGATGAAAACGGAGGATGGTATAGAAAAAATGCAATTGTTGCCCAACAGCGCAAAAGTGTTCCCTACGTTTGATGTGGGCATTACCGCAAAATCTGAATTTGGAATTACGCCTAATATACACGCTGGCTTGGTATACCGCGAGGGGCTTAATAATTTACTAAAAAGCGGCAACAATCAGTACGTCAACCGTAGGTATGTGCAAGTGCAGTTTAAGTACAGCTTACCAGTCAACTAAAAATTTATTTATTATACAACAAAAAAAGCCAGCTATAATCTAAGAAAATAGCTGGCTTTTTATTGTTGTAAAGCTATTATGGCTTTATGTTTCCTTCTATAGAATCGTCGTAGGTTTGGCCAATAATACTGCCAACTACCGATTTTACGAAAGCTACCGTGGAGCCGTGTTTGGTATCCCAATAGTAGCCAGATGCGGGTGTAAATTTAAGGACGGTAATACGTGGGTCTTCTTTGCCTTCGGTAAACCAGTTTTTGTGCAATGCGTCCCACAGTTGTTCTATCTTTTGCTTATCGCGACTGATGGTTACTTTACCATAAAGGCTTAAAAAATCGCTATAGGAAGAACCTTGGAATAATAATTGTGCGTTAGGGTCGGCTTCCAGTTCCATATTTTTGTCGCTGTCAGATGCGCTGAGGAACCAGAAATTGCCATCATCATCTATTTCTTCTGGTGCCATTGGGCGGGTAGAGAAGGCTTCGCCAGTTACTATTTTGGTGCAGAATAAGCAAGCACCACCTTTCTTAGCTAACTGTCTGATTTTCTCAACCGCCTCTTCGCCCATTAAATTCTTAAAATTGTCTTCTTTTTGGTTTTGATTGATGGAATCCATGATTTGCATTTGTTTGTATGGAATGAAATAATATTTGCTTGATAGTTACAATTCCTAAGGACAAATGTTTGGTAGCAAAATCCTAAATAACGGTTTTAGGTGTTAATTTTTATACGGGTTATATTTGCCATCATTCCTTCCCAATGACCTTCAAACAAAAAGTATACCAACATTTTTTATTGCAGCTACAAAGCAAAATAGATGCTTTGCAGCATAAAATGGATGACCTGGCCGAAAGCCTAAAGAATGAAACCAAAAGCACCGCCGGCGACAAGCATGAAACGGCTCGCGCTTTCGTACATATAGAGCAGGCGCAAACTGGTGCACAACTGAATGAATTGTTGGAGCAAAAAGGCATTTTAACCGCACTCGATATTGATATAGCAACTGAAAAAGCCATTAAAGGCAGTTTAGTGAAAACCGACAAAGCGCATTTCTTCATCAGTATTGCCCAGGGGAAGGCGGTAATAGATGGACATGTAGTTTTTGCTTTGTCCCATTTGGCACCCTTAGGCCAAAAACTAATGGGTGCTAGCGAAGAGCAAGATGTGGAGATGAATGGAACGCGTTATACAATATTGGAAGTAAAATAATATTGCTAAATGTAGGCGAACTATCCAACTGGAAAGTAGTTGTACAATTTATTTTCCTCCATTTGCTGCAATATTTTTGCCAGCTATGTATCCAGTGGTCCATGCGTTTTGAAAATTAAAGCCTCCAGTAATGCCATCTACATTAAGTATTTCTCCTGCAAAATATAGATTAGGCACCTTTCTGCTCATCATGGTTTGCGCATCTATTTCGCTCAGTAATATGCCACCTGCAGTTACAAACTCTTCTTTGTAAGTGGTTTTGCCTTTTACTTCAAGCTCGTATGCACAAAGGGTTTTGGCCAATTTGTTTTGTTCTTTGGCAGGTAGTTCCGCCCAGCGGCAGTCGGTAACTACGCCTGTTTGTTCCAATAAGAAATCCCATAACCTGTTGGGCAAGTCGAAAGGATTTTTATGGTACATCTTTTGCGCAGCTTGCGTTTTTCTAATGCCCAATAATTCTTCGCGTACAGTCTCCTCATTATAACCAGGCAACCAATTTACCTGTATAGTAAAATGCCAATTTTTTGCAGAGAGTTCTCTTGCACCCCAAGCGCTCAAACGCAATATGGCAGGGCCGCTCAAGCCCCAATGCGTAATTAAGACTGGTCCACTTTCTTTTAGTTTGCTGCCATTTATTTTTACTTGAATATTTTTCAAACTCACGCCCATCAAGGCGGTGATGGGGTGCTTTGGAATATTAAACGTAAACAAAGAAGGTACAGGTTCTTCAATGCCATGACCTAAAGCCGTGAGCCACTCAAACATGCTGCTCTTAGGATAACCGCCACAGGCAATGGTTACCAAGTCGGCATCTATGTTTTTATTGTTAGCAAGCTGCACGCTAAAGGCATTGTCATTTTGCCAAACAGATTTTACATCTGCATTCATGCGAATGTCGATATTCAATTTGTTGGCTTCATGCAGCAGACAATCTATAATAGTTTGTGAGGAATCTGTGGTTGGAAACATGCGCCCATCGGGCTCTGCCTTTAAGGTTACGCCTCTCGCCTCAAACCAGGCTATGGTGTCTTTGGTGAAGAACTGATGAAAAGTCTTCTTTACAAATTGTTCGCCGCGTGGATACTTCTTTGCCATCTCGCTAATGCTAAAGCAGGCATGTGTCACATTGCAACGACCACCGCCACTTATCTTTACTTTCGATAAAAGTTTGCCCGTTTTCTCTAATAGGATGACATGTAAATTTTCATTGGCTTCTGCAGCATTAATGGCACAAAAGAAGCCAGCAGCACCGCCTCCGATAACTACTAATGTTTGCTCAGTATTATTGTTTATCATAGCCCTAGCGCCTCGTATATATAGCCTTGTGCTTTAAAACGCACCTTCAATGAATTGATTAATGAATTGTCGGCAGAGGGGTAAACTCTGTTGGAGAGAAAGATAAAAGTCACTCCATTCTCAGGGTCGGCCCAGGCGCAAGTGCCAGTGAAGCCTTGATGACCAAATGCAGTTTTGCTTGCACGGTCGTGAGCTGGACCACCATCCCCACGGGCTTTTTCAGGCTTGTCGAAGCCATAAGCTCTACGGCTTATAATACTACGGAAGCCTGTGAACAGCTGTAGCGTTTCCTTTTTAAAATATTGTTGTCCTTTGTAGGTACCGCCGTTATTGAGCATTTGCAAGATAATAGCCAAATCGTGCACATTGGAAAATATGCCTGCATGACCAGCTACACCACCCGACATAGACGTGCCAGGGTCGTGCACATAGCCTTGAATTAATTGAAAGCGGAAATAATTATCATTTTCCGTTGGGGCACATTGTTTTTGCAAGCCTTTCTTCCAAGGGTTATACATGGTATACTTCAAACCTAAAGGGCGATAGAAATTTTCATTTACATATTGCTCTATGCCTTTGCCACTAACGGTTTCAACTACTTTTTGCAAGAAATAAAAATCTAAATCGCTATATACATATCTGCCTTTATTGTCCAAATTACTTTCCAGTACCTCG
>Ga0256901_1001572_pt1 | contig 11309 bp, 10 predicted proteins | sample MC6MC0689MT_FD_190200 | JGI IMG/M metagenome (GOLD analysis project Ga0256901, IMG submission 190200) | Metatranscriptome of enriched soil aggregate microbial communities from Iowa State University, Ames, United States - MC6-MC0689-MT... | ecosystem: Environmental > Terrestrial > Soil >... | reverse complement strand
CGGAGGGGTTGATTTTGTAGAAATTTATAATCACTCCAACCATGAGATTGATTTGAAAGAACTTCAGCTAGCTAATGCCAATACTGCCGGCGAACCTGCAAATATTAAAAATGTTTCCGCAACAAAGTTGATGATTTCACCCGGTACATACTGGGTAATTACGACTAATCAAGCCAACATCAAATTAAATTATCAAGTGAAGTTTCCGAATCAGTTTGCGCAGATCAGCAGTTTGCCAGCTTTCAATAATGATAAAGGATCGGTGATTTTATTGAGTAACAATCAGGTGCTGGATAGATTTAACTACAATGCGAAAATTCATCATCCATTAATCCAGGATGAAGACGGGATTTCACTGGAGCGTGTTTCCTTTTCGCTCGATTCGAATGAGCCGGGCAACTTTATTTCGGCAGCCGCTACCGTAGGTTTTGCAACGCCAACATATCAAAACTCACAGGAAAAGAGTGGCGATGAAATTTACGCCCGTTTAGTATCAAAAACATTTTCTCCGGATGGGGATCGTTTTGAAGACGTTATGACGCTGGAGTATCAGCTTGATCAGCCTGCAAGTTTAGCAACGGTAAATATTTATTCTGACAAGGGACAATTAGTAAAACGCTTATTGAGAAACCAAACCATTGGAACAAGCGGGCAACTTATTTGGGATGGATTTGATGATCAGGGTCAAAAAGCCACCATTGGAATTTACATTGTTTTGTTTGATGTATTTGATTTAAACGGCAATACAAAACGCTTTAAAAATACCTGTGTTTTGGCAGGAAAGTTAAACTGAAATCTTTGCTCAACCCTATTTAAACAACAAACGGTCGTAGCGAGAGACTACGACCGTTTGTTTTTTAAATGAATTAACTTACGTTATAAAATATTCTTTTTTAGATAATCGCAGCTTGCTGCAACTGATTCGATAGGATTTGGTTTGTAATTCGTTTCATGCTCAACGAAAAAGTATTTCATGCCTGAAAGTTTAGCCGCCGCAAAAATTGGTTTCCAATCGATACTGCCGGTTCCCACTTCAGCGTTTAATGCCGGGTTGGTTTTATCCATATCTTTCACATGCCACATGGTAAAACGACCTGGATTTTGTTTAAATAATTTTAAAGGATCATTACCTGAACGAACTACCCAGTATAAATCCAGTTCGAAATCAACCAGGTTTTTATCGGTTTCATTTAATAGAATTTGATAACCTGTGGTTTCGCCAAATTTTTCAAATTCAAAATCGTGATTGTGATAAGCTAAACGCAAACCTGCAGCTTTACACATTTTAGCAGCAACATTAATTTTAGCGGCAATTTTCTTATAATCAGCCGCCGTTTTTCTGATGCTTTGATCCAGATATGGAATGGTTACATACTTGCTACCTAAAACTTTTGCAGCTGCTATTGAGGCTTTCAACTCGCTGGTATTTCCATCCGACAAATAGCTGCCCAAACTGAAGTGATTACTCACAGCTGTTAAGCCATTTGCTGCAAGAAGTTTTTTAAATTCAAGCGGCGTTAAGCCCCAGAATTGATTTTTAACTGAGAAACCATACGTTTCTACCTGACTAAAGCCAGCCTTTCCTACTTTCTCAATTGTTCCTTTTAGAGCTTTTGGAAGATCATCCCGCAATGAATACAATTGAAGACCAACAGCTTTTTTCTGTGCAAAACAGGCAAAAGATGGTGCTAAAAGGAACGTTGCTAGGACTAAGCAACTGCTGACAATAAAACTTTTTCTTGATAACATATGATATAATTAAATGTCGCAAATAGAAATCGCCTGTTTTAAAGACGCTAATTTATTTGCATTTTTTGGAATAAATTCTTGTGCTACGAAACCTTTAAAGCCGGTTTCAACAATGGCTTTCATTATCGCCGGGTAATTTAATTCCTGGCTATCATCAATCTCATTTCTACCCGGAACGCCAGCGGTATGATAATGGGCAATATACTGATGATTATCTTTAATGGTATGAATTACATCACCTTCATCAATTTGCATGTGATAAATATCGTACAGTAATTTAAAGTTTTCTGATCCTAAACGTTTGCAAAGCTCAACACCCCATGAGGTTTTATCACATTGATAATCTTTGTGATTGATTTTGCTATTTAATAATTCCATCACCAAAATCACACCGTGTTTTTCGGCCAAAGGCATCAATTGCTTTAATCCTTTAACACAATTATTCCACCCGGTTTCATCATCCTTACCCCGGCGATTACCGCTAAAGCAAATCAGGTTTTTGTAACCAGCAGCTGCAACCAATGGAATCATCTCCGAATAATTTTTGATGAGCGTGTCATGAAACTTTTCATCATTAAATCCATCAACCAGATTAATTTCGGCGCCATTACACATGGTTGATTCTAAACCATGTTTTTTAAGCGTAGGCCAATCTTTTGGGCCGACCAAATCAATGCCTTTAATGCCGATTTTTTTTGCTTCGATACAAAGCGTTTCTAGATCAAGCGTACTAAAACACCACCTGCAAACGGAATGATTTACATTTCCTTTTAAACTGGTTACATTTTGATGATCCTGAATTGATTGATCCATTGCAAATGTGGCTAAACCCGAAGAAACACCAATTGCAGCAGTTCCTGCAATGATGTTCTTTAATGCATTTCTTCTATTTAAATTTGAAGGCATGATTATAAAGCTTTAGCTTCTATTTCAGATTTTGTTTTATCGTTAAACGTTAACGCAAATAGAATGAATACCACAAGTGCAATTCCTGCAGGAATTATCCAAATCATTTTCCAATCCATTGTGCCGTCTGCAGCTTTGTAAGCATCAGATATTTTACCTGCTACCGCAAAACCGATTAACATACCTACACCGTAGGTAGCCAGCGTGATTAAACCTTGAGCAGAACTTTTGAACCGCTCTCCAGCTTTTGAATTGGTATAAATCTGTCCGGATACGAAGAAAAAATCATAACAAACGCCATGTAAGGCAATGCCTAAAATTAACATAAAACTTAATTCTCCGGCATTTCCATAAGCGAACAAGGCATATCGAACTGCCCAGGCCAGCATACCTACCAAGATGGTCATTTTAAATCCGAATCTTTTAAAGAAGATCGGGATAAATAATAAGAAAATTACCTCAGAAGCTTGCCCAATAGTCATTTTACCAGTTGGATTATCCATGCCAATATTTGAAAGGAATGGGTTTGCATTTTGGTAATAGAACGCCAGCGGAATACAAATCAGAATAGATGAAATGAAGAAGATTAAAAAGTTTCTATCCTTTAATAATTTTAAGGCATCTAATCCAATAAGATCGCCGATTTTTATTTTCTCTGTTGAAGAAACCTTAGGTGGTGTTTTCGGCAAAGCAAAACTAAATAAACCTAATACTAAAGAAACGATTCCTGCCATTGCAAAAGTGTTCCGTAGCAAACCACTTTCAGTGCCTTCTTTTGAATCCCAATGAAAGAAATAACTAATCAATAAACCCGCTGCAATCCAGCCAATGGTTCCCCAAATACGAATGGAAGAAAATTCCTTTTCAGGATCATTCATCTGGTTAAATGATACCGAATTTACCAGTGCCAGGGTAGGCATGAAAATGATCATATAACCCAACACGTAAGGGTAAAATACGCTGATATCAGTTGCGTTGTACATCTGGTACATTAATAACGCTCCGATGAGATGCAAAACACCAAGAATTCGTTCTGCGTTGAAATATCTGTCGGCAATTAAACCCACAATAAACGGTGCAATAATTGCCCCCCATGATTGTGTTGAAAATACAGCTCCGGTTTCGGCTCCTGTAGCTTTTAAATTGTTCCCCAGAAATGTTCCCAGAGTTACAAACCAGGCTCCCCAGACAAAAAATTCCAGGAACATCATGGTAGAAAGTTTAAAGCGAGTAGTGCTATTCATTTGGTTTATATCAGGTTAAAGTTTAGGCTTAGATTGTTAAAGTTGAGGCTAAGACTTAGATTGAGTTTTTCCCTCAACCTTAGTCTCAACCTTGTTTTTATAGTTCTTTTACGGTGATGTTTTTGTACCAAACTTCATCCCCATGATCTTGCAACGCAATTTTTCCAGATTTGAAAGTGCCCCAGTTTTCCCATTTAGCGAATTTGCTTCCTGCAACCAGGTTTTTCCAGTTTTCATCCCATAGGGTAGTTTTTACTACTTCAACACCGTTTAAAATAAGCGTTAAATTTCCTTTCTTACTGATGATTTCTGCTTTGTTCCATTCTCCAACTGCCTTAACTGGTTCTGATTTACTTTTAACTAAATCATATAAATCACCAGCACGGTGTTTGGTAATTTTGCCATCCGGATGCCCGTCATTATCTAAAACCTGCATTTCTAAACCGGTAGAGTAGGTGGCATGATATTTTGGTTCTTCGTGAACGTAAAATATAAGTCCGCTGTTGGCTTTCGGAGCTACTTTCCAGTCGTATTTTAAATGGAAATCTTTGTATTCTTTATCGGTAACTAAATCGCCGCCGCCATCAGTACCTTTAGTTTTTGGATCTAAGTGCAAAGCACCATCCTGAACCTGCCAGCCGCTACCTACCGTTGTTTTGTTATAAGTATGCCAACCTGTTGTTGTTTTTCCATCGAATAAAGGTTTAAAACCTTTTTGCGCCTGAGCTATTTGAGTGACTGCCAGTAAAATACAAGCAGAAAGAATGATTTTTTTCATGGTGTTTTATTTACAGCCAATGCGATATATAAAACTACCTATATTATCAGGTTGCCTTACATATCGCAATGACGAATGTTTACTAAAGAGTTAAGTTGTTCCAGCCTTGACGATATTCGCGTTTCACGAATTGATTCGCTTCATCAAAATTGGTAATTTTCATGTTATCGTTATCCCAAAGCATTTTCATGTATCTGCCAGGATAAGTGTTTTTACCGTTTACGTTTTTCCTGATGTCGAAACTTCTGATTGCTAAGTTTGCCATCAATAAGGCTTCTGTTAACGGACCAGCAATTTCGAATGGAGAACTTACTTCCTGTTTTCCATAACCTGCAATTGCAGCATCAACCCATTGTGCGTAGTGTCCATTTGCACCATCTTTAACACGGGCATATTTTTCTTTTACTTTGATATCTTTATTTCTGCTTAAAGGCAATAATTTTGGATTTGCACTGTAAGTTTCAGACATCATTTTACCTTTTGTTCCGATGAATAACGTACCGTTACCACCATCGCCAAAAGTTTCATTTGCTTCCAACTCAACAGGACGCTCTGGTTGAATACCACCATCCATCCAGTGTAAGGTAACATCACCTTTGGTTTTATCCGTTTTCGGAAATTTTAAGGTAACATGGCTTGATGGAGGGCAGCTTTCTGGGAAATATCCACGTTTAAATTCGTCAACATAAACAGAACCTACACTTGCCTCAACTTCTTTCGCGTATTTTAAGTTTAGTACGCTAAACGGAGCCTCAATTAAGTGACAACCCATGTCGCCAAGCGCACCGGTTCCGTAATCCCACCAGCCACGCCAGTTGAAAGGAACTAATTTATCAACAAAATCTTTTTCAGGAGCGGTACCTAACCATAGATTCCAATCTAATTCTTTAGGGATTTCGCTTTTTTTAGCTGGCCATGGAATACCTTGAGGCCAAACCGGACGATCTGTCCAGGCGTAAACGGTGTGTACATCGCCAATTAAACCAGCTTCGTACCACTCTTTCATTTGGCGGGGACCATCGTTTGATGCACCCTGATTACCCATTTGAGTAACTACCTTATATTTTTTTGCCGCGGCAGTTAGAATACGAGCCTCGTAAATATCATGCGTTAAAGGTTTTTGAACATAAACATGTTTACCTAATTGCATTGCTGCTAAGGCCTGGATAGCGTGGTTATGGTCAGGAGTAGAGATAGAAACAGCATCAAAATTTTTGTGCTCTTTATCTAACATCTCACGGTAATCTTTATAATATTTTGCTTTTGGAAAGTTTTTAACGCTGGTTGCTGCACGACGGTCATCAACATCGCATAGATAAGCGATATCAGCTTTTCCGCTTTTAGCGAACATGGCAATATCACTTTGTCCTTTTCCACCAACACCGATACCCGCAATAATTAATCGATCACTCGGGGCTAAATATCCCGGTCCGCCCAAAACATGGCGTGGAACAATCATAAAAGCTGCAGCAGCGATGGCACTCGTTTTAATAAAATCACGGCGGTTAGTCGTGCTTTTATTTTCTTGGTCTGTTTTCATTAGTATTTGAAGTTTATAGGATGTTTCGCTTATTTTTTCTTCAAAGAAAGAATATATTTTACCATCAATTTAGCATCAGCCGGTTTCAGCGTAGCATGTGCGGTCATTGGCATGGTACCCCAAACACCCGTACCACCTTTAATAATTTTATCAGCCAGGTAATTGATGTTTTTTTCAGTTGCGGGATATTTTTTTGCAATCTCGGTGTAAGATGGACCGATGATCTTATTCACCTTGTTGTGACAGCCGATACAATCTGATTTGTTAATCAATTTTTCGCCGGCACTCATTTGAAATTCGTGGTTGGTTGTAGTTGCTGTAGCCACCACCATTTTCTCCTTCTCTAAATCTGCTTTCGAAAAAGACGCCATAAAAATCACTATAACGCCTAAACCTAAAAATGTCTTTTTCATCTGTGTGTGTTGTTAGTCTTGTAATCCTAATATTTTTTTATTGAAAGCGCTATCTTTTCCTGATGCTGCAAAATCATCAAATGCTTTTTCAGTTACGTTAATAATGTGTTTCTGAATAAATTCCGATCCTTCTCGGGCACCATCTTCCTGATTTTTAATACAACATTCCCATTCCATAACGGCCCAACCCTTAAAGTCGTATTGCGCTAATTTACTGAAAATGGTTTTAAAATCAACCTGGCCATCGCCAGGAGAACGATATCTTCCAGCCCGGTTGGCCCAACTTTGGTATCCACCAAAAGTGCCTTGTTTGCCTGTTGGATTAAATTCTGCATCTTTTACATGGAAAGCTTTAATTCTTTCATGATAAAAATCGATATACTGAATATAATCTAACTGTTGCAATACAAAGTGAGATGGATCATACAATAAGCATGCCCGGGGATGATTATTTACAGCGGCTAAGAACATTTCATAGGTTTCGCCATCAAATAAATCTTCACCAGGATGGATTTCATAGCAAACATCAACGCCATGCGTATCAAATTCATTCAAAATTGGTGTCCAGCGTTTTGCCAGTTCTGCAAAGCCTTCTTCTACTAAACCTGCAGGGCGTTGTGGCCATGGATGAAAATATTGCCACAATAAGGAACCGCTAAATGTTGCATGAGCATTCAGACCTAAATTTTGTGAGGCCTTAGCAGCATATTTCATCTGTTGCACGGCCCATTCTGTTCTGGCTTTTGGGTTTCCATGTACTTCTTTTGGTGCAAAAGCATCAAACAAATCATCGTATGCAGGATGCACGGCAACCAATTGCCCTTGTAGGTGTGTAGATAATTCAGTGATTTCTAAACCGTAAGATGCAATTGTCCCTTTGAGTTCATCGGCATAAGTTTTACTTTCTGCCGCTTTTTGAAGATCGATAAATCTTGTATCCAGTGTAGGCATTTGGATCCCTTTGAATCCCAAATCAGCTGCCCATTTGCAAATATTATCTAAAGAATTAAAGGGAGCTTCATCTCCAATAAACTGGGCTAGAAATACTCCTGGTCCTTTTAATGTCGTCATGCGTAAAATTAAATTTTATAATCGTGCCATTTCAGATCTGATTGGCTCGATGCTACTACATTTTCAATGAAAGCCATTCCACGAACACCATCTTCCGTTGTCGGGAAATCCAGCATTTCTGCAGTTGGTTGTTCATTATTTAATTTGGCATTTACTGTTAAGGCGAAGTTTTTATAAATATTAGCAAAAGCTTCTAAATAACCTTCCGGATGACCACCCGGGGTACGCGTATTGTGTTGTGCGAAACTGCCCATGTAACCGTTTCCGGTTCTGTAGATTTGTGCAGGTGCATTTGACCATTTTACAATCAAAGTATTTGGCTCCATCTGGTGCCATTCTAAGCCACCTTTTTCGCCGTAAACTTTTATTTTCAACGCGTTTTCTTCACCCGCAGCAATTTGCGAAGCGATTAAAACACCGTTAGATCCATTATCAAACTTAAGCAACACGTTGCCGTCATCATCAATTGCTCTTCCAGGAACAACAATATTCAGATCTGCACATATCTTAGTGATTTTCAGGCCGGAGATATATTCTGCCAAATGTGCGGCATGCGTACCGATATCGCCCATGCTACCGCTTTTTCCGGTTTTGGATGGATCTGTACGCCAGGCGGCTTGCGCATTGCCTTCACGTTCTGATAGTGTACTTAACCAGCCCTGAGGATACTCTACAATAATTTTTCTGATTTCACCCAAGGCGCCTTCACGAACCATTTGTTTCGCTTGCTTTACCATTGGATAACCAGAATAGGTATGTGTTAAGCAAAGTGTTAAACCAGTTTCTTCAACTTTAGCCTGAAGCTGTTTTGCCTCTTCCAAAGTTAGCGTCATCGGTTTCTCAATTACAACGTTAAACCCATGCTCCAAAGCCAACATGGCAGGAGCGAAGTGGGCGAAATTTGGCGTTACAATGGTTACAAAGTCAATTTTTTCATCGGCAGGAAGTTCGCTTTCTGCTTTGATCATTTCTTCGTAGGTTTTATATATTCTGTGGTCAGGAAGGAATAATAATTTTCCAGATTCGTAACCCAATTCAGGATTGACACTTAATGCTCCGGCTGATAGTTCGATTAAACCATCCATGTTTGCCGCTAAGCGATGTACAGCACCGATAAACGCGTCTTTACCGCCGCCTATCATGCCCATTCTTAATTTTCTCTTCATTATTTAAAAGTGGTAAGTTATAAGTGATAAGTTTTACGTAAAACCTATCACTTACAACTTATAACCAATTTATATATTATTTTTCTTCAACTCTTTTACGGCGTAATCAGCAGCACGAGCCGTTAATGCCATAAATGTTAATGATGGATTTTGGCAGGCGATAGATGGCATACAAGCTCCATCTGTTACGAAAACATTGCTCACTTCATGCATTTGATTCCATTTGTTAAGCACTGAAGTTTTAGGATCATTACCCATTCTGGCTGTTCCCATTTCGTGGATAGCCATACCTGGATAACAGCCATTATCGAAAGTTTTAATGTTTTTTAAACCTGCTTTCTCTAACATTTCAGCCGCGTCATTCATCATGTCAACACGCATTTTCTTCTCGTTTTCTTTGTATTCGCAATCAATTGCCAATACCGGCTGGCCCCATTTGTCTTTTTTGGTTTTATCAATGTAAACCTTATTCTCGTAGTAAGGCAACATTTCTCCAAAACCACCTAAGCCCATGGTCCATTTGCCTGGTTTGGTCATTTTCTCTTTCAAACCTGAACCAAACGACAATTCGGCAACATCACTTTGCCAGTTGCTTCTGTTCGCACTGCCCTGGTAACCAAAACCGCGTAAGTAATCACGTTTATCGTTACCGATATTCTGATAACGTGGAACGTAAATTCCATTGGCACGGCGGCCATAGGTATATTTATCGTCAAAGCCTTCTGCTTCGCCGTTAGCGCCACAACGGAAATGGTGATCCATTAAGTTATGTCCTAATTGGCCACTTGCATTACCCAAACCATTAGGGTGTGCATCTGATGTTGAATTTAATAAAATGAAGGTAGTACCTAATGTTGATCCGTTAACAAAAACGATTTTAGCATAAAACTCCATCGTTTCGTTTGTTTGTGTATCAATCACCATTACCCCTTTTGCTTTCTTGGTATCTTTATCGTAAATAATGTGGTTTACGATTGAATATGGTCTAAGCGTTAAACGCTTTGTTGCCATGGCAGCAGGAAGGGTAGAAGACTGCGTAGAGAAGTAAGCGCCAAAAGGACAACCACGACTACATAAATTTCTGTATTGGCAGTTTCCGCGACCTTTGTGGGGAACCGTTAAATTGGCCACGCGACCAATCATCATGATGCGCTCTCTGTTGTAGGCTTCTTCAATGCGTTTTTTAACCGATTTTTCTACAATGTTCATATCCATTGGCGGTAAAAACTCGCCATCAGGACAAAGGGGCCAATTTTCTTTAGAACCACTAATTCCAGCAAAACGCTCGGCATAATCGTACCATGGAGAAAGTTCTTTGTAACGCACCGGCCAGTCATTTCCATGACCATCCTTTGCATTGTCTTCAAAGTTATGATCACTTAAACGATAACTTTGGCGACCCCACATTAATGATTTACCACCAACATGGAAACCACGGTACCAATCGAAACGTTTGTCTTCGGTATAAGGACATTCCAAATCATTTACCCACCATTTTTCATTCGCTTCCTGGTAAGGATAATCTCTTTTTTGAACCGGGTGGGTACGCTTTTGTTCTTCAGTTAATTTACCGGCATGCTGAAATTCCCAAGGGCTTTTCATTGCATTTTCGTAACCTGTAATGTGTTCGATGTTCATCCCTCTTTCGAGCATGAGCACCTTTAAGCCTTTTTCGGTAAGTTCTTTTGCCGCCCAGCCGCCACTGATGCCCGATCCTATTACAATAGCATCGTAAGTATTTTCTGCTTTTAAATTTGTATTTAAATTCATGATGTTTTGTCGTTGTTTTAAGAAATTAGGTTGCCCATGATTTTTGACCTGGCTTTAATGGCGCATTGCCATCGTACCTGCCCGGAACCAGAATGTACTCACGTGCTTGCGTACAGCCAATTTCAGATGCGTAATAACCTAGCAGCGTGAGGTCTCTCGCAGTAACGAAAAAGTAAGCCAGATCTTGGTTTTCCGGCGCTTTGGTTTCCTTTTGAGCAATTGACATCAATCTTAAATCAACCATTAGTTTGGTTTTTTCAGCAACGGTTAAACTCATGTAGTTTTTGCTAAAATCTTTTATTGCTTTCTCCTGTAACTGTTGAAAACCTCTGGCAAAAGAAGTTTGCATGGTTGCCGGATAACAATCTTTCATCATCATGGGAATAAACTTCCCTAAACCCGCAGCTTTGGCGCCCGGTGATGATTTTGTTGTAGGTACAATGATGTTGGCAAATTCAGCAAAGATTTTTTCATCCTGAACGGAGAATGAAACAAAGTTTTTTTCGTTTTCAGGGAGCGTAAAACTTTCGAATAAAACGCCCATTGTACTGGCTGAGATGGCTCCGCCAAGCAAAAATGCGACGTTCCTGAGTGCTTCTCTTCTATGCATCGTTTTTGTTATTTTATATATTGGTTACTTATGCGTTGAATGAGTAATATTAGAAAAAATAT
>Ga0256901_1001571_pt1 | contig 11316 bp, 5 predicted proteins | sample MC6MC0689MT_FD_190200 | JGI IMG/M metagenome (GOLD analysis project Ga0256901, IMG submission 190200) | Metatranscriptome of enriched soil aggregate microbial communities from Iowa State University, Ames, United States - MC6-MC0689-MT... | ecosystem: Environmental > Terrestrial > Soil >... | reverse complement strand
CAATTATCAAAAAAATATGACCTTCATGACCGTTTAGTATGGGATTCTTCTCTTAACAAAGTTGTTTCTGCTCCAAAAGGTGATCAACGTGGTGATATTGGTGGTAGTGGCGGGGGTAATAATGGTAGTGGTAGTCATGATGGCAAAAATTTTGGTCAAAACAGGCTCGACGAGGGCAACCATGGTGATAAGTTCAAACCTCCTGGCCATTATAAATATGGGCAACATCGTGGTAGTAATCATCATTCACAGCACTCTCAACAACAATACTCGCAACAACAACAATCCCAGCAAGAACAATCACAGCCGCAAGCACTCCCCTCGACTTTTGGAATGACCAATTTTTCTTCTGGTGTCACTTTGATGAATGATGAGACGGTATTACACATCCACCTGTAAACGATAATGGTCCTACAGAAACGAGATCTCAGCTGATGTTATCGCAACATAACTTGGCATCCAAGATTAATCACCACCTTTTGAACTGCAATTGATGAAGATAATTAACAATAATGCATTTTTCAATTATTTGGAGTGTTGAACAGCAACTTTTCATTAATATTCGTTTCAGCTTCAATGTTTGCGGCCGCATCACTTCTTATGACATTTAATTTTCTTTGTTGTCAATAACTGATAGTCCTAAGTTAAAACTCCGGGTTGAATATTATATCAATCGATAATAATTCACCTTTTGGCATCCACAATTTAGAGGATTGTGCATTGATTTCCCTTTTCTTCTCCAAGTGAAAATTTGACTCCTTCACCGAACTCTCCCTCTTCTATGCTTGTTCCTTCATTGTTATTTTGGTACCATCTTACTTCTAATTTCCAAATCAACTCTTTAAATTAAATGTTGAATATATCTCAGAGCTCATTGTGCCCGAGTTTTTCCATGCCAAGTTATTTAACTTATCAGTATACTTTTTTTCTTCTCATATTACTCAAACAGACTGAATTTTCAAGAGTGATATTGACTTTTATTCAAGTAAGGGAGGGTGGATTACACAAAATAATAAATACAATGTCCCAATAGGCATGGCAACAATAAACATTAGTTTCTAGAGAAAATTCTCATTTTGTTTAATATCGTCTCTACCATCACAACTCAGGGTTTAATAATTGAAGCAATATTGTCACATGATTAATTGGCTTAAAGTAGAACCATTTCGGTTGGATCAACTTCAGTTTCTTCAGTAGTAGGAACCGAAGCATCTACTGTAAGGGATACACCAAGAAGATATTTATAGGCACTACGTTCAACTGGCTCAACAAGAAGTGAAACACTGTAAGCACGTTTTAACCCAGCAACTACAATTGAAATGTTGTTAGGTTCGTCGGTGTATGTAAACAAGCAGCTCCCAGCGCGAATAACTTTGGATAAATCAGTTTCAAGGCGATTGTTTGTGTTTAGGAGAGCAGCTTTGACATCAGGTGAGAATTCATTGATATTTGTACTTTCAGCTTGGGAGAGAAGAAGAATCATATCTTCTTTTGTAATGGCAATTTTTTGGTGGGTAACATATTGGGCCATATATTGTGCACCATCTTGGCAAACACGGAAGTAGCTATCAGCAGGATATTCAAGTGGGATATCAGTAGAGACATTGTCTTTGTTATAAACGGTGGATAAAAAGTTATCTTGTTCAAAGGCTTTAAGACCACCATGAACAACCTTAAGACGGTAATTTTGAGGACAAAGGATAAGTTCTTGAACTGCTTTCGACATGAGATAATGTTTGCTGGCATTGCGTGCAAGTAAGCTAAGGGTAGTTTTGACACCCCAAACCTTTGCAAGACAATCATAGAGCTTTTGTTGGGACGGGATAAAAGGGTCTTTGTTCCATTTTGCAAGTTGTTGTTGTTGTTGTTTTTTATCATCGGTTGTGGTAGAAGGGACAACAGCAGCAGAAAGAGTATTTTCAACTTGTTCTTGTTGTTCTTGGGCAAGAGCAGCCCTTTCAGCATTAATCTTTTTATTTGTAATGCGACTTGCATCAAGAATATCTTCACCAGCAATAGGAACAGCATGTTCTTCAGGAGAATATGAATATACATCGTTGAACATATCATAACGCATAGTATAGACAGATGGGATCGGAACTAATGATTCATCGAGTGAAGGGAGTTGGGCAACTTTACGAATTAAAGCAATGTAGAACCCACCGGTGTTTTGTTGGTGTGGGAGAACGCGAGTGGTGTTTGAGATTGTTTCAATTGAACCACGATATTTCATTCTGAGAAGTTCTCGAACAAATGAGTTCACAACATGTTGATCTTTAAATTCTCTTTTGTTTTCCTTCTTTTGAAATTTCTTTTTGGTTTGGGCTTGGTCTTCCGATTTAGGTGGGGCAATTTCGGCTTCAGCAGCTTTTGCTTCTAAACGTTTTTTTGTTACATCTGCCTTTGCTTCTTCAATAGTTGGGAATTTTGCTTTGGTTTCAGCAACAAATGCTTCCCATTTTTGAACTTGTTCTTTAGCATAGAGTTCAGCCTCAGGATAAATTTTTTCAAGCAAGGCAGGTGAGAGTTCTGTCGGACGAATTTTGTGCAATACTCGAGATGGTAAATCCAAAATATCCTTCAAAGAAGTTAAGTGAACAAGATGTGCAGGGGTTTCACCTTGTTTTGGAATTTCAGCATAGTCTTTCCATTGGGTACGACCAGGAAGATGGTTTAACTCTGGTAAAATTTGGGGAATATTGACAAGTTCAAGAGTACCTTTACTACGACGAATAAGTTCCATAACAACAGCTTCATCTTCAATCGGGTTAATAGAACAAGTGGAGTATACCATCAAACCACCAATTTTTAAAAGTTGGAGAGCACGCCATGAAATCATTAATTGTAAAGGATGTAATGCAAATGAGTTTGAAAGTTGCCAGTTTGACCACACAGTTGGTGTTTTACGCATAGTACCATCACCACCACATGGAACATCACATAAAATACGATCAAAAAGAACAGGAGCTAAGGGAGTTTTGAGTTGTTCACCAGTGATTTCATCAACTTGAGGAACAACACCTGTGGTAAAGTAAGAATTAACCTTGTCTTGGTAAGTTTGAAAAGTACCTTCGCGGAAGCCGGCAATATTTGAAGCAATTGATGAGGTTTCTGGAATAAAAAGGGAAGGGAATGTTTGACCTTCGTGAGTTGTAACCATAAATGATGGTGAACCTAGACGTTTTAACTGATGGACTAACATATAGGCACGATCAGGATTAGCATCGTTTGCAATAATAATCCCAGTCGGGATTTCACCCGGAGAAAGACCTTGATGTAATGCTTCAAGTAATTGGGAAGTTTTTGAGCCAGGTGCTGCACACATGTCTAAAACAACATGATGTGGTTTAACATCGAGCAATAATGGTGGAATCATACTAACAGCTTCTTGACGTGTAATATTACCAACATGATTGTGAAGAATGAGGAATTCACGAAATTTCTCAATTTGAGTAAAACGTTTCAATTCACGACGACCGAGTTCCATTTGAAACGCGTTACCTTTTGGTCTATAAAATGGAAGAACAGAAGGGCGAGATAAAGTTACTTTGGTTGTACCATCTTCAGATGTGAATTCAGTTGGTGTTTTTGGAAGGCCAAAACAATTGCCGTTTAATAAGCCAAGGATTTGTTTTTGTGGACCAGTAATGTTGGAAACGCGGAATGCAATCGGGAGTTGTTCACGCATAGAAGCAGCCATCGGTTCCCATTGGTCTTCTGGGACAATGTTACCACGGTAATATTCTGTAAATAATGCGTTATCAATCTCACCACGTTCGGGGAAGTTGGAATTATATGGGCGTGGTTGGCGTTCATCTTTGGAGTCATTTTCACGAGAACGTTTATTGTTGCCGTTTTTACGTCCGCCTCTTTGACCCATCTTGAAAAGAAAATAGGAATTTTTTGTTGGAAAAAAAAAAGTTAGTTTTTGGTGAGAAGAATGAGGCTTGGCGAAAATACAGGTGGAAGGCTCATAATAGCACGTTTAAGGGATAGGAAACGTTAGAAATAACATTTCAATGAAGCTATCAAACTATGTGCTGTAAACACCAAATGATTGCAATTTTTATGTGCCGTAAATTCCAAATATGGGAAAGACAGAAACTTTGGATTTCTTTCCTCCAGTTTTTTTCGGGGGGTTTCGAATCTTGGAGATTTTTGTCCCCACTCCCTTAACTTTTCAATCAATCCTATTCATGATCTGTAAAATATTACATGGTATCTGATTCATTCATTACTTCTTCAGCTGCGCCAATCTTGGCCCTCTATTTTATTTCTTTGTCAATCTCAAAATATTGTGAAAAACACGCAAATCCATTTTGGATTTCATTTCGGATTTCGCCTCTAATCTATCGATCGATCGCTCTTATTTCATCTCATCATGTATATATCGTTGTTTTGAACCCCGAACTTCCCCTTTAAACATCCTCACACATTAATAATCGAAAAACTAGATTGTTCGAACCATTTCGGTTTGTTTCTACCTCAACTCCTTCCACTGTTCCCTACCCTCCGCCCATAATTTAGTGGTGCTCCTTAACCCCCTCATCTCCTCGTCCCCACACTTCAAACTACCCCATTTCTCACCACTTGCCATCAAGTAAGGAACACAACTACTTACACATTATTCAGATTCAATCCCCGTTCTTCTCATGTCCAAGTTTACTTCTCAACCATCTTATCAAGAATGGTTGGTGGACACTTATGTTGAACGTTATAAAATGATATCATTTCGAACCCTCACGTTTACTGCAATGTTGTTTTCATCATTAATCCCTCTCAAATTATTCCTCCGCAATTTCCAAGATTATCTCCCAAACATTCTTGCTGGGTTTCTTCCAACATTTACTTCAACTCATTCGATTGTTGATATCTCTGTTGACATTCTTTTTATTATTTTTATTGTTTTAATTATTCAACTTATTTTGCACTCACTTGGTTTGGTTGCTGCCAATTCTCATTTTGCACAAACAACCGCTTTGGCTTCATCACAATCTAAATTGTCATCAAAGCCGACTACTGCTATTCAGTCTAACATTTATGATGTTCTTTCGTTATATCCAACCTTTCAGTTCTGTGAACAATTTGGCTTGGTCTCTTTTTTGGGGATTTCGCGAAAAAAAACATCATCAATTCAAAAAATTCGCTTTGCAATGTTTATTATTTTCTTAGTAGGGATTGCTTTCATGTTATTATGTCACATTTTTGAAATTTCTACAACCACGACACCATCAACTGAATTATTTTCCTACCATCAAGCAACTGCATTATCAACCAATTCGATCCTTTTTTTGTTTACTATGTTGAAACCAGCACAACCAGTCTTCTGGGCCCGAGGTATTAGCTATACTATTGACTGCTTATCCACTCAACCAATTATTTCAACCCCACAACCTCAAAGCAACAACCACCGCAATTCTCTTTCATCATTTTCTACCAATTTACCCCTTCATTCATACTCTCTTTACAACCCATCATATTACCCTTCATTAAATGATTTAATGATGTCTTCATCACGCCATATTAATACCTCTGACGCCATTAATTCTTTTGTTGGGAATAATTTTTATTCAGATTATCGTCAATATGTTTCTGAATTCCGTCGTGGGGCATTTTCAGAACGCTATGATGTTGATGTCCAAATATCATCACCAGTATTATCAACATCTTCCTCCACAACTAACAATAGTGAAAATATAAATGCAGTCAAACCTGATAATCGCCCGTTAATCCCCCTTATTTCCTTAGCGTCAAAAATTGACACCCATTCTATCCCAATGTCCGTTCCTACTCATGCATCAGCACGTCCATTAACTCCATCAATAATTTCAAAATCGGTCCCAATTCTTTCCCTTCATCAATACCACAAAGCTCAAAGTACCTTATCTGAACTTGACCGCAATTCCCTTAAAACTACTGAACAACAAATCTATACCAATTATATCCATAACCCATATCCATTCTTTTTTATTCCATTGTTAATTTGTGCGACTTTGTATAGTTATTTATTATTTTCAATTGTTGGCATCCCACACTCAACTTTTGTCTTGTTCAATTTGATTGGATTATTAATGTTTGGTTTTGCCCTTTCTACTACCATTGCATATTATATCACCTTTCCAAGTTTAAAATTAGTCAATCTATTAATGTCAATGATGTTTGGTCAATCCAATGCATCTCAATTTGGGGCATTATTTCACTATTCAAGTTCATCAAAATTATTGGCTGCGATTACTTTACCCACTGCGGTGTTTTCTCAATTAATGGGAAAAGATTCACAAAATTCACAACCACAACTTTTTCACGATGCCCTTTGTCCGGATTCATACTCTTTAGCATTTGTTCCATATACATTTGAATCAATCTTTACTTTTTCTACTCTTATTGGATTCTTTATCGCTTTGGCGTTAATTTTGGTGCCATTTTGTTATCATCTTTATTGTATCAAGGTTGTCATTTCTACCCCATTAAATTATTCCAAATATATCCTTCAAGCTCTTGCTTGCTCCACAAATACTATCCCTGCATCAAACATTAATACTAATAATGTCATTATTTCTAATTTTTTGGCCCCTTATACCATTCCTCACACATTGCAATTTTTATCCAATTTGGCCAATAAAGATTCTTTATTTTTGGCTTTAAATAATTCCGCATTAGCTCCACTTCTTGCAAATGACTCTGATGCCATGACTACAAATACACCCAACACGACTATTTCTAACAATATTATTGGTGATAACCCCAATTCTGCCACTGCCAGCATTCATCCAAATAAAATTCCTTATTATACCCAATTTTATATGGAATATTTGATTGAACACTGCATTAATTCCACCACTAAACAAATTTACAACGTTTTATTGGATATGAAAATTACTTTGCGTTCTGATCCCAACGCAAAGGTCAAAAATGCCAAAATTGAAGCCATTCTTGAAATTTTATCAAAATCATCACCACAATTTAACCCAATTCCTTCCCCTCAAATTTCCCCATTTTTGTCCCCAATTTCCTTTCTATTGTCCGCAATTGACAATTTTCTCTTTTCATCTCCACCAAATGATCCTACTGTTGTTTTAGATTTGCTCCAAAAAACATTATTATTACCAACAAATGTCGCTGTGATTAGTGGTAATGTTACCCCATTAGTTGACCAATCTTCCCAATTTGTATATTCCCAACATTCTTTACATGTTCTTAACAGTTTCATCGCCAAGTCAATCATATCTTTGCTTGAGCTCCAGCTAGCACTTGAAGATTTAATCCTATTCATCTCTTCACGACAATTCCCGAACCCTTCTACCTCGCGATCATTTACCCCATGCCATCTTAAAGAACTTGGAATTGAACCAACAAGTACTAATCCCCAAGCTTTCCGTTATTTAGTATTCCGTCAATATAATACACTTTCTCCTGCCAGTCAAAATCAATTGACATCAATTTATTCTCATACTGTTGAAACCCTTCATAATCTCATCAATCACCACTTTCCACGCCAAAAAGTCAATTTTAACATCTCTCTCCCTCATTCTCTAGTCCATAGTTTTAATACCTATCTTGAACAACGTCCGTCCTAAATCAGAGTTGTGCATGACCCCATTCCTTGCTTCTTTTTGTATATATTATCTTGTTCATATATGTTTCCCTCCAACGAATTTCTTCCCCAAAACTCTGGGGTTGATTCTAATATAATACTCCCAATAAAATTCCATCAAAGCTCAAATTGTATTATTTTTTGTAAACTACAGCTTCTTGACAACCCTCAAAGATGAATGAAAAAAAGACAAACAATATGTTTATGGATGCAATATTAAATTAAGAAAAAAAAAAAAGATGCAGCTCAACTATCAATATGTGAGTGGTGATAGAGGTGGAAGTTATATTTAAAATAAGGGCGGGATGGGGGTAATAATTATACATCAATTTATAAAACAACGTCTTGTGGTAATTCAATAATTTCAGTCTTATAGTGAGCTTCAATTTCAGCTAATTGTTGAGCATCGCGATCAGTAACAAAATTGATTGCAGAACCTTTCTTACCTAAACGACCAGAACGACCAATACGGTGAATATATGATTCTCTTTGAGGGATATCATAGTTAATAACAAGGTTAACTTGTTGAACATCGATACCACGAGCGAGTAAATCGGTAGAAATGAGGACACGAGTATTACCAGTTCTGAAATCACGTAAAACACGTTCACGTTCAGTAGTAGTCATTTCACCATGCATACAGGAGACAGAAAAATCTTGTTGGGTCATACGTTCAGTTAATTCATCAGCACGACGACGGGTGTTACAGAAAATAATTGCTTGGGTAATAGTGAGACGGGAATATAAATCAAATAAAACAGTTGCTTTGTATTGTTCGTGTTGAACATTAACAAAGTATTGTTTAATACCATCCAAGGTTAATTCTTCCTTCTTAACCAAGATACGTTTTGGATTACGCATAAACTTTGCGGATAATTCTAAAATTTCTGGTGGCATAGTTGCAGAACAAAGAACAACTTGAATATCTTGTGGTAAGTGCTTGAAAATGGTTAAAATTTGGTCCTTAAAACCAGAAGAGAGCATTTCATCAGCTTCATCTAAGACGAATAATTTACATTTTGTAACATCTAATGCGCGTTGGGTTAACATATCGGAAACACGACCAGGGGTACCAACAACAAATTGGACACCACGGCGTAAAAGTTCAGCATCATGGCGGACATCAGTACCACCAATACATTCATGAATAGTTGGTTTTAAGTGTTCGGATAAGCCACGAGCAACACGATAGATTTGTTGAGCTAATTCACGAGTTGGTGCGAGGATTAAAATTTGGTTATGGGCCAATTTAGGGTCTAATAATTGTAATGCAGAAATGGTGAAAGTACCAGTTTTACCAGTACCAGATTGTGCTTGGATAATAGTATCCTTTTGGGTTAAAATTGGTAAAATACCACGTTGTTGAATAACAGATGGTTTTTCAAAACCATAGGAGTAGATACCACGTAAAAGATCTTCCTTTAAGTTCATTTCATCAAAGGAATCAACAACGCGGTCCCAATCTTCTTTGGAATCATCTTGTTCGGTGGTTTCAACAGGTGCAGCGACTGGAGCTGGGGTTGGAGCTGCTGGGGTTGCTGCAGGAGCAACTTGAGGTTTTGCTTTTGGAGCAAGTTTTGCGGTTGGTTGGGACATTGGAGCCGAGGGGGAGTAATATCAAAACTGATTTCAAGGGGATAAGACCTTTTTTTGGTTGACAATACTAAAAATTTTAATTTGGTGCGAAGTTGGATGAGGGAAAAACTACGAAAAAAAAAACGGAAACAAAAAAGGGGTGTAAAAAAAATAAATCGAGGTGATAGTGAAGGCATATTGTCAAGAAAAACGAGCTGCGGCAACTTTACAATGGTTGAGTTGATAGGAAACAATCAATATGGGGTAAATTGCCGAGTTTTGAGGTTCAATGAAAAAGTAATTTGCTATCAGGAGTTGCGAATGGGACAAGATGGACAGTCATTGGGATTGGGATTGGTTGAAACGGAAAGTACTCATAAGGTTCGTGAAATAGACAATATATGGACCAAGATAGAGCTGTGCTTGGGGAGTGTTTTGGTGGAAAATACCAAAATGAAGACAGGAAAACGGAGTAAGAAATGAATTTTGACGCTGGAAATATTGGTATCAATACACAGATCGCAAAGGTTATAAAGCTGCAACAAATGGCCAAATTTGGATAACATTTTGGGCATTTTTTGAGTTCCAAAAGTCGAACAAAAAACAGTTTTGGTTTTTTTCGACTGGGACAAAAATTTGAATAAAATTCAATCACACATTGACCGTCTTAGACACAACTACAAGTCATATTATCATATCATCTTGCTTAATATATATTGTGTTTCTTGTTACCAATTCTGCTTGCCCCCAGGACCCCAGCTTTTCCATTATTCTATCCCTGGACTTAAAAAGTACATCCTCAACTCTTTTTATAGTCGCCCTCATTTTGACTATTTTTGGGAATATTATCGCACCCACTGAGCATCAATTCAAAGAATGTTCTACAGCGTTCATATTGCTACTTGCTCTTATCTATTACCGGATGTAGATTTTTTTCCCCAAAGATATTTTCTCAACAAGTTCAATTTCTCCACCCTATGTGGTGTGTTTATTTACAAAACCCTTACAATAGCCGTTACATACTACGTAATGGCTTTAGAATTTAATTATATCGACAACCTTTGTTTACATCGTCCGATTTTATATTTTTCTTTTGAATTTTATTTTTTTTTTAATTTTGGACTAGATTTCCATTTTATCACATTGTGAGTACCTTTAACCTTTTCTTGGTATTCATGCCAACGCGCTAATACATGATATATTGCCTAACATTACAATTTTTGCCCCAAAGTATACTTTTATTTTATTTTTTCTTCCGCTTTCCCCCTCTAAGCAACTCCGACAACTGTCCAATTCCACCCCATTCCTAACTTCATGTTTGCCCTTTTTTTTCCCTTTTAGATAATCATTCATCGGCCAACTAGCCAAATTAATCCCCTTTAATATACCATTTACCACCACACAATGTCTACTAGTGGGGGCCAAAAACCTAAGCCTCTCTATGTTGACCCTGGTTTAGACATTGAAGCATTAGAAACTCTTGTTTTTTCTGATGAACGCCAAAAAGAAATTCAATTTTTATACCCATCTTCCCAAACCGACGAACGCCCTCACTTTTTGAGTACATTAACGGCTCAATTAGATTTGGAATCAACCACACAAGATCATTTGTTGTTTAAATTTAGTGTATTATCCAAATATTTGCAACAATATCGGGACTACTTGGTCAAAAACACCAAAAATGGCTCCTCTGAATCCTTCCAATATGTCGAATTTTTGAGCAACATTTCCCGCCTCAAGGGTGTCCTTGCTGAATATGGTTGTCAAGACTTAGATCTACTTGAATTTACCAAACCAACTGGTTCTACCACATCTGCATACAAACTAAGCGAATGTACAAAGGGTTTAGCTCATCCAGAACGCGTTTCTCTCTTTGCTCGTTTAATTGAAATTACCAAATCAACGTTTACAGCAACCCGCCCTCGTACTACCCCCGTTGAGGAAAATGTTGAAACACTTTCTCCGTTTGATTCCCCATTGAGCTGGATTTATGCCACACTTCGCCCAACTGTGATCACTGTTATGGACAAAAACAGTAAAAATGAGATACGGGCAAATGTAATCCAACCTTTACAAGAAAATGAAGATTGTATTGATATGCTTACCGAGCACATTTTACCTTATATTCATCTTTTGCAACTTGATTG
>Ga0256901_1001570_pt1 | contig 11318 bp, 10 predicted proteins | sample MC6MC0689MT_FD_190200 | JGI IMG/M metagenome (GOLD analysis project Ga0256901, IMG submission 190200) | Metatranscriptome of enriched soil aggregate microbial communities from Iowa State University, Ames, United States - MC6-MC0689-MT... | ecosystem: Environmental > Terrestrial > Soil >... | reverse complement strand
CCATCGTTTAATTTTGATGTAATTGATGGTGTGCAGTATCAAATTGATGTAACCAAACCGGCAAAATATGATGCGAACGGAAATGTCATCAATGCTGGTTCAAGTCGAATTGTCAATCTAACATATCAAGGTAAGCCAATCGCAGCTGACCAACAGTTTATTGTCGCAACCAATAACTACCGTGCTTCAAGCACCACGTTCCCAGGAGTCAGTAACGGTGAGATCGTTTTAAAGGCGCCTGATGAAAATCGGCAAATTATTACGAACTATATTCAAACGCATAAAACAATTAATCCTTCAGCTGACCAAAACTGGTCGTTTGCCAAATTCAAAGGAACGCAGGTCCCTGTGTTTGATTCATCACCAAATGCACAAAAATACCTTGGCCAGTATCCGAATATGAAATATATTGGACCTTCAAGCGGAGGATTTGCGAAATTTTCGATTGATTTAACGGAATAACCAGTGTTTGCTTAGTTCTAAAGGAAAAGGCTGCCCCAATTAAATTGGGGGCAGCCATTTTAATGTATAATCAAGATTCTAACAATTTAAGGAGTTCTGTTTGTTTCCTGAAGCGGGTTAAGAACCATTGGAATAAAATCTGCATAGCTGTCAATGTGAAAATCGGCAGTAATGTTGCGATTTTGAAAGGCAACGGTTTTGATCCGTAATTCTCTTGCGGGAATTAAATCCAAGTCCCGGTCACCTACGACTAAATCAATATGATGGCCTTTTAGCACGTATTCATAGGAAGAACAATGAGGTTTTCTCATGAACCCTTGTTCTTCAACAGAAACAATTTCTTTAAAGTATGTGGCTAAATGGAATTTTTCAAGGAGATAAATGGTGGATTCCTTATCTCGATGAGTCACAATAATATTGTTAGCGGTAGCAGCTAAAGCATTCTCTAGGTGATCAAATGGCCTGCTATACAGTTTCGAATAATGATTATGTAGTTTTTGGAATTCTATTCTTTGATCCTCACTAATACCATAGTGTTTAAAGGCGGTTTTGGAATCAATTTTTAGCCATGTCAATACTTCGCTGCGGTCGAGGTCTTTTTGACTTAACTGTACAAAGCCTTCAACAAGTGCCGGATAGGTATCCAATAAGGTTCCATCGAAATCCCACAATATGTTCATCATAATCTCTCCCTTCAAAAAAGTTACTCTATAGATGTTACCATACACAGCTACAATTGCTGAGTCTTGATGAATATTAATAAAATTTATAATTTTTGTAAAATTATTGTATTGCCTAATAAATTCATCTTTTTTTATGTTATAAAAGGAGTGTAAATAAGTGATTTCAGTTTGGATTACTACGTTAAATAGAAAGGATGTTGTAAACTTTGTTAAATTCCACCGTCCTTCAACATGATTATAAATTGAATTCATTCCATCCTATTATGAAATACAATGGAACGAGGAAAGTAAAAAATGTCATCTTACTTATTGGTGATGGGATGGGATTTTCTTATACCACCGGTCTTCGCTACTTCAATCATGCTTCCCAAAAAGGATTCATGACTCCCACTATATTTGATCAATACTTTGTCGGCTCCCAATCAACCTATTCATTAGATAGAGAAAGTAATATTACTGATTCCGCAGCAGCAGGTACTGCATTAGCGACGGGGTATAAAACCTATAATGGAGCTCTAGGTTTAAACATGGATAAACAAGCTGTTCCGACAGTTTTAGAATATGCAAAATTTCGCGGCAAGTCTACTGGCATGGTAGGAACAAGTCAGATCAATCACGCAACATTGGCGGCGTTTGCCGCGCATATGGAATCGCGAGAACATTATGATCAAATTGCTGATGATTATTTCGATGAACGAATAGATGGTAAGCATAAAATAGATGTAATGCTCGGTGGTGGAACATCTTATTTTTTTCGAAATGACCGAAATATAGTAGAAGAGTTTGTAAAAAATCGTTTTGGGTATGTAAGCAACATACAAGAGCTTGTCACGAATAAAACGGAGCAGCTGCTAGGCTTATTCGCTCCAATTGAGCTGCCGAAGCAAATTGACCGGGATTCAACAATTCCGTCCCTTTCCCAAATGACGAAAGCTGCCCTGCAACGCTTAAAGCAGAATCCAAAAGGTTTTTTTCTTTTAGTGGAAGGAAGTCAAATTGATTGGGCGGGGCATGACAATGATATTGTAGGGGCAATGAGTGAGGTTAAGGACTTTGAAGCAGCGTTTAAAGAGGCGATTCAGTTCGCTTCGGATCGAGAGGATACGATTGTCATTGCGACAGCTGATCACTCAACCGGGGGAATGAGCATCGATCGGAATGATAATTATAAATGGAATCCAAGCGTGATTAAATCGATTCCCTCGACACCGTTTGTGATTGCCAGCAGACTGCATGAAACAAAAGATATGACAACCTTAGAGTATCACATGCCCTTCCCACTCCATGAGGAGGACTTAAAAACGATCCAATCAACGTTAGAAATGAAAATAGAAGATACACGGCAAGCCCTTATTAACATTATCAATCACTATTCAAGTACAGGCTGGACAACAAAAGGGCACACGGGTGAGGATGTTCCCGTGTATGCGTATGGTCTAAATAGGCATTTGTTTAGCGGTCGAATGGAAAACAGTGATATTGCAAAGATTCTTTTTCAGATAATGGATTAAAAAACATTGAAATCGAGACCAACTAATAACGTAGAGAGCATAAATAGAAACTAGGGGCACTATCTGAATGTGGGTGGTGTATTTTCTTTTTCTTCTTATAAAAGGGGAAAAGAGTGATCATGGGGAACAACAGTGGATTTGTAATTGCATGATTTGTCTATGTGGATCATTATGGACAAAGAAGTGTACAAAAGGGAATCAAAATAACGAGTCGAATCATGAAATCTCTCACCGATAACAACTCCTTTAGGATTTGATTTTTTATAAACTTAGTATATATGAAATTTATTAACTCTTTATTTTCTAATTGTAAATTTATTGTCAAATTTTCTGTGGAGATGAAATAGGCGACTTGTACTGTTCGCACTCCTACTCGCTCTTTTTTCTGAAATTACTGATCAGGTGACCAAGGTAGACTCATTTCATCCACCTCCATTTTATACCTCAATTAATATAATATCATCGCCATTTTTATTGAACATCGTAACAAAGCATGTGGTAAAATAGTGAATATTCAGAATCGAATGAACGCATCTTTTGAAAAAGAATAAAACAGTTTGATTAAAATATCTCAAAAAAGGCAGGGGATTTGCAATGGATATTTGGAAATCAAAAGGATTCTCCATTTCTACTAATAAAGAATATTTAGATGTGGAGTTAGTACACCATTTTTTAAGTCAAGAATCTTACTGGTCAAAGGGGATTCCAAAGGAAACAGTAATAAAGTCCATTGAACATACTGCTTTATGTTTTGGTGTTTTTAAAGGCGAGGTTGATCATGAAGCTAGTCAACAAGTTGGATTTGCCAGAGTGGTATCAGATCTAACGACTTTTGCTTATCTGTCGGATGTGTTTATTTTACCAGAATATCGCAAATTAGGATTATCGAAATGGCTAATGGATATTATTAGTAGCCATCACGAACTAAAAGACGTCCGCAGGTTCATGCTAGCAACAAATGATGCGCATTCATTATATAAAAAATTTGGCTTTGAAGAGATTAGTAATCCCGAGCGACTCATGCAAAAAGTTCGCCAATTTCCATACAAGTAAGTAAAGGGCTTTCTTAAGGACAAAATCAGCGGTCAAATGCCCAAAAGTGTCTTTAAGAAGCCTTCTAAAGGGCAAAACTCACTGTTTATTTCCACAAATCGTCCTTGCGACTGATACTACATCCAATAAACTCCTAATCTCTTTACAAATAATTTATCTTGAAATAAAATATTTTTAATTTGGGATAAATTCATTTTGAATTAATCTTCCCAAGGCATAATAAACTAAAACAAGGAAGTTACAAAGCAGATGTTAGGAGAGAGTATGATGAAGGAAGATTCGATAAACAAACAATCCGGTATGGAAATTGGTATATATACACTAGCAGATTTAGGGCCTGACCCGCATACAGGGAAAACCATTAGTGCGCAGCAGCGTATCGCTGAAATTATCGAAGCGGGAAAAATGGCGGATGCCGCAGGGTTAGATGTATTCGGTGTTGGAGAACATCATCGTCTGGATTATGCAGTTTCAGCTCCGCCGGTTGTGTTGGCTGCACTATCACAAGTCACAAAGCAAATTAAACTGACAAGTGCTACGACGGTATTAAATACCGTTGACCCTGTCCGTTTATTCGAGGATTTTGCTACTCTTGATCTTTTATCAAATGGACGGGCTGAAATCATTGCGGGGCGTGGAGCGTTTATCGAATCTTTCCCGTTGTTTGGATATGACGTAAATCAATATGATGCATTGTTTGAAGAAAATATTGAGCTGTTTCTGAAGCTGAATGCTGATGAGAAGATTACCTGGAGTGGCCATTTTCGTTCCAGTTTACGGAATGCTGAAATTGCACCACGGCCTGCGCAAAAAAATATTCCATTATGGGTTGGTGTCGGTGGTACCCTGGAAAGTGCTGAACGAGCAGGGAGATTAGGTACCGGCTTAGCGTTAGCAATACTAGGAGGCGATCCACGCCGATTTAAGCCTCTTGTGGATGGTTATCGACAGGCTGCAGGTCAAGCAGGTCATGCTCCTAAAGATTTGAAAGTTGGAGTCACAGGACACTCCTTTATTTCGGAAACAACACAACAAGCTAAAGACGAATTCTATCCCTATTATTCAAACTATTGGGGATACCTCAATCGCCAGCAAGGAATGAGTACACAAATGACTAGAGCTGATTTTGAACAGTTGTCAGCACCCGAAACGGCTTTGTTTGTTGGAAGTTCGCAGCAAATTATTGAAAAAATTCTCCAGCAATACGAGCTATTCGGGCATCAGCGGTTTATTGCCCAAATGGACATAGGCGGTATGCCGTTTAAAAAAGTGGCTGAGAACATCGAACGATTAGTAACGGAGGTAGCACCGGTCGTTCGCAGGGAAACAAGCAAGTAATTTTGTGCAAAAGCAGATCGTTAGAGATTCCTTGCGAAAAAATTGTAGCTTTATTTGGAAAAAGGCGAACAGTTCTTGAACACTGTTCGCCTTTTTCAAAAACACCGTAAAACCCCTAACATTAGTGATGGGCCTTTACAATGGCTGGAAAAAGAGCACTTCCAATGGCTATACCTGCCCCAACAAAAAGCGTTCCAGTGTAAAGAAAAAACGTCATTGGGATGGATCGGAGCCCTATACAGATTAAAAGTTGTAAAATTAACAATTCTTCACATCCTCTCAACATCCTATTAACCGTAGCTTAATATCTTTAGGTTTTAATAGAGAGGTAATCAAAATTGGGGGAGGAAATGAAGAAATGAAAAAGAGATTGACGGTTGCATTAGCGCTAGGATTAATGATTCCAGCAGTAACTCCTGCAGCAGCTGCAGGTAAGGATCTCACGATCAATTCTATCAAATTTAATTCAATGAAAGCTCCAGCTACCATCGAAGAAATGGTAAAAACATATACAGGTGCGTCAGTGGATGTTACTTATAGTAACGGAGCAACAAAGAATTTCCCGCTTACATATAAACAGTTATTCCTTTCTGATGAAAAAATTGTGACAAATAAAGGGGTAAAGATCCCTGCAGGAACGCCTATCGATGCCAAAGGGGATCCGATTATTGATAAGAGCATTCCAGGACAAGAATCGTACTATATTTCCGATGCACCTGATTCTAATAGCTTAATGAAAGTTGGCGGTAAGCTATTCCTAGTATCTCATTTTGAATATCAAACTCTTGACAGCTCAGGGAATTCGGCTTATGGAGTAGTTCCGGCATCTATGACCTTAACCGCATTAAATCAAAATAAAAAGAATGGCGAATTATCTGTTAAAGAAGCCAAAAAGATTGATTTTTCTAAAGTGAATGGACTTTGGATTCCATGTAATGGCTCTACCTCTCCTTGGGGAACCCATCTAGGATCGGAAGAATATGAGCCAAATGCTCGTCAATTTGAGGCAGAAATAGGTACAGATAAAGATTCAACGAATGTAAAAGGTTTCGCCAAACTTTACTTTGGGGATGAAACGAAAGGAAATCCATATAATTATGGATGGATACCTGAAGTGACGGTAAAACCAAATGGTGATACAAGTGTGGTAAAACATTATAGTACTGGCCGTTTTTCCCATGAAATGATGCAAGTAATGCCTGATAATAAAACAGCCTTCTTTGGTGATGATGGAAACTACACTGTCACGTTCATGTATGTCGCTGACAAAGAAAAAGACTTATCTGCTGGTACTTTGTATGCGGCTAAGTTCTCACAAACGAGCATAGAAAATGGCGGAGCCGGAAATCTGGAGTGGATCAAGCTTGGCCATGCGACTGACGATGAAATTAGGGCTATTATTGACAAAGGCACAAAATTCAGTGATATTTTTGAAACAGCCAGCCAGCCAACAGCAGGCTTTACGGCCATTAAAACTGATTCAAGCGGAGCAAAAGTAGAATATTTAAAAGTAAAACCAGGTATGGAAAAAGCAGCAGCGTTTTTAGAATCCCGCCGTTATGCAGCTCTAAAAGGGGCAACAGCTGAATTCCGTAAAATGGAAGGGTTAGCAGTAAACGCGAAAGATAAGAAAGTCTATATGGCGATGTCTGAAATCGGAAAAGGTATGCTTGAAGATACCAAGAAGGCTGATCCTGTTGATGATATTCGCTTACCGCAGATTCTTGCAGGCGGAACCTATGAATTGAATCTTACTGGCGGGCAAAAAGATAAGGATGGCAAAACCATTAATAGTAATTATGTTGCCTCTGCAATGAAAGCACTTGTTGTGGGTGAGGATTTACCAGCCCCAGATGCATACGGCAATAAAGCCAATCCAAATAAAGTTTCTAAACCAGACAACTTAAGCTACTCGGAAAAAATGAGAACCTTATTCATCGGCGAAGATGGCGGGGAGCATACAAATAACTTTGTTTGGGCCTACAACATTGATACAAAAAAATTGTCCCGTGTGCTTTCAGTACCAGTTGGAGCAGAAGCTACTGGTTTACGTGTTCTTGATGACTTTAATGGATTCTCTTATATTTTGAGTAACTATCAGCATCCTGGAGATGAACTTCAAAATTTCCAAGGAACGGCAGTTGATAAAGAAGCATTAGAAAAGGCAATGGAAGAGGGAATCGGCATCCTTAAAAAAGGTGGCATTGGTTATATCACTGGAATGCCACAAGTTAAACAATCTCCAAGTTGGAAGGCATCTCATAAGAATGGTGAATGGATCAAGTAATTTCTATTTATAACTTTAAAGGCGAACAGTGACTGTTCGCCTTATTTAGTATCCGCTGTAATTGATGATTCAGCAGGTCTCTCGCCATTCTGCAATTGGGCAATTGTCAAGCCAAAGTTCATTTGTAAATGAGGATAATCTTTAAATTTTGCCCAATCACCACCCCATTCAAAACCAAGAGCTTTTGCCATCTTAACAACCTCGGTCCAATCTGCTTTTCCATTATTATTTCCATCATATTGCATATCCCAAATCACATTTCCGGAAGGGGTCTTCAGCGCAAAATCAATGGCAAGCCCAAAGTTGTGATAGGACTCTCCCCCTTTGGCATACGTTACAATATTTCCCTCCGTTGAACGGCCCTTTTCATAAAGCAGATCCTGATCTTCTGCGCTTCGGAAATCATCAGTAATCACGATCACAATTCCTTTATCCGCTGCTTGTTGGATTAATTGATTGCTGCGCTCTTTCACAATCGGATGGAGTTCAGTTGGGAAAGAATCAGAATGAATTATTTTCGGTTCCGTAGGAGGAGGGGATTCTTTAAGAAACAGAATAAAGAATAGGATAAGCAGAAGAATAAGTGTGAAAAATAATCTTCCTATCCGTGTAAGCTTCAAAATTACAAATTCCTTTCGTACCTAAAATTTCTTCGTTATCTAAGACGAAAAATATAGCCTAATTGTTTCATATAATAATATACCTTATTTTAGGTAGGTCATCATGCAAATTGTATTGAACGGACCAATTTTCTTTTCATAATTTATTTTTCACTATACATTGTTATACGATGTGCATTGTTATACAATAGTACTAGAAATATTTGGAGGTAATTATATGGATAGAGAGTTGCTTAAAGGCAGTATTGAAATTTTATTGCTATCCTTATTAGCAGAGGTAGATTGTTATGGATATGAAATGACGAAGAAATTACGGGTGTTAAGCGATGACGCTTATCATATGAACGAGGGAACGCTGTATCCAGCATTAAAAAGGCTAGAGAATAAAGATTGTGTATCATCCTACTGGAGTCAAGGAATGGATGGAAACCGCAGGAAATATTACTCCATTACCGAAACGGGCCGCAAGTTTTTGGCAGAGAAGTTGAGTAATTGGAAACAAATTAATCAGTTAATTGACAAGACGTTGGAGGGATTATCGTGAAAAATCTAGATCGCTATTTAAAAGAAATCGTCTCTGATTTGCCGATGAATGATGATGAAAAAGATGATTTTAAAGAAGAGCTTTATACGCATCTAAAAGAACATGTTAAAGAACTCTTGATAAAGGGATATACAGAGGACGAAGCGGTTCATCAGGCAATAGAATCATTCGGTAATGAAAGAAAATTGAACTTGGAACTGAAAAAAGCAATGTTTCCATTATACAAAGTGATTCGATATGGTTGGAATATTGTCTTTGTTACCGCCTTTTTATGCCTCGTTTCTTATTCAGCAATGGAATTTTATCATCCTGAGTTCGATAATACTTTACCTTTAGAAAGTGTTGCTATGGGTTTCTTTATCGTGGCTTCTATTGCAGCAGCTGCCGAGGCAATATATGAAGCCATTAATCAACAATTCAAATCGAAATGGCTTGCCAATCCCTGGCTGTTCTTTTTACTGCCATCTCTTTTATTTGGTGGAATGCAGTCTTTATCCCTGTTTGAAAATCCGGAACAGTACCAGGATGGTCTTTGGCTTGATTTGTTCGCCATTCCGATTGGAGCATTTGCGTATCTCGTCTCAAGACAGCTATTCACACGTGTTTTTGTTCGAAATAGTCGAGACTTTAAGGGAAATAAGGCTAGCTAATAAAATTATATCTAGAAACCTAATTGAAAATTTAGATAACTCATGCTAAGATATTCTTAATCTGTTTGAAAGAAAGGATTATGTGACCTGTATGCCAACAACTACTCTGTAATGGAAAACAATTGGATTGCTTCTCATGTTAAAAAACATACCTGTTTTTGACTACGGGAGAAGTCTGTCTATAACCCATTACAGAAGGAATACAGCGAACTGCAGCTTGTTAGTTGATTAACATTGCGTTCAAAGGTTCTCCTGATATAGGGGGACTTTTTTTAATTGTACGCCTGCAAGATTTTCAAATAGAAGTTGTATTCCTCGAATAACTATTTCGAGGTGGTATACGATGCAAAAACAAACATTTTCTTTGGTTTTACGTCAAAACAGTGAAGCTAATCAGGTAAAAAAGCAATGCAAGATGTGCGGAAAGGTAACTATTTTTACAGACACAACGATTAAAAGACATAATGCCAACGGGAAATATATTTATCAATTTGCTATATATAAGTGTCCCAAAAACCATACTTGGAACAAAAAACTGGGCACATACAAGTCATTTTCTGAACATGTTGATCCAGAAACACTAATTCCAACTGAATTTGATACCATAAAACAGAACGAAAAAATCATTTTGGCTGCGTTAGCTGATCAAGCTGTCATTGAATGTAAGGTAACGGTTGTTGAGGGCAGCTTTCGACTAGATCAAGCCCTTGCAAGTCAGATAGAGGGTTTAAGCCGGAACGAGATTGTTCAAAAAATTAAAAATGGGTCAATTTTATTAAACAATGGCTTGGTGAAACCAAGTCAAAAGATATCTCTTCATGACACAATAATGATTCATTTAAAATAGGAAAATATTAGCTGATTCAAACCCAGGAGTTTCAATTGTAGATTCTGCTCTGATAAGGTAACAAACTAGCGAACAGTGACCGACACTGTTCGCCTTTTTTTTCTTACGATAGCACTCGCTCCATAAACCAATACAAACCAATCACACTTATAATGGCAGAAAGACTATACACAATCTTCGTTTGCCACTTCAATTTACGAAGGGACCATATGAACGGAAATAGAATAATTAGCACCACAATTTGCCCAATTTCCACCCCAAGATTAAAAGAGAAAAGTGGGAAAATTAAATGGTTTCCTAATTTCCCTATCAATAATTCGGCAAAGCCAAAACCATGAATCAGCCCAAAAAATAAAGCGACAAGCCAGCGCCATTTGAAGGAGCTAGCCCAAATATTTTCCACAGCTATATAGACAATACTAAGGGCAATTAACGGTTCAATGATGCTGCTAGGAATGATGAGGGTCTCTGTCGCTGCCAAGGCCAACGTCAGGCAGTGTCCAACCGTAAAGGCTGTTATGGTTTTTACATAGTCACGATATGTACCCTTTGCAAGGAGCAGACCGAATATAAAGAGTAAATGATCGATTCCTGACCAAATATGCTTCATCCCCATGCTGACGTAATCCCAGAAACCCAGTACTTTATTTTGAGATTTACTCGTTGCCACTTTCCCACCCGCTGTTTTCCCCTTGTCCAATTCGGTATTTCCTTGAAAAATATTTTTTTCCTTCGTGAAAATTTTTTCAATGACCTTATCGCCAATATGGATAGTCGCAAAATTTTGATGGTTTACATCAATATCATTATAAAAAATAAAATAATCTATTTCGTACTCTTGAACGGGCTCTTCAAACACAAATTCCATTTCAATACGGAACATCGAAAGATTGGACCGCTCTGTTAGAGAAATGTTGTTTACCTTTACCTGACCCTGGAGGCCATTATTGTTGACGGAAAGGTATTTTAAGATAAACTGCTCGATCGAAGCTTTAGACTGAGCGATTTCGTCCTCTTTCATATACCCGTCCTGATTTGTATCGATAGTGAGCAGCCCGCCGAGGAGATCGGCAAGTAAAAATAAATCATAAGTAACCTTATTTCCTTCAATGTTCACTTCCGAATAACCTGCGGACCCTGAATGGGCCTCGGCCATACGTGGTTGAAGCAGTGGAACAGCCATCATAAAAATCAAACAAATGATGACCACGAGTTTACTTTTTCTGTGCATAAACATGTCTCCCCTTTTTCCAAAAAGATCATCATACGAGTCCTAGCATGTCCCAGTCTATTAAACAATCGTTAATCCAATATGAAGTGAAT
>Ga0256901_1001568_pt1 | contig 11330 bp, 4 predicted proteins | sample MC6MC0689MT_FD_190200 | JGI IMG/M metagenome (GOLD analysis project Ga0256901, IMG submission 190200) | Metatranscriptome of enriched soil aggregate microbial communities from Iowa State University, Ames, United States - MC6-MC0689-MT... | ecosystem: Environmental > Terrestrial > Soil >... | reverse complement strand
TTTTGCGAAGAAAAATTGGATTTTCTAATAATTCTACCAATTCATGTGGGTCGATGTATCTATATAACCATTGTTTAAGTATTGATTTTGGTTCTAACGATGTTTTCTGTGATGAATGAGGAGAGTTTGTAATATTTTTTTCATTTTTTTCATTTTTTTGATTATTTTCATTTTTTTGATTATTTTGATTATTTTTACCATTTTTGTTATTTTTTTGAAAATTTTGGGAGAACAACGGTAATTGTAATAAAGAATCAGGAACACGTGGGAATTTCGATTGATGTGAATCGTTTTCATAACTTGACTTGATATCATGACCCTCTTTGGGGTTATTTTGAGGGTTTAATTTTCTCACATTATCATCCTCATCAAGTTTGTGGTTATTATTCCCATCAGTGCGTTCCGAAACGGAATTATTCATCTCAATCGGTATACCATCGTTACAGTGAAGAGTGTTGGTTGGGGGGTTATCCCTGAGATTATCAAAATTTGAAAAATGGGTTTGGGAAAAAGTGGCCATTTCTCAAATTTGATAGTAAAGATGTGGTTAATATACGCACGGAACGGGTTCAAGATGTTTATAATAGGTGGTAAATTGTAATATCGCTGTATGGATGATAACAAGTCGTCAAGAAGGGAAAATTAATTGGTTGACTTGAAGATTAGATTTTCAAAAATTGCCAAAAAAGAGGCTAAGTAACAGCGTAACATGGATTTAAAAATTGATTTATGGATGAACATCGGGATTGTCGTGTATTATGATAGGGGTAATTCAGAAGTAGTCGATCATGTAGGGAGATTGAGTTGTTTTGTTTTTAGGTATTTTTTTTACAAAAAATGTCAATTTTGGGTAGTATGATGATATTAAATCAAACAAAGAAGGTAGTGATGCTATAGTATATATTTGGGCAATTAATTTAACAATAATTTTGATACAAGATTATTTCGGGGCTGCTTTTTTTTTCAAGATTTGATATTTTGTTTTAAAAAAATGGCATTTTTATTCGCTCACAATCTTTTTCTTCGCTCAAAACCGCATTTGGCCGAAATATGTGAAATATGACTGCTCATATTTGTCAAAAGTCGTAATATCCCGCCTTGGTTCACTTATTCTTTCTTTCAAACCCGTATTCATTTCCATGCTGACTTGTTCAACTGTGTTTTTTTAACTTTTTTTGTATAAAAAATTCAATTTTTATATTTATTCGCAACGGTGATCACGTATTTTCTTAATTCACCCCATGTACGAATACAGTACCCGTTTACTTTGTGTTATTCTCATTGACCTCTACTATTGACTTTTTTTGGGCTTTTTTGTCACTTTTTTTGGGTTTTTTTCAATGACATTTTTTCAATGACATTTTTTGCTCATCTCTCTTTTGCCCCAAATTCCCACCTAACTCCCAAATTCCCCGCCCCATCCCTTAACAATTATAGTTTCAACCCAAACACCTCCCCGATAGACCGCAGCTAATCCCTATACAACTCAAATACAATCCGGATTTTGCCCCAAGAACAAAACAAAAAGTCCCAAATCTCACCGCCAGTTCAAAAATGTCCCGTTTTGGTGTAAACCTCATTCCAAATCTCCCAGCCACTCGTTTAAATAATCATTCCCCATTGTTGAAGAATTTCCAATGGACAAATGATCGGGAATACATTGCGCTGCTCCACGGACCTGACTGGATGTTCTATATAACAGCTCTACTCCGTAAACATATCCTAAACAATGAAGAGAAATTATTCCCATTTACTGCACGTGATCAGACACAAGCATTTCCGTATATGGTTGAATTAATGAAAGTGTTTAATCCCATTGCAATCCTTTCGCTCTATTTTGAATGCCTCGAGTACTACAAAAATTGCATTATTGCGGAATTACTTGAATTTAATGAACAATGGTACCTATCCATTGTACGTAGCTATCACACCCTTGATGACTGGGAGAACGCTGATTGGTTCTGGCGCTTTGCATTACGTAATGTTATTTTTATCCCTCGACGTGGTATTGCTCAACTCCAACAAAAATCACCAGATTGGGTTGGTTTACCAGGCACTAGTCAACATAGTGGTGTCCCTGAAACCCTTTTGGTTGATCGCTTCCCAGATATCGTTTCCAGAGTAACAGGGGTGTATGAAGTTGTCTCAAATGATCTTAAAGGGAAACCATTCCCGGTTATTAATGTTGATGGTGCTTGGGGAGCTGCATGTGCACCAGATAGTCCATTTTTACATACATTACGTCAAGTTAAAGGCGAGTATGATATTGACCACTTTTTATTAAGTTTGTATACTCGAATGCCTGGACAAACATTTAGCTGGTCAATGAGTTTAGATATTTTACAACGCCAATGGACGTTAACTGATTGGAAATATAATAGATTTGCGACAAAACATTATAATATGTTACGTTTTGCTGAAAAAGAAGGTATTGTGCAATTAAATAAGCCAATAACATCGATGCATGCTGCTGCACAACAATCTGGTACTGGTACAACACCTTCACAACAAGTCAATTATGAACCACAACCTTTTCATGATTTACGTACAAAAATCCAAATGTTAGCTGCTGATATGGCATTTGATTATTGTTCCGATCATGAATTACAATTATTAGTAAGTGATTTGGATGTTTTGGTCCGCAATGCACACTTTCCGAGACAAGGAAGGGCTAGCTATTTTGCTACTTTGAAACATTTGAGGTCCAAAATTCAATTATATAACATGATTCAGACTAATAGTGTTGACAATAGTGGAAATAATCAAAACAATGATAATGATGATAATGATGATGATGATTATGATATGGAATAAAACGGGTGTTGTTTTTTGGTGCGGTTGAAAATTGATGATCAGAAATAAACAATTTGAATTTGAATTTTGAAATTCTCTCCTCTATCTTTCTTTCTCTTTATTTCTTTGTTCATATTGCCTTTATAAATTCAAATTTGGTCTTTTATATCATTATTGTGATAAAATCCCCCCCAAATGGGTGAGACAATCCAAACCGACAAAAGGGATTTTTTGAAATCCAAAACTGATCAAAATGAATTTTGCTCCAAACTTAATAACGTTCTAGTCAAGTACACACATTTTGGAATTTTGGGTGCGTCTCAACATTTCACCCTTAACTCTTAGTAAATTAGAACTATGAAATGCCATCATGCAGCAAAATATCGCTTTGATGGTTTTTCAATTCTTTTACATTTTGTTCTTTTGCTCTTTTATCCCTCTAACCTGTGAAATTGACTCTATATTATTTTGGACTTGCATAGTTGGAGTTTATTTATCACTTTTACAACCAATTTTAATTCTATTGAACTCTTTTTCAAACCCGACAAACTAATTTTGCACTTTTTCCATATCCAGAACTTTATACTGCAGATTGACTCACCGTTCAAATCGAACAAAACTTTAATTTACTCCCTTTATTCAACCAAAACCGCCTTCAAACGCAACCATCTTCATTAAATTCATTTTTCTAACTTTTTTTTTTTAAACCGCATTTTTCCGTTTTTCCAGAATGTCTCCAAACTCACTCTGGTGTTGGTGTGCTGCCATTTTTCTTTTCATCACCTTTCCAACTCTACTATTCGCTCAACCTGGTATTTATATTAAAGTCTTTGATGTGACCTCGGACCCAGCGATAACTGGTATTGACATTAACGGTGTTGTAAAATCTCGTGGTATCTCAACGGCTCTTAGTGAACATATTCTTCCCTTGATAGTTTGTCTCAAAGGGGGGCTTTCTACGAACATTTCCCCTCAGGGGCCAATTTCTCCACTCGAAAATGATGCCCTTCAAATTAGTGTTAGTGTATTAGACGGGAATCTGTGTAACACGGTTGGAATCTATTTGCCAGTGTATACCCCTGGTAGTTTAGCGGCAACTATAACGATTAAAGTCGGTTCCACCCAATCACCATACACCACATCACTTGGTATGATCGGTCAAAACATGATGGGTTTCCCTCTAACAATTCGCTCAACTGGTACAACCTTACTCATTGAAGTTGATTGTAGAGCTGCGACTTATTTGGTTGAAAATGACGTTATTATCGCATGGCCTGGTTCGTTTCAAAGCCTTACACTATCTTATGATTCTTTGTCCCCATCTTTCCCAGTTTCTTTTGTCGGAAATCTAGCATCATCAATTTGGGATGGACTCAAACTTTCCCGAAATCTTATGATTCAAGATGGTGTATTTACATTCAGCTTGAACTCATCGGGGCCATTGAATGGGATATCACCATCAGTAATCCCTTTTACTTTTATGATTTCAGATAATACCTCCGCTAGTTTTATCAGCCCATTTAATGTCCCATATGAAACTCGTGCCAATTTTTTCGCTTTGCAAAGTATTAAACCTGCCGAAATGAGTCCAGCTCAAAATACATTTGAACTCACGTATGTAATTAACCCAACCCCTAATACGTCAAGAACATTTAAACCAATGGTGAATTCCCGATTTAAACATACTGCTTTTATCCTCAACTGCGTGCATAAATCTGATGGAAATGTTTCATTTGTTTTTATACCAAACTCCGGATTCACTATTTCTGTCACTGCGACCTTTATTGAGTCCGTGACCGTGGTGTGTACTATTATTGTCAGTGGTGATGTTCAATTACGTATTGAGGAATTTCAATTAACTACTGAAAATGATTATTACGATTATAATCTATTCTATACACAATTCTCAACAAGTGAATTTGGAAATAATCCAACTCCTCGCGTTGTTCCATTAACCCCCATTGTCAGGGCGACATTAGCATATTCAATCAATCTCCGCCAAGTTTATCAGTACGATTTTTTCAAAAACATGGGTTCCAATTCGATTAGATATAGAGCTATCATTAATTTCCCTGGTTATACATACGCAGCACCTCAGAATGGACAGTTAATTTCTGATATTACTACCATTTCTATCGTTACGCCAAAATTTTTGGAAGTCGATGGTTCTGCCTCAATTGTTGCAAATTATAAGACTCTTCCGAGTTTGTCCCAAGAAACTTCAAATGATTTTATCCTATTGTCTACCGGGGGCTCAGGGCAGCTCACTATTCAATTTCCTGCAAATATTGACCATTTTGTTGATCTAAGTTTGGAATTTTTTTTTGATATTTTTGTTCAAATTAATGGTTCAACTATTGATTTTGTGACATCAACATCAGAAAGACCAACTGAAATTTCTGGATCAATGACTACTATCATTGATAAACTTGATTATTTCGAATACTCATCATTATCTTTGAGCAATAGTCTCCAGTTCTCGTTTTCGAATCAATTATCGCAACCATCCTTAACCCTTTTTCCAAAAACACTCCGAAACAAAATTGTTGCAAATCCAAATTATACCTTTTCATTTGATCTTATTTTTCAACCCCAAATTTCAAACACTGATGGTTCTGTCGCAAAATATCTTACTCCAGGTTTTCAATTCGCATCTCAAACACAAATCACAATTTCCCTCCCAAACACATCAAATACCTTTACAACTACTCAATTTGAGTTCAATCCAGCATTTTCAAGTGGTTATGACGGTCAAGGGCTTATTCAAGCCACTGCAAGCGGTCAAACTGTTTCAGAAAATGACCCTTTTTTTTTCAAATCTACCTCACTTAATTTGTTCACGTCATATTCCCCAATTACCCTCAATATGGCAGTCCAACATGAAACTCAATCATTTGTTGTACCTGTTTTTATCATGTTTCAAGAATCAATGACTGTTATTCCGACATCTGGTCTTGAATGGAATCCTACCAAAATTTCCCCTCCCACCCTATCTCTTAACTTTGCTATTGGTACCACTCTTACAATTAATATTACTCCTATTGATGAATCCAATATTGGACGCACTACTAAACTCCCAGGCACTGTTCTTATTGAATTATTACAATTTGTGGACGGAAAAGAACTTTTTATTTCCAAAATGTTATACACGAGTTCCATGGACGCTAACCCTGCTGACCAAATTAAACATTCCATGAGTTTACCATTTGCTGGGCGTGGGTATTTTATTCGCATCACTGGGACACGTGGTGCACCGTTAAGTGCGGAACAAGCCGAACCGATTTATTTCACTTCACAATATTTTGAAGTCAAATCTGCTTGTATGAAGGATACTGATAATGGTTGGGTAAGTTCTTGTGCAAATTCAAACGACATTTGTCTCGCAGATGGTTCATGTCAGTGTGTTATTGGTGTCAATGGCGAAACGTGTGATAGAACTGGATCAATTTGTGATAATCTCTGTAAAAGTGGTCCAAATACGGCTGGATGTAATGTTTTTACTGGTATTTGTACATGTAATGATGACTTTTTTGGTGACAAATGTGAACAAAATACACGATGTGAAAATACCAATTCTTCAATTTGTTATCGCGATCATGGTTATGTTTCCTTTCAATCAAATAATAATCAATGTGATAATTCAAAATGTACTTGTTATGATAATTGGGGCGATGTATCATGTTCAAGTTGCATGTTACAATGTAATCGTGGTAAAGCTGATTCAAAATGTTCACGTTGTTTATGTGAAAAAAAATATTCTGGGGCTCGATGTGAATGTATGGGGTTAGATACTGGTATGTTATTACAAGCATGGTCACCTATCATTTCGCATTATTTTGAGCTTGAAAATATTTATGGTAGCACCACCGATAGGGTTTTAAACTTTGAAGAATTCACACAATTTGATGAAGCCAAAAATGCATTCTTATGGATTCAAGGAGAAATTCAAAAAGAAATTTCAACCTTATGGAGGGCAAATTCAGATTCATTTTCGTTAAAAATAACACAAATCCCAGTTGTAGAATCTGAACAAATAGATATCCCGTTTAAAACTTCAATAGATTTAACAATTTTATACAATTGCCCATTATATAACCCTCAAAGTACTGCAAATTCAATTCAAACTGCATGGAGCGGTATCTCAATCCCATTCAGACAAACCCAAGTTGTTCAAAACTATTTTATTTTTTCTCAATATTTACCAGAAGATGATGATGGTATTGAAGAAAAGCCTGTTATTGATACACCTGGGGAATTCGAGCCTGAAGAAAACGGTGGGAGAACTGTTGGGTATGGTTTTGTTTCGGCGATTTGCGGGGCAATTTTTGTGAGCTTTTTTGTTTAAACCACCCCCCTTTCGTTTCTTCTTCGCAATTTTTGTTAATTTCCCATTGATTGATATTTCAGATTGTGGGATAGTTGTTTTTTTATTTATTCATTTGTGCTTTTTATGACGAGATTTGTTTTGAAAATAAAAAAAGTCATTTTTTGGTGATGAGTATAACTCAGGAAGCGCAATTATTTGACGTAAAGCCTCATTCTGCGAGATAAGATGAAGCTCTGCTTCGCGTTAATTCATCTGGATTGTAATTCAACTTGTTGACCTGTTAGTCCTTCGCATGAAAAGGACTTGAAAAGTGGAAGTTTCCAAATCTGAAACACAATGGTTTAATTCTCCAGTTCAAAGCGTAAACACGAGAAAACCTGTATGCTTGCAATGTAAACTCGGTAAACTCCCCCCTCCGAACGTTTTCGTCGGATTATGCTCCTGAAACAGAATGATGATTGAGTGTTATGATGAAGAAAAATTGCTCGGACAGTTTTCAATCGTTTCTGTTTGATAAAAACACGGATCTCAACCACAACCGAGGTGGGTAATATTAGATATCATTTTCAAAACCTGTCCAAATTATTTTGGCACCTGTATGGATTTCGGATTGATATCGAGAAGTGGCATTTTTGTTTTAGTTTTTTATTCGTTTTTGTTGATTTTTTCGAAAATTGAGAACCGGACAAACCTCTAAAACTGACGTTGTTACGCCACCAAAACCGCCCAACGAGAGTAAAATAACGTTTACACAATTGTAGCATCCTAATACTCTTGATCGGTTTCTATTGTATTTTTTATTTTCAAAATGCACTTGTTTTGCTTTTTTGAGGCCAGACATTTCAGTCTTTCTCAATTCATCTTCGTCCAAATCTTCGTTCCAATCCATTACACCGGCTTATCTTACTAAACCAGCTCTAATCCTTGAATATACCGATGTTTCATAGCGGCAATAAAGAATCACAAAGGCCTTGCATGAAAAGAAAATCAACCCAAAGCCGGATCACTCGGCAACGTCGGCGGTCAAAACCTGATCTAATTTCACCACTGAGACTTTCACCCATTCTGGTACCCTCACGAGGGAATTCCTTCTTTTCAATTGCCAAATCGATACTTTTTTCACCAAAAATCAAGCCACCGACAACAGACCCCAGGAACGATTCCAAACACCCCTCCCAAACCTTGAAGAATTCGACAATATCACCAATACCCAACACATTACCAAGCGAATCAGTACGTTACAAGGAGTTCTTATCTCAATACGGAAACAAAGCATCTTTTTCAACCGAAACGTTTGAACAGTTTTGGACATTTCTACAACTCTCTCAATTAACCCCTCAACACTCGAAAATTCATGAAAAGAGTTCAAAACTTCATCAATATACCCATATCAACCCAAGCGATCATTGGGATTGGGCGTATAATACCCAATCCGGTCTTCATCCCGCATATCCTTTCTTTATCAATGCTGAAAACTCTCAAAGATCTCATTTTTACACATATCCAACCCCGTCAACCCCAACACCTGTACAAAGCGTTGCTTATCATGATATTTATCCCCATGAGCAATTAATTGGCGTAAAGGGGGTTGATTTTCGATACAAGGGGTTCTACAATCGACACATGTATAAGGGCGGTTCTATTAATTACTATTCACCCGTTGGGCTGAATCAAAACGTCTCAGCTAAACACTTTAGTTCTATTGATAGTGAACACAAATTTGGGCAAAATAGGAAAAATTTAATTGATTACACTATTGCCTCCTCTCAAGAACATATCATCACCCCACGCTTGCCCAATAACAAGTCAACAATGGCTAATGACTCCACGAATTCGATGAAAGCTCATCCTAACTCGCTCACACAACATATTCCGCATAGTATTGTCCAACTGGATCATATTTTATATAATCATACACAACAGTCCGAATTGATCAAATTAAGCCCTCATCCAGTCGTGACTAGGTATAAAACCCCCTCACATTTGGATTCAACCTTGGATATTAATCAGGCTCAGTTGAATTCAGGGGCGAATGCATCCACCCAAATTGAGGAGCTCAAAAAAGACAAGCATGACATTCATTTAACCTATAAAGTTACCGGTGAAACTATAAATCTCTGGTCAAAATTAACTGGGAACACAAATAAACTGACTCTTGATGAGCGATATGCGAAAGAAGAAGGTTTTCCAAGTCGGATCGTACCACTACAACTCCTCACAACACTTGCACTTGATGGTTTACATGTCACTAGTAAGCTAATTGCCCCACATAAACCCGTTTTAATGGATGCTTTAGATGATGTACTTCTTGAAACACGTTTTGAAGGGTTTGTTCTGGGCTATTTATCACATCTTCAAGATGAAGCACGAGCAAATAACCAAAACGTCCCAGATTCCCTCTCAGAGGATCAATTTAAATGGGCTGAGAGGGAATTTAAACAAGAACTTGGCGGTAATAAAAATATTCCTTGGCACCTCGCTGTTCAATCTTTACGTTCTTTTGTTTTTGATTCAACGAGGCCAATTTACCTACCAGTTGAAAATAATTTTGGTATGAATGAATCAGGAAGTTTAGACAGTAGACACCAACAACCTACGGTTTATCTCGATTTTTATGCACAAATTTTAAAAGACAATCTCAATCATGACGATTATAATGAAACCGTTATGACCCGTATGAATGATTGTTTGGATTTGACTGATTATATTCAAAACAAGTATAACCCTATTATCAACCATCATCCCACATCTCAAGCAAACAATTCAAGCAATTCATCCCCTCAAATTCACACCCCGTATAAACGCATCACAATACGAAAAAATAAACAAGGAGGTGTATATACCCCATTCAATGAAGATAAACAACGGGATGGTCATTATAAAGGTCCACATGCTCATGAATGGGATGTAAATAATCGCATTTACTTGGATAATGATGATATTCTCAGTTCAATTGTTCACTACGAGGATGTACTTCGTGATAAACCCGCCTATGTAAAGACTTGGTTTACTGTTCGCTATGATAATCCATATTCAAACAATGATCAATTATCTTCAGATGTTGTTGATGTTAATTCAACTGAATGGATTGAAAGTGCCGAGAAGTGCTTTTTGGGTTTGGCAACTTTCCATTCACCATGGAGGAAATCTTATGGGACTCTTTCTGAAGTTGAGACATCCCATTCAATGGCATTTATTCAAGGGATTGAAATTATCAATGACAATGATGATGAGGATGATGTTGGAAAAAAGTCCGGGGTAAATAAGGCTTCTAATCACTGGAGTAGTGTTGGTAGTGATGCAAGTTTGGGCAATAAAACAGATAAAATTCATTCTAAACAAGTTCTTGAAAATTTATTTGACCGATACCAGGATTACAACCCGTATATTTATATCAATACGTCAATTGACGGTGCTAAGAAAGAAACCAAGGATTAAAAAAGGGATATCGTTTGTAAACGCATGATAATACAAGTGAAGAATGAATAATTTAAGCCTTTGCAGAAGTTCTTGCAGTTCATTGAAACTGCACATCAAATCCGCATCCCAATTGGGGTAATAATATTAGAATAATTGCTGGTTGTATTGATGGCAGCGTTTTGATTTTGAAATTGCTGTAGGTTGGATTAGTTTACTCTTTTGTGTGATTGTAAACTCATTGGCAACAATCAAATTTCATTTCCCATCTCTTTCATGGTCAATTGGTCAAAAAGGTATAAAAAGCTCACCAACATGATAATATACTCAATGTTAATCTATTTTCACTCCAATTCAACTCAATATTGACCTTTATTTTTGTCGTCGATGGCCATTTTTTTGGGGCAAATTCTCCAAAAATACTAATTTTCAATTTTTGGATCAAAATATGCAATCACTCCCCAACGCGTGTTCTACAACACCCATACCCACACATTTTCAATCATTTCTTATTAATATTGTTCCTGACTCCGGTAAAACGTACGGTTTTTTTTTTGAATTTGCGAAAAGTTAAGGACATTGCTCCAATTTTTCGGTAATATTGGGTTGTATATTGTTTTAAACCGGATTTATCGAGTGTCATATTGAATTAAATACCCATTACCCTGTTCATTAGTCCACAACACATCATTATAACATATTTTATTTTTTTCAAAAAAATAATTTTTTCTTTCTTGCTTTTCCAACCCAGAGCGATAATCACTGCATTACCTTTCTCACTCCCTCCTCCCCC
>Ga0256901_1001566_pt1 | contig 11353 bp, 9 predicted proteins | sample MC6MC0689MT_FD_190200 | JGI IMG/M metagenome (GOLD analysis project Ga0256901, IMG submission 190200) | Metatranscriptome of enriched soil aggregate microbial communities from Iowa State University, Ames, United States - MC6-MC0689-MT... | ecosystem: Environmental > Terrestrial > Soil >... | reverse complement strand
GTCAGTTTGGATAAAAGAACTGTTATGAAACCGCCAGTTTAACACCAAACCTGTCAAAATACAAAGCAAAGAAGGCATAGTGAAACAAAAAATCTAATTTGCTGTTGCGCTGATATCAAATAGTATTTTTTGATAGGTGGGCAATGAACAAATGAGCGACTACAAATGAGTGACCAATCTAAAATTACCCAGTTTGACCTGGAATATTTTTTCGAGCTATCTCCCGACTTACTGTGCATAGCTGGATATGATGGTTACTTTAAAAAAATTAATCCTGCGGTAGCTAAAACACTCGGCTATAGTGAGAGTGAAATGCTGGCCTCTCCCATAGATCACTTTATACATCCAGAAGACCGCGAATTAACTTCACGCAAGCGCCAGGAATTGAGAAAAGGTGAAATCTTGTTTCAATTTGAAAATAGGTATGTTACTAAAGACGGTAACGTTGTATGGCTGTTTTGGACTTCTGTCCCAATTGAAAGAGACCAGCTAATTTTCGCCATAGCAAAGGATATCACGCATCGCAAAAAATCGGAAGATCATCAGCACGTGTTGGAAATTTTAAAGAATTTAGACACGGAACAAATGCAGCGTTTCTCGGCCGAGGTTAATATCATCAAAGCAACTTCACCGCCAGAAAATTCCAACTTAAAGTGGATGGGAAATACCTCTCCCGTTTCGGAAAAAGATCAATTGTGGTTAAATAAATTTGAAGCAGTCGTCAGGCGTTTTGTAGGCTCACTCGATGTTAATCTGAAGACCTTGAGTACAGAAATGGCCATCAGCGAGCGTCAACTTTACCGGGAAGTGGGCCGTATAATGGGCACAACACCTAACAAGCTTATCCGAATTATCAGGCTACATTTAGCATGGGAGGCCATCGCCTCCAGAAAGCATCGAACGCTTGGAGAGATTGCTAGAATTGCAGGGTACGCATCTACCACACACTTTAAGAAGCTTTTCTTAGAAATCTACGGAATAGATGTAGCAGAGTTACTTTGAACTCAACAGAAAGACGACAAAACAATTAATCATTAGTATATTAACTGCAGTAACAAAATGGGCAGAAAGATTTTGGTAATCGATGATGATGAAGACATTCTGGCAATTTTAGGAATTATACTAGAACAGGAAGGCTATGAACTCGAATTGCGACAAACAGGCCCTACAACAGAAGAAGTAGATTTTTTACACCCAGACCTCATTTTACTAGACGTGCGCTTAGAAGGTTTTTCTAAAAGCGGAACCGAAATTTGTGCGGAATTTAAATCGAATACAAATCTTGCGCATATACCAATAGTTTTGGTTTCTGCAGAACATAATCTTCAGCTACTTGCAGACCATTGTGGAGCAAATGGCTTTGTAAATAAACCTTTCGATATAGGTGGTATTGTAAATAAGGTTAAAGAATTCATATCTTAGCCTCAAAGGAAAATATGTCTACACAGCCAAACAAACCCAATTCATGGAACCGTATTAACCTAGGTTCAGAAAAACTTAAAATATTTTTCTTAACTCACCTAGACCGTATTTACTCTGCCAAGCTACATTTGGTTCATAAACTACCATCGCTAGCCGCTGAAGCTCAATTTGCTGATCTTAAAAATGCTATTGAAGAAACTGTTCAGGATGTAGAGAAACAGATTGCCAGAATGCAGATGATTTACACCTTGTTGGATGCTGAAGTTGCAGAAGGCAGTATACACGGTCTAACAGGAATGATTGATGATGCGTTTGAAGCGATTGTGGAACAAACCGGAGAACCTGAATTATGCGACCTTTCCATTATTTTCTATCTTCAAAATATTGAAAGTGTGGAGATGGCTTCATTTCAAATTTTACAGATGGCCGCTGTAAAACTAAATAACAAACAAGTTAGCGCACTACTGAAGGAAAATTACGAAGAAGCAAAATCTGACAGAACCTTACTCTTAATGATTTCTTCTAAATACATCGTCAGTTAACAAACTATTTCAAACTCCTATATTCATTCGGCGTTGCTCCTGTTCTTTGCTTAAACAAGCGATTAAAATGTTGTGGATATTTAAAACCTAAATCATAAGCAATCTGGCTAATAGATTTATCCGCATCAAAAACACGTTCTTTTGCTACATCTATAATTTTATTTTGGATATACTCTTGAGCTGTTTTTCCTGTTTCCTTTTTAATTAAATCGCCGAAATAATTGGCCGATAAATTTAATTCATCAGCACAGATAGTTTTTACATTCAATGTTTTTACCAGAACAACCCTGTTAGTTTATCCTTTGATTAGTACTGTAAACAAAAATAAATAAAGTTTATATTTACTCCCTTTAGGAGAGACGATGATTAAATTAGATACTGAATCTACTGAACAATTTCTTTCAGGCGGCGGAGAAATGGGTGAACTAATCCGTTCCATGGATTGGTCTAAAACACCTTTAGGAGCAGTAGAAACTTGGCCACAAAGTTTAAGAACTTCGGTCAGCTTATGCTTATCCTCAACCTTCCCTATCCTTATTGCCTGGGGACCAGAAACGATACAGATCTATAACGATAGTTACCGGCCAATTTGCGGTGCAATGCATCCTCAATCTATGGGCATGAATTTCCGTATTTGTTGGGAATCTGCACTGGAGGTAGTAGGTGATAAATTTACCCGCGGCCAGCAGGGAGAAGGCACTTACATTAAAGACCAGCGTATGTTTTTACAGCGTTACGGTTATCTAGAAGAAGCTTTTATGACCTTCTCTTTTGCTCCCATTAGAGACGAAACTGGGGGTGTGGGCGGTATCTTCCACCCTATTACAGAAACCACAGATAAAATGCTGAGCGCTAGGCGTACACAAGTACTAAGAGACTTGGGCGCAGCAGTTGGAAAAGCTAAAAGTATTGAAGAGGTAGCCAGTGAAACTGAAAGCAAATATGCAGATTTTGTTGACGACCTTCCTTTTGTGTTAATTTACCGCTACAATGCAATTGAAGCAACAGCAACACTAATTAGCTCAGCTGGAACATCATCAGCACCGCAATTAGCAGTAGAAAGTATAAATATTAACGATACAAACGCCAACACTTGGCCATTTTCGCAACTTACCGAGGCGAAGTCTGCGGTAGCGGTACATCAATTAGAGCAGCTTTTTGGCGACTTTAGTTGCGAGCCCTATCCCGAAACGCCACATACTGCCGTTTTAATGCCTATCCATATCTCTGGACAGGACGTTCCCTTTGGTTTTTTGGTAGCAGGTGTTAGTGCAAGAAGAGCCTTAGACGAAGATTACCTAGGTTTTTATGATTTGCTGGGCAACACCTATAACACCGCAGTTTCTAACGTCTACGCTTACGAACAAGAACAAAAAAGAGCAGAAGCTTTAGCAGCAATTGATCGTTCTAAAACAGCATTTTTCAGTAATGTAAGTCACGAGTTTCGTACACCGCTTACGCTCATGCTTGGTCCTCTAGAAGATTTGCAATCGCAGGGAGATTTATCCGAAAATGTAAAAAATTCGGTGGATGCGGCGCACAGAAATGCCATTCGTTTACTTAAATTGGTAAACAATCTATTAGACTACAGTCGTGTAGAAGCCGGACGTATACAAGCCACTTACCAGCCCGTAGATTTGAGTGAGTTAACGGCAGATTTGGCAAGCAGTTTTCGATCTATCATTGAGAAGGCAGAAATGGAGCTCGACGTAAAATGTCTTTCCATAGAAGGACAAACTTATGTTGACCGCCAAATGTGGGAGAAAATTGTGCTTAACCTGTTATCTAACGCCTTTAAATATACACTCAAAGGAAAGATTACTGTACTGCTATCGCAAAAAGGAAATGAAGTAGTTTTAGAAGTGATAGACACTGGAGTTGGCATTCCTGAAAATGAACTCCCACACATGTTTGAGCGTTTCCATAGGGTTCAAAACTCTGCTGGACGTACACACGAAGGTACAGGAATTGGCTTGTCTTTAGTGCATGAACTGGTACATTTGCATGGCGGTACCATTAGTGTAGAAAGTGTGGAAGGTAAAGGCAGTACTTTTACAGTGACCATCCCGCTTGGTAGTGCCCACCTACCAAAAGATCATATTTTAGAAACGGTAGCTGATGCCAGTGCTTCACATCTGAAAGGTTCTTTTCTTAATGAAGCGGCAAACCTACTAGAAGATACAAAAGATATAACACAAGCCACTGGTTCGGAAAATACAGATGGTGACATATTTTCGAAGGAAACGAAAATCCTTATTGTAGATGACAATAAAGATATGCGTGAATACCTCATCAGATTGTTAGAACCACATTTCACCATATTTACCGCAGTGAATGGAAAAGATGCGCTGGAAAAAATTAGTCTTTACCAACCGCAGCTAGTTTTGAGTGATGTAATGATGCCAGTAATGGATGGTAAACAGATGTTGAAAGAGTTGCGAACCAGAGACGATGTTTTCCGCACACCTGTGATTTTTTTATCAGCAAGGGCCGGAGAAGAAGCTAAAATTGATGGTTTAGAAGCCGGAGCTGATGATTACCTGGTAAAACCATTCTCTGCTGCTGAACTGCTGACAAAGATTAGAGCACAAATTAAACTCTCTGTTGCACGCAGTAGAACGGAAGCCTATTTAAGAAACCTTTTTACGCAAGCACCAGTAGCCATTGCTATTTATCGAGGTCCAGAACACATTATAGAATTAGCGAACGACCGTATGCTAGAATACTGGGGACGTAGCGAACAGGAAACCATCAATAAAGGTGTTTTCACAGCAATTCCAGAACTGGAAACCCAAGGCTTTAGACAAATTATGGATAGCGTTTACCAAAGTGGAGAACGTTTCGTATCGGGGGAAATAGCAGTTCATTTACTTCGCTACGGCAACCCTGAAACAATTTTTGTGAACCTTACGGTAGAAGCTCTTGAAGATGATCATGGAAATATTAACGGAATTATGGCAGTAGCTGCCGACGTTAGCGAACAAGTGCACTCCAGAAAAGAACTAGAAAAAGCCACCGACACTTTACGACTGGCCGTAGATGCTGCTGGTATGGGAATTTGGCGGGCAAATCCGTTCACTGACGAGATTGTTATCTCCGAAAATGCAAGAAAAATGCATGGTCTGCTCATGGAAGAAGAGATTACTTTTAGCATGGCTTCATTACTTATCATTGAAGAACATCGCCAGCGTGTACTCGATGGCATCGAGAACGCGGTTAAGAGCAAAACCGGTTTCAATGAGGATTATCAAATCATCACCAAAAATAGCGGCCAACTAAAATGGCTAAATACTACTGGAAACGTAGAATTAAATGAGTACGGTGAGGTTTCTGGAATAGTAGGCACTATTTTAGATATTACCGAGCAAAAAGAAGACGAGCAGCGAAAAAATGATTTTATTGCGATGGTAAGTCACGAGCTGAGAACGCCTTTAACGGCTATGGGTGGTTATACACAATTACTGCAATCTAAAGCTAAGAAAACGGAAGACGGATTTAGTGCCAACACTACGGAAAAAATCCTTAACCAACTTAGGAAAATGAACACCTTAATTAATGGTTTCCTTAACGTATCTCGTTTAGAATCCGGGAAGATACATTTAAACCAAACCTCATTTGAATTGAATGACCTCATTGCTGAAACGATAGATGACACGAAGGTGTTGGCAAAAAGTCATCCTTTTGAATTTGAAAAGGTAAACGAAATTATAGTTACTGCCGATAGAGAAAAGCTAGGCACAGTAATTTCTAATCTACTCAATAATGCTGTAAAATATTCACCATCTGGTACAACAGTAACCGTAACGGCAGAAAAAACTGGGGAACAAGTTTTTATTCGCGTAAAAGACCAAGGCAAAGGTATTCAGGCTCACGACTTAGAAAAGTTATTCGAAAGATATTACAGGGTAGAAAGCAGTGAAAACAAACACATCAGCGGATTTGGAATAGGCTTATATCTCTCCGCAGAGATTATTAAGCGTCACGGAGGAAAAATCTGGGCAGAAAGCCAACTGAATGAAGGTACTACATTTATTATAAATTTGCCTTTAGTGCGTTAGACACTAAAGGCAAACACATTATGCCAAATGATGTTCTACCAAATTAATCAACTCATCTACATCAAATGGTTTGGCTAAAAATTGGGTTGCGCCTGCTTGATCTGCAATTTCTTTCCCATCTGTACTGGCAGAAATTACAATCACCGGCAAGTCATTAGTAGACGGATTTTCACGTATCATCTTCAACACTTGGTCACCAGACAGCACAGGCATCCATAAGTCTAATATTACTAAATCGGGAGACTCTCGCTCTAAAATTGAACGCACATTTAAGCTGTTCGCTTCTGGGATAATTTGATGTCCAGTTTCTTCCAATAACAGTTCTAGCATTTCTAAAATGCCAAGATCATCGTCGCAGATTAATATTTTTTTAGTTGACATTTTTCACCTCCCCGTTAATTGGTAAAGTGAAACTGAAAGTAGAACCTTGATTTTTCTCGCTTACTACCCAAATGGTACCACCATGGTTTTTAATGATTTGTTGACAGATATAAAGGCCAATGCCCATGCCTGGATAGCGTTTTTGAATGTCGCCACTACGGAAGAAACGTTCAAACACTTTGGGTTGGTCTTCTAGATTAATACCTAAACCATGATCAGTTACTGCAACTTTTGCATATTCTCCAACACGAGACACATAAACTTCAACATCTGTAGACTCTGGCGCATATTTAATGGCATTAGACACTAAATTATTAATCACCTGTACAATCTGACTTTCATCACCCATCACTTCTAAGCCCAATTTCCCTTGAAGGTTAATTTTGTGTCTTCCGGCCGAGATCTTTAAGTTTTCTATGGTTTCTATAACCATTTTGTCGAAATCAAATTTATCATGATGTAACTCAATGTTTCCAGACTGTAGTTTTGAAACATCTAGCAGTTCTGTAATTAGGTTATTTAAGCGATCTATATATTTAGAAATTTTCGCCAAGGTTTGGTTAAACTTTTCACTGGCATCTTTGGGCTTTAAACGATCCAATACCTGCACAAAACCTTTGATGGTAGTTAATGGAGTTTTCAACTCATGGCTGGCGATCGAAAGAAAATCGTCTTTTCTCCGCTCAATTTCCCTCCTATCTGTAATATCCTCTATGGCCAGCAAAATTTGGTCTTTATACTGTCCTTCTAGCTCAATACGATAGGCATTTAACAACATCAGTTTCTTACCAATATGAGGAAAATCATGCTCCACTTCAAAATCTACCACTGGATTGTTTGTAGGAAGAATTTTGATCAGCATATCTTTTAATCGCTGAATATCCCATTGTCCGTTACCTAAATCGTAAAGTAACTGTCCAATAGTTTCATGCCTATTCACCTTGAAAGTACGCAGAAAATGGTCGTTGGCACTTAATACCCTAAAGTTAGGATCTAATACCAATAATCCCTCACGTACCGTTTGGATAATACTGCTTAAAAAAGCTTCACTATCTCTCAGTTCAGTAGTTCTTGCCTTAATCTTACGCTCCATTTGCTCTTGCTGTTCAAGCAATTCCAATTCTGCTTTTTTGCGCTTGGTAACATCGTTCTGTACCCCAATAAAATGAGTGACCGTGCCATCTGCAGCTTTTACAGGAGACATATAGAGTTCGTTCCAAAACAGGTCGCCATTTTTGCGATAATTACGTATCTCCACTCTACACTCCATCCCCTTGGCTACTGCCTCCGCTAATATACTTCTAGCCTGTTGTGCACGATCTTGTTGTTGAAGAAAACGGCAATTGTGTCCAATAATTTCTGCCCGAGAATAGCCGGTCATAAGCTCAAAAGCAGCGTTACAAAAAATAATTGGATTATCTGGTTGTGTATTGTCTGTAATAATGATACCTGAAACCGAAGAATCAAGTGCCTTAGACAACAGCTCAAAATCTGAATGTAGGGCATCGCCGCTTAGGCCGAACCCATGCTGGTTATAACTCGTCAATATATTTTATTTAATGTGCATTCTAAAAACAGCACAAACTTTTATTTTGTTTTCGCTGAACTAAATTTCAATTAAAAATCCAAAATATAATTTTAAAATATATTTTTCAAGTAGGCTCAAACATTTTTTATGACATGTTGTTTTAAAGCGACAACAACAATTTATGCAACACCATCCACAGCTCAATCTCCACACAGAGGGTTCTAACCCGCTAAAGACTACTGGCAAGAAATACAAGCTAAAAGCTACAGAAGCTGCCGGATATCTCCGCGAACTGTTTATTGATGCCATAGATTATACGCCTGGCCAGCTTCAGGATCTAGATGGCATTTTTGCTTTAGAGGTAAAAACTAGTTTAGGAACTAAGTTTACGGTAAGCATTTTATTTACCAAGTCGGAATTACAACTGAGAGCGAACTTTCCATCTGGAATTATACAAACCGAATACGCAAAAACCAGACATTTTATAGAAGACTTAGAATGCTATCTGAATGCTGCGCATCAATGGTAATTTGGCAACCAATTAAATTAGGTATCACGCACTTAGTGAGAGGATTCAATCTTTAAAGATTGAAATTAACACTACTTGGAATAAATAGTAAATCAGCTATTTAACGGAATACAAAAGTTAAACACTGAACCCTGACCATACTCACTCTCCGCCCAAATTTTTCCACCGTGGCGTCTAATAATTTCGGCACTAAGGTAAAGACCAATGCCAAACCCAGATACGTTATGATTATCTTCTACACGATAAAATCGTTCAAACACTTTTTCTAAATCTTTTTCCCTCAGTCCACGCCCTAAATCGCTTACTTTTACCTGTACCATGTCTGCAACAAGCGCACAGTCGACCTTAATTTCGGCACCCATTGGAGAATATTTAATCGCGTTGGTTAAAAAATTAGACACTACACTTGCAATTTTATCATAATCTGCAAACACGCTCAACTCTTCACAAGGTGTATACAAAATATTGGCATTTGATTCTAACTGTGAAGTATCTTCTACCACTTCGGAAATCAATTCATTTAGATCAAATACGGTTTTATTTAGCACAATTTTTCCAGACTCGAGCCTAGAGATATTTAGAAAACCGTTAATCATTGCCGACATTTTCTTCACTTGTTTTAGCGCACTACCAGTTGTGCCTATAAGATATGTATCGTCTACCTTTTTTGCTTTACGCTGCATTAGTTGTAGATAGCCATTGAGTGAGGTTAAGGGGGTTTTAAGTTCGTGACTTACCATACCGATAAAATCATTCTTCCGGATTTCATCCATTTTTTTCTCGGTAATTTCATGAAGCACTCCCGTAAAAATACTATCTACACCATTGTTATGCTGCTGTACCGTACCTATTGTTCTTACCCAACGTACTTTACCATCTTGATGCCCCACAACCGGATATTCTGTATCGAAACGCTCTCCCGAAATAATGGAAGCTTCCACCATATCAGCTACCTTCTGTCTGTAATCTTCATGAATTTGATCAATAGCGGCTTCATAAGGCAGTTCTTCTTCAGGAAGACGACCAAAAAGTTCCTTTAGCTTAGGAGAAGCTAAAAAAGTTCTATCTGTAACGCCAATTTGGAAAGAGGCAAGTTCGGCTGCATCTATCGCTAAACGCAAGGATTCTTCCGCTCGTTCTATACTCTTCACAGAAAGATAGGCTTCGGTAATATCCATCACTACGCCTGTAAATGCTGAAAATGAACCAGATGGATCTGCCTTTAAGTTACCAATTGCCCTAAGCCAGCGAAAAACCTTATCACGGCGCCCAATTACCGAATAGGTAACGTCGTAATTACCACCAGCCGTAATTGCAGCTTCCAATTTCTCTGAAACGTAATCTTGATATTCTGGTGTAATTTGTCCGATCGCATCTGCTACGGTAAAGGAATCAGTTGCCAAAAAGCCAAAAAGCTCTTTAGACCTATCGGAAGTGATAAACTCCCTAGTTTCTGAGTGTATCCACCAAGTCCCGAAATTTGCCGCTTCAATGGCAAGCCTCAAGGAGCTTTCCGCTTCTTCTACTTTATGACGAGATTGTACCAACTCTGTCACATCTGTAGCTGTAACAAGAATACTTTCTACCGCCCCGTCTTCTCCCTTTATGGGTTGATATACAAAGTTCAGAAACCATTCTTCCTCACCTAAAACAGCATATTCTTCTTTACCGACATAGGCAAGCCCCTTAACAAACACCTCATCCAAATAATCTAAAAAACCTTGGCCTAAAAGTTCGGGCATAGCTTCTACCAGGGGTTGCCCAACTATACTTTCATCTTTTCCCCAAATTTTAAGAATTACTTGGTTAGCCGTTTCTACCACCATTCCCCGCCCCTTAAGTAAGGCAATACCAACTGGCGCATTGGCAATAAGATAGCGCAACTTTGTTTCACTTTTGCTCAGATTTTCTAAAGCATTACCCAACATATCTCTTGTTAGCAAAAGATCTTCATTACCAGCGGCAAGTTCTTCGTTGGTGGCTACCATTTCTTCGTTAATGGCTGCGAGTTCATCAGAAAGTTGCTGTTTTTCTAATTCAATGAGCTTACGTTCAGTTACGTCTCTCGTTACTCCCGACACCGCTGCAACCTTCCCATTGGCATCAAAAACTGGCGTCAGAATGTAATCGTAAATTCTTTTTCCAAGTATTGCATGCGGAAAGGCAACTTCACCTCTTACCCGCTCGCCTGTGGCAACAATATGATCAATTTCCCGCTCATGCATTTCGGCGTGCCAAGGTTCGTAGCCATTTTCTAATAGCCGCTTTCCTACGGCATCGTCCCAAGTTTTGCCCCACATTTCTAGTAATGCTCTGTTGGCGTAAGAAAAAGTATAATCTAATTCAAAAACATAAACTAAATCTGGTGTATTGGAAGTTACAGTTTCGTAAACCTGTCGCTGTCTTACCGCAGTGTCTTTTGCCGCCTGAAGCTTTTCTTGAGCTTCTTTACGTTCCGAGATATCGCTCGCCGCACCAAACCATTCTAAAATCTCACCATTTTCATCTAAAATCGGAACAGCTCTAGAAATTGTCCATCCCATAGTTCCATCGGCCCTAACCACTCGGTGTTCTAACTCAAACATAGACTTTGTAGCAATGGCACGTGCAATAGCGGCATTCACCATTTCCATATCATACGGATGAACGTTATTGTTACGCCAACCTGTGACGGGTTCTGATGTACTTTTCAAGAAACCGCGGCCATCTAGTTCGTACATCACTTCCCAGTCTGCACTTACGCGGTAAACCACATCTGAAGTTGCGCTTACCAAAGCACGGAAACGATCGTCATTTGCTACTTGTTCGCTCATATCTTTAAAAGGAATATCTGAAAACTATTAGTAAAAATAGTTACAAACTAGTCAATTCAAAAGGTTTTACAACAATTTAC
>Ga0256901_1001560_pt1 | contig 11397 bp, 2 predicted proteins | sample MC6MC0689MT_FD_190200 | JGI IMG/M metagenome (GOLD analysis project Ga0256901, IMG submission 190200) | Metatranscriptome of enriched soil aggregate microbial communities from Iowa State University, Ames, United States - MC6-MC0689-MT... | ecosystem: Environmental > Terrestrial > Soil >... | reverse complement strand
CTTGTATTCATTCATTCATTGATTTATTCATTTATTGATTTATTTATTCATTCACAGAAAACTATTTAATATGTTCAAAATTGGATACTTTTTTCAAAAAAAAAAAACAACAATAACAAAAATAAATATTTTTTAAATCAAAAAAACCCAATTATTTTTTCTTCGGACCTTGCCATTCTTCATGCGTACTTTCCTTCACCATTTTTCTCGAAACAGTCTCAGAATAAACTTCCCTACCATCAACATTAACATTCATATCTTGCAATTCAGATTCATCCATAACAAATTCAAAAATTTCTTCACTTTCTTCTTCTTCAAACTCTTCAATAGATTCATCACTACTACTCTCACTAGTTTCAGTTTCACTTTCTGAATCCGATGATGGCATCGGCGGCAATTCTATTGTTTTAGTTACCGTAGTTGTCGTCATTTTTGAGACAGCAACTTCCTTTTCTTTCTTTGGTGGTGGTGGTACAAACACAGGTCGTGTGGGCAATTCCTTAATTTTCTTTTCTGGAGTAATTGGACGTACTTGAACACGTTTAACCGGTGCCTCAACCTTAACAAGGACTTCTTTTTCTTGAATTGGGTCCAAGTTTTGGGTAACCAACATACCATGCCCGGCCAATAGGGTCCCTTCGACCCCCCGTCTGCCCCCTTCCCCATCAACAGTATTATTGAATTGATATGCGTTGTGTACAGACGTTGCGATTGTTTCTAATGATAAAACGTTATTAAATGCAATATGAATAGCCTCAACTGATAACGGAACATGTTCATGTAAATAACATAACTCAACAGCACGAAGAAATTGTGTAGTTAATGATAGAGCATGTTCGCGAATAAATAGGTATGTTTCACGGACTAACAGTTGGTTATGGGGCAGTTGCCTTTCTAATCGCTTCAAGATATTCGCAGCATGGATTTCAAGTTGTTTTTGGTTTAAATTATTGGTAAACAGTTTACGCAAGACATCTTTAGACAGGCCCGACAATAATGGGATCTGGGGGAGGGTATTAGTTGGTAAGTGGAGCTTGCATTCGTTGAATAGTTTCCCACAGAACTGTAAATATACTGGCATTTCATATTCAATACTCCATCTAACATATGCAGTACGAGAGGTCATAAATAAATAACGTGCATGATATAGATTCGATTCTAGACATGTTAATTGGGGACGACGGGAACCAATCGCTTGACAAAAGTAATGAGAGTTTTCATAAATGATAGTATTTTCATATTTCGGATTCGCTTTTGCCCGTGTTAATAACCATCTTAATAACACAACAGATAACTTAACATACGCATGATCTGCCTCTAATGAATGCGTTGGATAACATACTGCTTCTAAACGTTCAATAAATGATGGGAAACGTAAAAACGGTTCCAATACACCTTCTTGCTTTGCGTTAATTTTCAAACCTTCAACCCATTGAACTTCTTTATCAATGAAACTATTCCAACGAATTTTTAATGATGAAATAATTTGTGTTAATACCGTTATTAAAAATTCGATACCAATATTGTTGTTTATACGAATATCAGTGAAGTAATAGTCATCTGGAGTGTATGAGTTAACCATTGCACGGGTTTGCATTTTTTTAATACGATCCGCATTCTTTTCGGTAACAACACCATGGGTGTTATTTAATAAAGCATTAATTTTACGTTTAGTAGCTTCAGCTTGTTCATTTGAAACAATTTTGGTCGGTGTTGTCGCTTGATTCTTTTTATTTTTAATCTTTTGTGCTTTTTTTTGTTTTTGTGCTTTTCTTTTTTTTCGAGAATCAGTATCATCGCTATCATCGCTATAATCTGAGTCATCAGTATCACTATCATCATCTGAATCATCATCACTGTCATCATCTGATGAACTAAAATCACTATCATCATCACTATCTTCACTATCATCAAACACCGGTAACGCCATGACCTGATTCATATCTTGTAAATTTCTATCACCATCATTGCCAAATAATTGTAAATCATAAATATCATCATATTGACCTTGTTGTTCCTTACCAAATTCACTCTTTTTATTCATTTCATTTTCTAAACGCTTTTTTTCTAACTCCAACAACTGCTGTTGTTGCTGTTTTTGTGTCTTTTTAGTTTCCTTCCACATAGATCTCGGTGTTGCTTGCGTAATAGTCCTTTCACTATGTACTAACATATTAATAACAGAAAAATGATCTAATCTGTCACCCAATGAAACAATTTCTAACAACCCCGTTGTTAACGGAGCTAATAAAATCTGCATACATTGCTGTAAATGTTTCCCTTGAGTTTGTGTAATTTTTTGTGGTGGTAATGAACGTGGATTATTTTCATCTCTTTCCGCAGAGGGGACTTGTAATGGGATATTCTTAAACAACACCAACATTTCTTTTTCCCGATCTTTATGTTGATAACATGCTTTAATCCAATCAGGATTAGCTTTATCCGGGTATAATGTATATTTTTTACCCATTTCAATCAATGGGTTTTCAATCATTGTACGATACATCATACTAATATCAGTTTCTTCCCAAATAATGAACATATTCAACAAAAACAATTGTTCCTCTTGAATAATAGCCATACATCTCTCAATAGCATAACGAAAGACATCACTAGCGTACATTTTACCAGCCGGTGGTGGCGATAATGACGAAATTTGTTCCGTATGAAAAATTTTTGCCTTCATACCCAACATTGTTTGTGTGAGTGAATTTTCGGCTTTTTTTCCCTTCAAAACAGCATCCCGATAAATATTCGCCATGGTTTGTAATTCATTAAGGTTAATCGCTGGTGATGAACGAAGACGGCAATCTACACTAGAACCGTGGATCACACGTGAGAGCTTATCGAAGAAGGACTTGATATCAGCATTATAGATTTGGCAAAAACGGCGACAATATTCTTCGCGAAATTTGGCGACATGACCCGGGCTTAGACGCTCGCAAATGCCCACAAGTGGTTTATATTGCAATAATTCTTGATGGAGGGATTTATATTTTTCTATTGAGAGCTTATATTTCATTTTTGTTAACATTATTTCATTTACTGAGCCATTTTTGATCTTATATAGATCCGGCTCACTAATTGGGTAGTTAGAATATTTAGTAAATAATGAATCAAATATATTATATAACTTTGTATTAATAGCATTCGCAGTAGAGCTCGCCAATAAGCGAAATTCCTTTTTCTTTTGAATAACACTCGCCAGGCCAGAAAACGCAGTAAAATCAATCAGCCCGGATCTGTAAGTTTCAGTTTTTTGTTCCATTACAACGGCCAAATCAGTATTTTGTAACGAATCATTTGTCGCATTTAAATTAATACCAGCAGCTTGTAACGCAGCAGCAACACTGCTAGTACCGCCCCCGGCGGTTTGAATAGCTGTATAATTATTACTATTAACGTTAATTAAACCAGTACTAATAGGATTCGCGCCAGTTTGCGGGTTTTTACGCTCAAAACGACCCTTTTCGACCTCACCTGTTGACGTGTTTGATTTTGGGACGATTTTATTCTTATCATCAGTAGCACCAGTAGGAGCATTAGCACCGTTACCTTTCCCATCAGTTAATAAATGATCTAAACCATCTTTTACCAATTCAACCCTATTTTGATCCTTATTTTGATCTTTTTTCTTTCCCAAACTAAACAACGGGAATGTGATGCGTCGTTTTGCATTTTCTTTTGCCGCAGTTGGCTTCGTTGGTAATAACCCAGCATTGTCAACAGTAAGACGAGTTGATGTTAATAAACTATCCAATTGTAAACATGCACGGATGACCTGGTCAATATCTGTAACACGGAAACGTCGATCTTGTAGCACACTATAAGTACGAGTGGTTAATGTGATTTCAGTTAATAACCACAACAACACAATTGTTAAATTAACATAATTAGCATCCTCAACATCTAATATTTCACCCTGTGATTCAATCTTTTTAATACCCTGAGCCATAATACTAATAGTTGCATCATAAGTCTGAGTCCATGAATCAATTTCTTCAACGTGATCCAAAACACCATCTAATAATGAACTTAATAATTCAGCATTATGCGACAAACGTGAATAGAAAACGTCTTGAATAGTCGCTGATTGTAATTCAATTAAACGGACTTGTAAATATTGTTCCAAATCACCAATGCGTGAGATGGATAAATTGCCTTGTTCAACAAATAAATTTAACGTCTCTGCTTCTTCTAATGACATATCTGGTAAGACTAATAAATCATTATTATTTAATTGTGATTCAAAATTACTACTAAGTCCGTCAATTTGTTGTGATTCAGCTTGTTGTCTTTTTTTATCAACTAATGCATTGATTAAGTAACGTTGTAATGGTGAAAATGATGATGGTGATAAACCATGTGAATTCAGATTTGTTGTAAATGCGGTTTCATTTGAATTATTATTATAATTTACATTCCCATTACGTTGTGTAATAATACCAGTTGTTGGGTCCCAAATCTCTTGTGAATTTGCTGATAAAATCTTGGCAAAATATTGAAAAATGTTAGTTTGAATTGATGAATCTAATGGATTTTTAATTTCCGCTTTATTCAAAATTAACGATACAGTTAAGCACCACCACACAAATTCTTCCCTAATTGAGTTATTTGTTGTAAATGAGGTCTGTAAACTGTGTGTTATCATCTGTAATGATGTTATTGACCACATAATTTTTTTCCCGGTGTTATCAACGTACCCCAACATTTCTGAAAAACCCTGCGGTAATAAGAACCTCTCAATAGATTTTAACGACCTTGATGTTTTTAACATAAATTCACCGTTTAATTTGGCTTTAATTTCATGAATTTTTGGATCTTTATAACCAGATTTTGTACGGGTCACCGAAATTGTCAATACAAATGGTGTTGTTGCTTTTTTTGACTTTGCATCAACATCATTTGAGGTGGAATCGGGGACGACAAAAATTGTGCACAAAACATCTTCTTGAGTGCGTGAAAATAACTGAGCTTGAATCACAGTGGATAAGGCATTTGATTGTAAAAGTGGGATGTTTGAAGTGGTTGATGATGTTAGAATTGGTTTTGATGTCATTGTTGTTGTTGTTGTTGTTGTTGAGGAGGAGGAGGAGGAGGATTTGGGCTGTTTGGGGGTCGTGGATGTCGCACGTTGAGCCCAGGAGCGGAAATTCATGTTTTTTTTTGGGGATTATTATTATTATTTTTAGGAAAATAATTCAAAAATTGAAAAAATAATTCAAATTTTTTGTTCTTTTGGATGCTTTGGAGATAGAAGGACTGTGTTGGGATAATTGTCTGGGTTAAAAAGTTCAATAAACCCAAGTGAGCGTAGGATTAGGATAAATATAAATAGGGCTGTGATTAAGGGGGAATTGAGAGATGTAAAAGAAAAAGTTGGAAAAAGTTGAAAAAAAGTCAAAAAAAGTCAAAAAAAATCAAAAAAAGTCAAAACAAAATCAAAAAAGTGTAAAAAAAGTCATTCCCGAACGTGAACTGACAGTAACACATAAACACAGCGATAGTAAAACGACAAGACACAATAACACAAGATGAAAGGAGAAGAGAGCTTCATATAACAATTTTTTTTAAATTGGTAAAAAAATTCAAAAAAAAAAAAAAACACACACAAAAAAAATTTCATTCAAAATTTTATCGGTTTCATACTGGAAAAAAAAATCTCACAAATTTTTACGTAAACCTTTTTTTACCTTATACTATGGATAAATTCTTTTCAAAACGTCAAAACAGTTTATACTATGAATTACCATTCACTATTAACTTGTTTACAACTGGATTGATCAATCTCTGTTTGATCGACCTTTCGCAGCAAATTACATTTTCGTTATATTAATTAGTTTTAAGGTATTGAATGGATACACCATATTAAAGCAACTTCCTTAAACATTTACCGATTGGTTTTATCCCACATTCATCTTGTCTATGGTGACAAAATTTTTACTACAACATTTTTAATTCAAATTTGTGTCTTTTCGCAACATCTTTATGGAAATCTATCCCTCAAGGTTTGCAAATTTGGTTTATTCATAATTGCAAACATCATTACCGATATATTATCATACTTTACCAATTTCTTCCCCTCCAAAACGGCATTTTATAAAATTAATCTCCTTCATTTTTTTCGTTTTTTTCATTTTTTTCGTTTTTTTTTCCAAAATCCACCTTAATACATCACCAGTCGTAAATTTAGATACCTGTCCAATAATGGACTCCCCTAGATCTCTATCCTTCAGCTCGGATGGTTCTAGTGATTTTGAACTACTCTCAAATTGTGGTTCAGAACCAGAATGGACCATTAATAATGGTGAAGACACACCAAATGAACAAACCCCACCACAACAAATCACATTTATGAATTGGTTCGGTTGGGGGGCACAACCAACTGCAAAAACGTCGCTACCATCGTCACCAAATCAAAGTGTTAGCGTTGCTGTTGGTGTCGGTGATGATTTACCAACTTTAACTACTGCTGCATTATCAATGAAGTCCGATCGTACAACACAAAGACGTCGTCGTCGTATCCCAATTACCAAATCTAACCTTTCTTATGCAACTCATGCACGTGCTTTTCATTCAAAATTTCGCAAAATGAAAAAAATTAATAATACTTCAGTTACTCCATCAAAACTGGATTACGCACGCAAATCAATTTCGTTTTCCAAATTATTTAAACGTGTTAAAAGATCCCCACGTTATAACATTTCCCCAGCGAAATTAGCATATGTTTTGAAATCATTTTATTTAAATAGTAAACTCCTTTCTACATATACTTTTAAAGCCCGTTTTAAACGCGAATATGACCAATATCGTATAATCACCCCACAAAAATTAATGGCGATTAAATTATTTAAACCAAAAAATAAAGTTGCCAAAATTATCCATGTCGAAAAGACCAAAGAACATGAATTAATTGCAACAAAACTGTTTAAACCAAAAGTCCATGCGCCATCTGGCCCTGGTAAACCAACCGCTGTCCAACAACATAAATTAGCAGCACTTAAACTCCGTCAAAAGTTAACCAAACCACCAACTCCTTCTTATAAAGCCCCACCAATTAATAAAGCGTTTAATTCTGTTAAAATTCGTGCAGCTTCAATGAACAAAATGATTCAAAAACTTCCAAAAAAGGGATTAAAGGTTATTACACCAAGTGAACTTGATACTGTTATTTTAAATCGTTGCCCGTCTCCGAAAAGAAAAGTTAATACATTTAAACAAGAATTAACCGCAACATATTTAATCAAAGCACGTCATGATCAAGATAAACAGATTTGGTCAACTGTTTTAGCCGCATCTCTTGCTGAAGCCCAAATGGATAAGGATGTTATTGCTCCCCCACCAATCCCGCAACGTCCATTACGTCGTGAACCATCCGTTAATATTAGCACAGCTCCAGTCGTTACTATTATTTCCCCCTCCAAATTACCCATTCCATTACCACCATCAACTCCATTAAGTAAATCATACCTTAAAGTCCCCCAATATCATCTATCATTTAAACAACTTTCATCACATAATTGGTTATCCAAGCGCGTGTTAAGTTTTAAAGAAAACGAAATTATCGTTTTAAAAAATCGCCTTCACAATATGGCAATAATGGAATCCAAACTTAAGGATTTGGAACATGAAAATAAAATGTTATTCCAACAACTTGCTCGCGCAAACCATGCAAGCCTTGAATTAAGATTAACTCTTGATAAACAACAAACCCCAAGAGCTACCGTTGATGATGATCATCAATCATCAGAATGGGATTTCACTACCCCAGTTCAAAACGATCAATCAAATTCAATCGTTATTGTTCCAGTCAGTAATAATAGTGATAAAGTTCAAATTATTTTACGAACTGCACCTTGGTTTAGTTCTACCAAGTTGATCAAAAATTTGGATAAATTTGCATCACATCCAGATGATGAAGTCAAGTTTGTTTATATTGAAGCATTTAATTCATATTACCAAATGTATGATCACCATAATATCCAAATGAGCCCAATTGATGTCTCTGATACCTCATCTATTCAAACAATTCGTGATTTTTTAACCAAGAGTCAAGTCGCTGAACGTACTGGTGCCCATCTTAAACCAATTCCGAAAGAATACACTTTTAATTTATGCCCAACAATTAATATTAAACGTCTTAAACAAGAATTTTGTATTCAAAACGGTTTAATCCCAAGTTTTAATCAAATTTCTACCTTGTTTGAAATTGCTCAATTTGATCCTAATGGTCACAAAGCAGCCCCAAATTCGAGATTATTATCCCAAATGGAAACTACTTTACAAGTTAAAGTTATTTTCCCATCATTTACAAATCATCCAATTGCATTATCATCCCCACGTCAATCCATTTCTCATCAAGAAATTATATTGCCTGGTAAAGTTCCCGCGCCATTACTCCCCACACCTGCCCCAATTATTAAAAATGATGCAAATTTAGTCCCAATTGATGTTTCATTTAATACCCAAATGATTAATCACCTTGCATTACAATATTATAACCAAGAAATTAGCAATAATGGTGATAAACAATCTTTGGTCCAACCTGTATTGATCCCACATAACTTTTCCGCTGAATTAAAAATTTCTACCACTTCGACCCCAAGTGATATTATCAAATACTTTTCAACCATTTATAAATTGGAACCAATTATTAAAATTAATCAAATTAGTCAAGGTGAGAATGTCCCACCTTCATCCGCTTCAAGTGATGAATATCGTTTAGCGTTGTTATTATTTTCCCCAGCAACTAACCAAATGGTATCAATGGGAGTCCACAAGCCAAAAATTTCAATGTTATCACAAATTCATACCGCTCAACAATTACAATTTAAAAGATATTCCCCAGCTAATGATGCTACTACTTCGACTCCGCAACAACAACAACAGCAACAGCAACAACAACAACCACCACGAGTTCATGTTATGTTGAGTTATGTTTCCATAACAGCTTCAGATTCCCCAAAGAAGTTTCAACCATACCCATCCGCGGATTTAATCCCTTATCCTCTCCCAACTACCACACAAATTAGACCAGTAAGTCCATCTTCTGTAAAGAAACCATCTTATTACCGTCTTAGTATTCAATTTGATAGATTTTTCCCACAATCTGCACCATTACGTTTTAAACTTTCCCCAACTACACATACCATTTCCCTTGCAGAAACCGTCATGACACATATTTTGACCAAATTTAACATTGCAGATGCATCTTTATTAAATCTGGACTCTTTAAAACTTTATTTACGTATCCCAGTACCTCCATCTGAACAAGCCCTCACTGAAAACGATTCTACTGATAGTTCTGCATCAGGGTATATTCTTTTAGAAACATTTTCTTCATTTGAAAGCGCAGTTCAAATTTTTGATGAACTTTTACAAAAACAGTCACCTTTAGCGACTGATATTAATTACAGCACCGTTCTTTTCCAATTAGATGCAAAGTTTGAACCAACTGCTTAAAAAAGCATTTTAATTTCCCCATCCCCCATTTACTCCCCCCTTTGTGGTGATTTACAATTATTATTATTATTATTATTATTAGTACACTTTACTACCCGTTGTGATTAACATCACTATTAACTATTGCCGTCATTTTCACCGTTCAAATTCGTTATTGGCTCGCCATTCATTCATTATTACCTTTTATCCCACCCCGTTTTTACTTTTTCATAAAAATACAAATTTGAAATTTACAAATCATCTTCACCCCCCCCCCATTTCTTTTCTAATTTATTATTCTATGGAATTATGAGCTGTAGAATTGCTCATGGACATACTTTATGATTGTTTCAATTCTCTTTTCAATTTTGTATTCTCATTGTTCACTCTTCCCTACACTCGCATCATCAGACTGTGTGTGGGTGGGTGCTTTTTTTCCAATTTATCTACCTTGTTCCTTATCAAACTATTATCTTTATTTGCTACATTCATTACACTTTGACCCCATCCCCCCTCCCCCCCCTTCATCTCAATCACTTTTTCAATAACTGAAATTTGTTCATATTTCAATTCCTCCAACCATGTGTTAACAACTCAAAGAATAAACTTGAATGGTTATTAATTATTGATAGTTTTTTGGACAGGAGTGAGCTCGACCTGAGTTATATTTTGAAATGGTGATAAATTTGATTTTTTAGACAAAAAAATGTCTGCAATTTTACCAAAAATGAAATTAAGGGTCATATTGACAGTACTTTATCATACGCCCCGAACCATCCCCATCTATACGAGCATTCCCACTTATCATCTTGTTTTCTTAATATATTACTCATATCTTTCATAAAATTTCAATTTTTTATGCCGTCGCACAAAAAAAAATAATCCCAAAAATTCCCTTTTTAAAATTCAATATTCCCCCGTAGCTCGCCAATTCACTTCATACCAGCGAGTAACCACTGATAAATAATAATTTCCCGCCTGGATCCCGAATATCAATATGCGTCGTGGTAACCTACCCCCAAAAAATGGCCAAAATGGAAAAAACAACCAAAACGACAAGAAAAAAAATATCCCCACAAAATTGTCACTTTTTTCAAATCACTCAACACCTTCTCACTCAACTTCTTCACCGACCACCACAAACTCTCGCTCAATGTCAATGCAGTCAAGACGTAAGCAGAAATCTGCTGATCAATTATTTGCCCGAACTGGACATGCTATCCCGTTAAAAACGCCGACTTCATCAAAGGCTGCACAAGATGCGCAAAAAAGAGCGCAACTATTGAAACAACAAAATGAAAAAGATGGAAAGAATGGAAATTTCCCAAAATGTACAGATTTTGGACAAGAAAACGCTAATGAATGGGGTTTTGGTGGGAATAATTGGGGAGATGAGGGTGAGGGGGATCATTTCGGTCAGAAATCATCACAATATACTCAGCAAAACACTCAACAAACACAGGGTCCATATTCACAAATGGAGGGGAAATATACCCACAAAAATCAACCAAAAAATCAACAAAATATAAACCACAAAAATTCAACCCAATTATTTTCATCACTTTTTGATGAAAAAGATCAAAATACAAATTTTGTGAAACAATTTGATTCATTTTCATCGCAAACTGGGCAAAATGATCATAACAATAACCCTTTATTTTCTCATACTACAAACACTCAACGTAAGATCCCCGCTGGTGGTATTTTTGCCCAGCCTCTGGGCGAAAATGCTGAAACTGCTGCCCTTGCGGCATTATCCAACGCAAAACGTCTTAAAGCGCAAATTATTGATAAAAATGACCCAAAATTAACTGCTGCACCAATTGCAAAGGCAACATCACTTTTTCCTGCACACAAATTAACTCAAAATGATGTTGATGATTCTAATTTTGATTCAAATTTTGATAATTTTAATGATTTTGATAATTTTAATGATTTTAACCCAATTACAGCACT
>Ga0256901_1001557_pt1 | contig 11406 bp, 2 predicted proteins | sample MC6MC0689MT_FD_190200 | JGI IMG/M metagenome (GOLD analysis project Ga0256901, IMG submission 190200) | Metatranscriptome of enriched soil aggregate microbial communities from Iowa State University, Ames, United States - MC6-MC0689-MT... | ecosystem: Environmental > Terrestrial > Soil >... | reverse complement strand
CATGTCGATCCCAACTGCTCGGTTAACCAATACTGAAATTGAAGTTAAATTCCCAACGAGTCATCATAATAGACGTTTGTTTTTCCCATCGTCACGCGCGGAAGCAATGCAGAACCGTGTTGAAATCCTTGCTCGATGTCCGGATTATTTTGATAAACGTTCGAAGGTATTATACGCAACAAAGGTATCTGCGACGAATTTAACCGGTGGGGAAAAACCAAAGGGTTCAGTTGCATTTGATAATGACAACCCAATTGGCCCAAAAATCAATTCCAAATTGGTGTCATTTTTAACCCCAATTATTGGCCCATCACGTGTTGAAGCGCTTATCCCGTCATATCTCCGTACACAACGTCAGCCACCAACTGGGTTAGTGACTGATTTTAAATTAAATCCGTTAAACCCACTGGAAGAAGCATCGCAATTTACACAACCACAGGCATTGTGGGAGAAATACCATCATACGTCAAATCTCGACCCACAATTAGAACCGGATGAGTTTAAACTTGTACCGGAATTGGGTTGGGAAAGTCCGGAGTATAAAGAATACCGTGTTACCACAAATGAACAAATTGCAATTAAAAGACAAAAAAGGATGCAATTTTTATCATATATGAATGAAAAAAATCGTGAAAAAGAACGCCATATTGCGACTGGTAGTGGTGAATTGGATTATGATGAATCGTTAAATTGGCAAAAAATTAAGAGTTCAAAATTAAGTGATTTATATCGTTACTTTTCATTCAATACAAAACGTTATATGAAGCGTGTTGTATTGGTCCCCCCAACAATGGTAATGAAAATGTTAGAAAATTCAAAATGGTTGCAAGATGAAAGAAAAATGGAAGTTACAAAGGGGTTAAATATAATTGATAGTGGTGCACAAAGCGATCAAAAACAAATCGAATTCCGTTCACGTTTTGTACAGTTTGAAGATGTTAGCGATGAAAAAAAGGGCGAAATTGAGGAAAAGATTCGTCAAAGAAATCTCAAAAATGCTTCGACAGATCCTCATAATACTGCTAAGTCGACTTCACCTCAGCCATCACAATCATCGCAATCATCGCAATCATCAACGGAAAATAAGTATCGAGCACAATCAAACTCCGCACATTATGAAGCCGATGATTTGAAAAAAAAATATGCAGAATTGGAAATTGCTGAGGAGTTTGTTAAGGGAATTCAACAGATCAAAGATGAAGAAGATTTTTATAATTCCGGCGCAAGACAAGCGTTTGAAAAGTATAAAGAAGAAATGGCCAAACTAGATGAAGAAAAACGTCTATTACGTATTGATAAACGTCGTAAACGTCGTGTACAGCTCGAAATTGATGAAGCAGCTGATGAAGAAGCGATGGCACATGGGATTCCAATCCCATCAAGGAATGAGCATCGTAAAAAGAAACCAAAAAAAGTCGTGGAAGAAAATGACCCCAATATTGGTACCATTTTGGAAGAACCAACAGAATACGAAACTGAATCTGATGAAGCCGAAATTAATCGTAGAAAGGATAAATTACGCGATGAATTTTATTCATTATTGCCGGAAAAAAATCTTGAGGAGATTCGACGACAGGAAAGGTTAAAGAAGTCCGCTGAGAAAAAAATGATGAAGAATCTTTTTACAACGGACCCGTTAACTGGACGTATTATATCTGAACCGGAACCACGACGTCAAAATGAAGAATTTATTGGTTATAGTATTGGCAGTGCCTCAAACACCCCAAGTCCGCCACATTTGGTTATTAACGAAGCTGGTCAAGTGAAAACTAATTTAAAAACTCACTTTGCTGATGTGGCTGCTGATAGCAATTCGAGTATAATTGGTAATAATATTACAAATGAATTGTATAAATTTGGTAAAAGTGTTGAACGCGGTGTTTATGATATTGTTAATACGACACTTCATAAACTTCAACCACCTGTTGGGGATAATTTAATAAATAACGTGGATAATGTGGATAACGTTGTTAACGCTGATAATAACAAGAATAATAATCAAAATAATATCACCAAACCGCAAAACACACCCCAAATCATTTCTACCACCGATGGCCCCGAACGTCGTGTATTTAAACAACGTGGGGCGACATATTGGAACTCAACTGGGACATTTGACCCGAAAAACCCCCTCTTGACAAAGCTTTATCTTCGCCAAGATGGCAGTATCCGTCATGTATTTGTTAATGATCACCCATTAATTGGTGTACCCGATAGTGAACTCAATTTGGTAGGCTTACCGATTGATATTACCACACAAAAAGCCCGTATGGGGACTGAGTGGACACATAATTGGGATAAAAAAGAAGCCAAAAAGGCCAGAAAAGAAGAAAGATTGCGTAAAGAAGCGTTAGGGGTGCCGTTAGAAGAAAATGATTATGGTGATGATAGTGGTGATAGTGATGATGATGCCGATGTTGAAGATGGGGAGGTCAAAAAAGGTGAAGATGATGATGATTATGGTAAAAAAACAATTAAAAATCCATTTTCTCCTTATAATGTCACCAAAGATCAAGTCCGTAATATACATAAAGCGGAATTCCCAAGTATTTCATCATATCAACAACAAAAGCTGTTCGCACATCATATTGTCACAACTAGACATCGTCGATTTAGTACTGTTGCGCATCCAAACGGGGATTTTGATCACCAAAATGTTCAACATAATCAACATTTGGTACAAAAACGCCCAAATAATGTTAACCCAAGTCGTTTTACGACATCTATGGTGCCGAAATCCGCACAATATGATATTGATGCATTTTATTGTTTAGAACTTGGGTTGCCCCAACCGGAAAGAAATATTCATGTTAATCAACAAAGTGCACAAATTAATCCCAAAAATCCAATCAAAATGAATCCACCATTACAACAAAAAACAACACAACAAAAAGCACAAAAATTTCGCAATTTTAAACAAAAATTGATGTCATTTTTACAAAGCCCAAAAACACTCATTTTACTTACCCATCCTTATTTTGTTCCCTCTACTATTGAACGTATCAGAAACACTCCGAGATATAAACCCAACTAAAACGTTTTATATTGTATAGACCCCAATTAATGCCACTTTTTTTATGCCATAATAAACGAATGACTTTTTTTTGTCAGAAATTGTTCCAAACTTGATTCCTCATACAAACTTGGTTTAAAAGTCGACAAATATTGGTTACCGCGGTAGAACTCCCCTTTAAAAGCTTTTTCTGTCCGAGACGGCCCGGAACTAACCCACGACAATGTTTATTTTTTCCAACCCCAAATCAACTCGATTCAAAATTTCGAAGTCCAAAACTCCCCAACTACACTCTTTCCTTTTATAAAAATTAAAATTGGAGTTCTTGAATGATTGTTAACCGATCCTCCCTTTTATACACTAAAACGTTTCCATGTACACATCTTTTTGATTCTTTAATGCTGACTTTTTGCTAAATACAAATTCAACCTTATCCTTGTCTATCCACATCTTCATCTTTGATACCCCCGCTTAAATTCGACCAAATTGGAATATTCCCCCGGGGAATACTATATCTCGTCGTTTTTTCCCCCTTTTTATTTCTTTTTTGATTTTTCTATTGCTGCCAATTTCTTGCTCATACTTGTTGCTAACTTAATGATGACCTTGAAAATTTGTCCATGTACTGGATTACACCCCCCCACACTCATTACGACCCCATTTTTGCCCATATTTCCCAACATTCTGACCGACGCATCGCCACAAAATTCCTTCCCAAAAAACAGAATGTCCAAAAAACATTTTTATTCCGGCATTTTTGCCCTTTTTCTGGTCGCCGTATTTTCTGTCGCCTTTACGACAGGGAACGATCTCAAATTGGCATCAAGTTCTGCTGAAATGAAAACTGCTGCGATTGATTTTAGTGCGTTGGAAACCCATTGGGATGAATCAATTACTGAATTGAATCCTACTTCCCCTGTTATTGAATACGATTTTGGACAACCAGTTGAAAGTGGTATAATCTTTTCTGGTGTTAAGATTAGATTTGATGTCACCCTTCCTTACTTTAACGCTGTATACCCTCAAACTCCTCTTGTTGACACTAATTTTCATTGCTTTGGGTATCATTATATTATTGCTGATGATTCCCGTACCTTTATTACTAGTCCAAGGCTCGATCCGACCTATGTTACTCAACCTGCAACAAATATGGTATTCGACATTGAATTATCCGATCCAATATATGATGTGACCAAAATTGTCTGTACATATTTTTCAGTTTCTCCTCTTCGTGTAAAAATGACGACTTATCTTGCCTCCCCGTTTGCTGTTTCTCCAAATTGGGAATCCGGTGAAATTTACCATCATTCTGGCCATTTATTATCAAGTCATATGGTAACACCACCGACCTCTTTTGAATTTCATCCTACTGATCCAAACCAATTAATTGTAACAATGTATGGTATCCAAAATGGTTTATTTAATTTTGATACCAATGTAATTGTTTTTAGAAAACCCAGCGCTGCTGTATTGACTCAAGTGGTATTAATACCCCCTCCTCCAAATGAAATACCAATTGATGACATCACGATTTCCTTTTTGGCCGACATTCCAGGTGATACTCAAACCTCATTGCTCACTCTCTCAGATGTTTCCGGTGGTATAGAGCAGCTACGATTTGCCATCACATTTGATTCCCCAGTATCTGAACTATCAACATTTGGTGTATATTCATACCTTCAGACACAGACGGATATACCAGTAGTGAGAAGATATGGTATTGGTTTATTTAACACTTTTCGACTTGATACCCTTCAAAAAGATAACTCCAATACCATCCTCTCAATTGAACCACATACTGAACCAAATCGATATAAATTTAATTTTCAAATCAGTTCCCTTGGTGGGTCTTATGCATGGATTCGTTCACAATTAAATGGGTTATTTAAAATTTTAAAATGTTATACAACCCCAGGTACAACACCACTTCCGGGTCAAACCTTTTTAAAATCAAATCGTTTAGCATGGTTTTTATCATTTTCGCCAAGTACTGATATAAATACTCCAAATCTTGGTTTCTTTACTTGTGATGTCATCGCGTCAAGTATTTTATCACAATATAACCAAGGTGCATTGGCTTTCACGAACTTATTTGAAAACACATCCAGACAACCTGGTTCAGATCCATATTTTTCCCCACCTCATCCATTATCCAGACGTAATGCATTATTACAATCATTGTTCTCTAACCTCACTCCACTTACCATCGATATTACCCCCCAACATTACCTCTCACGTGATCACTTCATTGATTTTAATGGAGCAGTAACACCCATCACCGGTACTCATCACAGAATTCGTTTTACATTCCCGGGGTTATTCTCAAATTGTAAAATTTCAATCACATTACCGGATTATAATGTATTACATTCCACACGTATTGCTGACCCAAAGCTAAACGCATGGTATGATTACAAAAATGATGGTTTTTATACTTCCCGCTCAACACCTGTTGATATTGTTGATGTGGACCCAATTCTCGAACTTGCCGATGATTCTAGTATTACCAGAATTGATAATCAAGATGGTACAATTACATTTGAATTCCTCCCATCTCGACTTGGGACCCCAATGCAAGACGATTTGATTGATTATCAGTTTGAATTTGATATTTATCGCAAAATGTCCCGATCAACCGAGTCACAATATGTACTCGATAATACTCTCACTTTTGTTGATGATGGTGATGTCCCTGTCCCAGCTACACATACCATTTCAATCCAAGGTGAAGTGTTTGATACGTCTACATTTCCAGGTGATTCAATACCTTCACTTGCACGTACTTTTAGTGTCACCTTAGGTCGATTAATAATGGCAATACCACCAAATTTCCTGTCTTCACCAGCAATCAATTACTCTGACAAGGCTGTTTATCCAAACAATGCGAGCTTTTTGCTTTTGGTTCGTGGTGATAACATTAGCTCCCCTCACCTTACCGCGTATGACTCAACCCCATCCCTTCTCAAAACTGATTTATTGGAATTAACTATTCCGGCTAATTTGTTAGATTCTTTCCAATTCGAGAGAGATATTGATGGGATTGATCTTAGTTTGCCGTTTCCGTTTATTATCAAGTCAAAAACTTCCTCAAAATTGGTACTTTCTGTCCTTGAAGATTATGAATTTTCAACCGTTTTTGAACTCCCAATTAGACTTACTTGGTACAAGCCATCTTCTACAACAAGTACCCCTACATTTGTCTTTAATCTTTACTCTGACAATAATACTCAACAAATCAGTTATGATATTACACCATCATTTGTTTCATATGCCGCGCATTATTCAACCCCAATCATTAACGTTGGTTCAATGCAATATTCAAGTCAGTTTTATTTCTTATCACCAAGAGACCAACATGATTTAACCAAAGCTACGAGTCAATTCGTTGTCAATGAAAATACCCCAATACAAATACAGATTGTATTTGAGCAAGCTGTTGTTGATGCTGCCGATATACCTTCATCTTATGATCTCTTACTTTGGTATTATCCAATCGTCAATAATCAATTATCAACAACTGCAATACTTATCGATGAACAACTTGCCCTTCCCAACTCAGAATCAACCATCATTAACCGCATTGATTTGAGCAAAATTTCAAATTTACCATTAACTCAACATGCTTTTATTGAAGTTCGTTACTCCTTTACTGATTTGGACCCATATCAATCACGTTTCGTTACACAACTCTTTACAATTGCTCAAAAATGTGTTTTCCCATCAGCTGCAACCTCATTTGAACAAATCGTTGATATAACCCATTGGACTTCTATTTGTGGGCCATATGGTCAATGTTTGGCGAATGGGACATGTAGATGCCGTCCTGGTTATACTGGTGAATTATGCAATCAAGCACCAAACTTGTGTGCATCTAATAACTGTAGCGATGCTAATACCGATGGCTGTAGTTCAGATGGTAAATGTATTTGTAAAAATGGTTGGACCGGGGAGCAATGTAGAACATCAACACAATGTTCAACACAATCCACAAATCAATGTGGATCTCATGGCTTCCTCATTGAAGACTCGACTGGATGTGGGAAAGAATGTAAATGTTTAGGTTCTAATTGGGTCGGTACTGCATGTAATATATGTTCATTACAATGTCAAAATCAAGGCGTTCTATATAAACAATGTGATAAATGTGGTTGTATGGCTGGGTTTACCGGGGATCGTTGCCAATGTCGTAGTACTATTGGATCCGTTACAATTAATGCGTATAGTAAATATATTTTACAATATTACGCTCTTTTTGTTGATTCAAGTGGTAAAGCTATTTCTCCTACTCAAGATTTCATCTCTTTGAGTCGTTTAGAAGAATATAGCACACTTTATAATGATTTATTATCATATTTTCTTGAAAAATTGGAGCTTGATCATCAACCCGAAGCATATATTGATATGGGTGAGTTTAACAGTGCGTTAAATGAGCTCCAACATACTCAATTGGGTATCCGTACCCAAACTGTCGGCGATAACCTCTCATCAACTAAATTAACAGTTACAATTCGATTCAGTTGTGATTCTTTTAATTTTGATGAAACCATGACTGCTATTCAAGACAAATGGCAAAAAATGTCTGAAGGTTTTTCGAAATCTGATGTTATCCAAAACAATTTTACATTTTGGGGCGATGAGGACGCTGTCTCATTTGATGATTTAGTACCAACTGAACAGACTCTTCCTGGTGATGATGATCGCTACTCAGAAAATTCTGCGATCGTGTTCAATCTCATTTTTGTTGGTATTATTGTTTTTTTGAATCTGATGTGAATCTGATTTATATTTATTTATGTCTCTCTCTCTCTCTCTCTCTCTTCTCATTTTTTAATTTCCTTCATTTATATTTATTCTCCTCCTCACTTCTCACTTCTTACACTTCCGCAACGGGAATTTATTCTGTCAATAAGAATATTGTAATAAATTGTTACAAATGAATAAATACATCCATTCATAGCGCTTATAAGCCAGGAAATATGTCCCAATACATCCCCTACATTCTATTTTGCATATTAACCAAAACATTTTCAAGTTGACTTTTATCAAGTCCAGCAATATTTAATACTGGTGATGAAAAAGTTGCAAACCCTTCAAAATAAACAGTCCCTTGTCTAAATTGTTGTTGAGTAGTTTCAATAGTATTATGTACTTGTTCAATAGTTTTTGTAATAATAGGTGTATCAACATTATGTGAAGTTAATTTACTACCATCTTCATCATCATCGTCATCGTCATCATCATCATCACCACCACCGCCATGATGATCATTTCTATGAGTTTCATCATCATCACCATCATCATCACCCTCTAATGGCGTATTAGTGACTTGAAAATTCGTCGTAGGGTATTGGAATTCATCATCAATACTAATTGTATTATTTCCAGCATCATTATTTTGACCTTTACCACCATCAACAGCAATACCCTCACCGAGACCTTTTTCATCATTTTCTAACTTGCTTAATGCTTCTTTTGCCCTTTCATTTTGTTCATGTTCATGCATTTCCTTCGCCTTTCTTTGTGCTTTTCTATTTTCCCATTCTTTTTGTTTGGTTTTATTAAAAATATCAAAATCATCATCAGTATCATCCCCATCAAGTACAGGTAGACGCGATTTGGGCCATTGAGTGGTAGTTGTGATAGTTGTGGTCACAAGCGGTTTCCCTTCAATCCAAATCTTAACTCTCATATCACCACCTCTTAATAAATCTGATAACATAATGGTCCCTTCGGGGTCAAATTTATAAGATGGTTGAGACAGATATGGGTGATACGGTTTTTGCTTTTGTAATGATGAGGAACCATGAGGGGATGAGAGGTCAAGTGGGTGGATTTGTTGATGTTGAGATGAGTTTTTATGGTCAAGTTTAATAGTATTACTATGACTTTGTTCAGCTTTAATTAATTTATTACGAATTTTGGTATGATATGATTGTCTTCTTAATAATTCATGTTCAGTGACAACTTTTGCAAAAACATCAAAAACAATCTCTTCGGTTTTGGTCGTAATTGTTTTGACAATTTTGGTTGTTTTTTTACCACCATGATTACCATCATTACCATCATTACCATCATCGGTTGCAGTAGTTGTTGTAGTAGTAACAGTCGTCGTAATTGGTTGTGGGGCTGGGAAGGGACGTTTTTGATGATACTCAAACGACGATAGTTGTTGATAAATAGTATGCCAGGGTTGAATTTGTAATCTCTGTTTGAGTAAATTTTTAAAATCTTGATTTTCCAATAATTGAGTATTTTCCCTCATTAGGCGTTGTTTTAAAACTGAATTTGAACTATGTGGGTGAGAATTTGAGAGCTGTGTTGATGATGTAGATGGAGATGGACCGTGCTGATCAATTTGAGGGTTTGTTTCATCATGTGTTAACATTTTGTCAAAATCGATTCCATCTAAATGTTTATTATTATGCTTTGAGGAATAATTATCATCATAATCACCAGAAACTGCTTCAATTGGTAAATGAGCCTTTTCTTGCTCTGTTTTTAACGTTTTGGAATTATTGGCTTCATCAAGTTGTTGTAAGCGTAATAGTTCAGTTTTACCAGCATGTTTATACTGAGCATATTCAACCTTGGCTTTATTTTTTTGAATTTCGATGACCTTTTCTTGGAAATTAGCCCATAAACCTGGTTGTGCAGGGGAAGTATCTTCAGAAATAATCCCCAAATAATCCAATAAATGAAATGCAAAAAAATGTGGTGAAATTAATGTCCCCATAAAACCTTGTTGTTCAGAAAATTGACCATCGGATAATAATTTATGATTATTACCAGTGGATTGATTAAATAATTCAATCGAATCTAATGAAAGTGTTTGATTGGACCATTTCCAATTATATTCCAAACTTTTTTTAAATCTTCGTTTTAAAATATTACCCAAACTACTATATAAATACCCATATTGTTGTTTGAGCGATAAATCAGTTAAAAATGGTTTACTATTCCCGAGTATTTCATTATGGAGTTCAATATAAGTCTTGTTTAATTCTGCGCGAATTTCTTCAATTTGATCATTTGGGGCAGATAATTGATTTTGTAACGCAAACTGTTGTATTTCCTCAACAGAAACCATATCAAAAGTGGTTTTATCTTGGTAGAATGAAGAAGCATCCAGAATTTCGGAAGTTTGAGAAATTTCATCAGCAGGAGATTCAGATTGATCTGTTGATGGTATTTTTTTCTTATCTTTTTGTGCATATTGCTGTAATAATTCATTATATTCATTCGCATCACGTAATGATGGTTTATCTGGTGAAGTAGCTGGAAACAACCCATGATATTCTTCACGATATACAACAAGTTTGGATGTATCACGAGTTGAAACACCATTGGCAGTTTTTAACAAAATGAAATCATTTTGGTGGTTATTTTCATCCTTATTTCCGTTTTGTTCGTTCAAATTATGTTTACCTTTATTCGAACGAGTTTTCCATTCCGCAGGTGGTTCAGGAAAACGTTGTAAAGTTAGTAATTGATTATGTACAGATATCGGTTCACCCCAAATCAATCTGCCGCCTAATACAGCATGATTGCTATACCCGTTAGCTAAAATGTTATTGCCATTTTGATCCAATCCCAACCCATTAATTGCTTTTAATTTCTTCTTCTTTTCTCCCCCCGTCCCCCCCTTCCCGGTTCTAGTCTCTACCTCGCTCCCATCATCCCCGTTTTGATATTTATTAATCATATCAGGGCCGTTGAGGAAGAAAATTAACCCAGGGTGTGCAAACGTACCACGGGGATGTTCCCATGGGGTTTGCGTACCGTTCTCTTGTAAGCATTCCCCAACAATTTGAACTTCATTAGTCCCATATCGTACTGGGTACCCAGTAATGAATTCAGGTGGAGCGGCAGTAGTTTGCTGTTTGACCCACATATCAGCGCGTTGTTTGATTGTTTGAGGACGTAAGAGGGGAGGTTTAGGGATGGGGATTTGAGTGGTGTTGGGAGTGGTGATGTTGTTGTTGTTGGTATTTGAATCGATTTGAGATGTAGTGGAGGTAAGCCGAGTTTGATTGGTGTGTAGGGATTTGGTTAATTTTTGTTTCAATTTGGTTGATTTGGATGGTTTTGTTGCCTTATTACGGCGGGATTTAGTGGGTTTAATGTGAAGCATCTGTTTGGTGATGTAGTTAAATGTAGATTTGTGTAGTGGATTATCAGGGGGGGGGGGTTCGGTGTTGGTTTTTTCAACACGGAAAATTAATAAATAAAGAAAAAATGCAGTGTGGTTCCAATTACTGTGGAGACTCGCGGCGAAAGGAGAGGGTTAGTAAATTGCTTAGTAGTGGGTCAATATTGATAATGGGGTCTAAAATGAGTTGATGATAGGTGGCTATTTCTGTGGAAATGAGAAGGTTTTTTTTTTTTTTTTTTTT
>Ga0256901_1001556_pt1 | contig 11408 bp, 8 predicted proteins | sample MC6MC0689MT_FD_190200 | JGI IMG/M metagenome (GOLD analysis project Ga0256901, IMG submission 190200) | Metatranscriptome of enriched soil aggregate microbial communities from Iowa State University, Ames, United States - MC6-MC0689-MT... | ecosystem: Environmental > Terrestrial > Soil >... | reverse complement strand
TGGGTATCGAGTGGAATACTGAGGCCTACGAGCACCAGGGACGCAGGTAGCCCCTCTCCCGTTTACGGGAGAGGGGTTGGGGTGAGGGGAAGCTTCTAGCGAGCAGACCCAACGCTTTTAAAGCTTATAAAGCTCCCCTCATCCGCCCCTTCGGGGCACCTCGCTCCGCGCCCCGGCCCCGCGTAGCACGCGAGGCGTACGAACAGTCACGAGCCTTTGGCTCGTAAGCGCCTGTTCTTAACCCCGCAAGCGGGAGAAGGGATAGCTAGCGGTGCTGGTGGCTCGTTACCGCTTCGCCGCCAGAATCCGCGTCAACATATCCGCCGTCCCTTCAATCCGCCGCAGATGCGGATAGCGCAGCCCATCGCGGTAATCGATGCGCACAGTACGGAAGCTATCCGCCTGGCGCACGATCAACTCGATCGGCGTGCCGTTCTGCTTTGCATCAATCAGCGCCTGCTTGATCCGGCTGCTGCTGTAAGCCAAGCCGTTCACCGCAACAATCGTCACGTCCTTGGCCAAGCCTGCCTTGAAGGCAGGGCTGTCCCAGCCAACGGCCTGCAACACACCATCACTGCCAACCTTCAAACCCAGCGAATACTGCAGATCGGTAGCGCCGTCGGCCTCTCCATCGGCAACCACAAGATTCGGCTGGTCATCGAAGTACAGCTCCCAACCCGCAGCCGCCAGACCATCCGGCGCCTTGCCATCGCGTGCATCCAAACGGCTACCGATGAACGCATCCCAGTTGCCGGGCTGCACCGCTTCCAGGCCCTGCATCACGTCGGCGCGGTCATACAGGCGGATCTCGCCCTGCTTGCCGCCTTGATGGAAGCGCTTGGCGAAATCATCCAGCGTTACCTTGCCCTTCGACAGGCTGCGCAGGCGTGCATCCACGCCCAGCCATAGCAGGGTGCTCTCGTTATAGAACTCGAACGCTCGCTGCCAGTCCGCCCAAGCCTGCGGCTTGGAGTTGAAGTCGAGGATGCCCTGGTGCACGGTGTCGTGCAGATCGCGCCACTGGCGACCGGGTTGGGTGGCGTAGTTGGCCTGCAGCTGGGCCAGCATCGCCATCGCGTAATCCGGCTTCCACAGCCCTGAGCGCGCAGCCAACACTACCGCCCAGTACTGGGTCTGGCCTTCGTACATCCACAACTCGTCGTTGTGCATCGGCGCGTTGTAATGCGGCACCCAGGTTGGGCGCGGGCGCCAGGCCTTGCCTACCCATGCGTGCGCGTATTCGTGCGGCAGCAGGTCGTTGTCGAGGAAGGGGCGCTCGCCACGCAGGTAGCCGTCGTGCATGCCGTTCTCGCTGCTCTGCGCATGCTCAAGGCCGATGCCGCTGAACACGTCCGATACCGCCAGCAGGAAGTTGTAGCGCGTGTACGGGCGCGAACCGAATACCGCGTCGGCCTCGCGCACCAGCGCGCGGTGTGCGTCCAGCACCTTGGCATCGGCCTGCAGGCCCTGCGGGTTTTCGCCGACCACGTCCAGCCACACAGGCTGTTTGGATGTCTCGTCCAGTGCGAAGCGCTTGAAGTACTGGCCGGCGAATACCGGCGAATCAATCAAGGTCATCAGCGACACCGGCGCGTACTGTTCGTTGCCGCCGCTGCGCTGTGCAACATCCAAAGCCGTGCCACTCTGCCAACCTTCCGGCAGGCGCAGGCTGGGTTTGACCTGAATGCCGCGTGCGTCATAGCCGGCCGGGTACAACAGCACCCGGTGCCATTGCAGGTCGAGCATGTTCGGCGTCATCGCCACCCGGCCCTGGTCGCTGGCGGTCGGTGACAGGTACTGGAACTCGATATCGAGCGTGCTGACACCCTCGGGCACCTGCAGCTTGAACGCGTACATATCGCTGGAGTCGCGCGTCCACTCCAGCACCTGACCATTACCACGGATGACCAGCCCGGCGATCTGGTTGATTGGCCCAGTGGGCGCATGGTTGCCTGGAATCCACTGCGGGTACCAAAGCGTCAGCTCGCCCGCGGACACCGGGATACGCTGGTGCACCCGTTGGATGCGGCGCTGGATGTCGCTGGCATCCACCTCCAGCTCGATGACGCCCGGATAGCTTGCCTGCACCTGCATCGCCGCTGCCCGTGCATCCAGCGGCTGCGCCTGCAGGCACGCCAGCGGAGCAAAGCCCAGCACCATCGCCACCAACCACTTCCGTCCCTGCATCACGCCCCGCCCCTTGCCTGAAGTCAGTGCATCCTAGCCCGGCCGGCTTCAGCCGCGCATCCGTCGCCAGACCAGGCAACGGTTGTTGGCCGGCATCGCCACGTCCTCTTGCAGCTCCAGCTGTTGCGCGCGTGCCAAGGCATCGACCGCCTCGAAATCACGGATGCCCGAGCGCGGGTCACGTGCCTTCAGCCAGCCGTCGAAGTGCTGGTTGCTGTCACTGGTGAAGGCACCGTTGTAGTTGAACGGGCCATAGGCGATGAACACCCCCTCTGGAGCCATCAGCGCCGGCAGCCCGGCGAACAGCGCCTGCACTTCCTCCCAGCCCATGATGTGCAGGGTGTTGGCGCTGAACACGGCGTCGAAGCCGGCCACGCCGTCATGCACCGGCAGCGGCGGCAAGGGCTGCAGGCCTTCACCAACCACTGCCTGCAGTTCCAGCGGTGCGGGTGTGTTGGGCAGCGCCGCCTCGTCCAGCCATTGGCGGATTCCAGGCAGGTAGTCGCCATGATCGCTGGCCTGCCAGCGCAGCCAAGGCATCGCAGCGGCGAAATGCACGGCATGCTGGCCGGTGCCGCTGCCGATCTCCAGGACTGTGCGGGCCTGGCCCAGATGCTGCTGCAGCACCTGCAGGATGGGCGCGCTGTTGCGCTCGCAGGATTCGGAGTACGGCTTGCTGGTCATGGTTCTGGAGCCTCGGGATACAAAGCAGATTGTGCCGCAGTGCCTGTTTAGCGCCATGCATGACCATGGTCACTTGTGCCTGGACCCCCGCGCCGCCGAGATTCGAGGGTCTTGTGCGATGCGTAGCATCGCTGGCTCTGGAGTTCCGTCCCTCATGCAACGCCGCCAGTTTCTTTCGCTCTCCGGCCTCGGCCTCGCCGGCTTCATGCTGCCCAATGCACAGCTGATTGCCGCCGAAGAATTGTTGGCCCCTGCCGATGTGGCCAAGAAGAAGCTGCTGGCCGATACCGTGCTGGCGCTGGCCAAACAGGGCGGTGCCAGTTACTGCGACGTGCGCATCGGTCGTTACCTCAACCAGGCCATCGTCACCCGCGAGGACCGGGTGCAGAACGTCACCAACAGCGAATCGGCTGGCGTCGGCATCCGCGTGATCGTCAATGGCGCCTGGGGCTTTGCCGCCAGCAACCAGTCCACCGCGCAAGGTGTGGCTGCCGCTGTCTCGCAGGCAATTGCAATTGCCAGAGCCAACGCGAAGATCCAGACCAAACCGGTGCAGCTGGCGCCCACACCCGGCGTGGGCGAGGTGCAGTGGAAGACCCCTATCCGGCAGAACGCGATGGCAGTGCCAGTCAAGGACAAGGTGGAGCTGCTGCTGTCGATCAATGCGGCGGCAATCAATGCCGGTGCCAACTTCATCAACTCGCAGCTGTTCCTGGTCAACGAGCAGAAATACTTCGCCTCCAGTGATGGCTCGTGGATCGACCAGGATGTGCACCGCATATGGCTGCCATTCACCGCCACCGCCATCGACAAGGCCAGCGGCAAGTTCCGCACCCGCGCTGGCCTGTCGGCGCCTGCAGGCATGGGCTGGGAGTTCCTCGAAGGCAACGCCGCCGACAAGCATCAGCTGCCGGGTGGCGTGGTGGCCTACGGCCATTCCTATGACCCGGTCGAAGATGCCATCGCCGCAGCCAGACAGGCACGTGCCAAGCTCACCGCACCATCGGTGAAGCCGGGCAAGTACGACCTGGTGCTGGACCCGTCCAACCTGTTCCTGACCATCCACGAAAACGTCGGCCACCCATTGGAGTTGGACCGTGTGCTCGGCTATGAAGCCAACTATGCCGGTACCAGCTTCGCCACACTGGACAAGCGCGACGCAGGCTTCCGTTGGGGCAGCGACATCGTCAACTTCACCGCCGACAAGACCGCGCCTTACAGCCTTGGTGCGGTGGGCTATGACGATGAAGGCGTTAAGACCAAGCAGTGGGATCTGGTCAAGGACGGCATCTTGGTCAACTACCAGGCAACCCGCGATGAGGTGCATATCCTCGGCGAGAACGCTTCGCACGGCTGCAGCTATGCGGACTCGTGGAAGAGCGTGCAGTTCCAGCGCATGGCCAATGTGTCACTGGCGCCGGGCAAGACGCCGCTGACCCCCGCTCAGATGGTCAAGAACGTGGAGAACGGCATCTACATCCACGGCCGTGGTTCGTACTCCATCGACCAGCAGCGCTACAACGCTCAGTTTGGTGGGCAGCTCTGCTACCAGATCAAGAACGGCGAGATTGCCGGCATGGTCGAGGATGCGGCCTACCAGATCCGCACGCCGGAATTCTGGAATGCCTGCAGCGCGATCTGCGATGAACGCGATTTCCGCATGGGCGGTTCGTTCTTTGATGGCAAGGGCCAGCCGGGGCAGGTATCAGCGGTATCGCATGGTTCGGCGACCACGCGCTTTGATGGGGTGAACATCATCAATACGGCGCGGTCGTTGGGGTAAGGCATAGAGCTGCCCTCACCCCAACCCCTCTCCCGCAAGCGGGAGAGGGGCTATCAGATCGCAGGCTTGGCCGTGGACTCGCAGATCGCAGGCTTGGCCGTAGACACCCTTCTCCCGTCTACGGGAGAAGGTGCCCCGAAGGGGCGGATGAGGGGAAGCTTTCAGCGCGTCGTATACCCACCATTGACCAGGATCGTCTGCCCGGTCATCCACCAGCCCTCCGACACCAGGAAGCGCACCCACGGCACGATGTCCTCGATGTCGGTCAGCCCGGTCTTTGAGAACGGCGACAGCGCCGCCGCAGTCTTGTGGTAGGCCACCGCATCCGCACCTTCGGCAGGGTAGAAGAACGAGGTATCCATCGGTCCCGGGCCAATCGCCGTCACCGATATCCCGCGTTCGCCAAATTCCTTGGCCGCCGCGCGCGTGTAGTGCTCCACCGGTGCCTTGGTACCCGCATAGCTGGAATAGAACGGGGTGAATGCGCCCAACAAGGACGTCACCAGGGTGCACACCTTGCCGTTGTCGGCGAGGTTGCGACCGGCCTCTTTCAGGAAGAAGAAGGCGGTCTTGTTGTTCACCGCGTCCATGGCATCGAACTCGGCCTCGCTGATCTGCGTCATCGGCTTCTTCAGCACCTTGCCGACCGTGTTGATGGCGATGTCGATGCTGCCCAAGGCCTGCTTGGCATCATTGAACAGCTGCTCCATCGCCGCAGCCGAGGTCAGGTCGGCCTGGAACAGGTGTGCATTGGCCCCGGCTGCACGAACCGCAGCGGCTGTGGCTTCGGCCTCGGTACGCGCGGCCTCACTGTTGTAGTGGATGGCGACGCCGCTGGCGCCTTGGCGGGCGAAGTCGCGGGCCAACAGGCCGCCAAGGTTCTTGCCGCCGCCGGCAATGAGGACGGTCTTGCCGTGAATGCGATGGTCGGTCATGGCGAACTCCTGTGGCTGAGGGATGCCACAGAGCCTATCGACTTGGTTTTCCGGATAAAGCCGGTCATTCTGACTTCACTTGTCGGCCTATCCGGACAATCGCCGTGGATCGTATCGAGCTGTACCGTGTCTTCATCCGGGTGGTGGACTGCGCCGGCTTCACCCGCGCCGCCGACCAGCTCAATCTGCCGCGCTCCACCGTATCCGAAGCGGTACGCACGCTGGAGCAGCGGTTGGGCACACGGCTGCTTCATCGCACCACCCGCCAGGTAACCCCCACCCAGGATGGACTGCTGTTCCATGCCCGCTGCCAGCAGTTGATCGCCGACGTGGACGAAGCCGAGCAGTTGTTCCGGCAATCACCTCTGACGCTGAGTGGGCGGATCAAGGTGGATGTGCCCGGGCGCATCGGCCGCCTGATCATCGCCCCGGCATTGCCTGGTTTCCTGCAGGCATATCCGCAGATCGATATTGAGCTTGGCATGACCGACCGCAGCATCGACCTGATCGAGGACGGCGTGGATTGCGCGTTGCGGGTAGGTCCATTGCAGGACTCGCGCCTGGTGGCGCGCAGCATGGGGCAGCTACCGCTGATCAACGTGGCCAGTCCTGCGTATGTGGAGCGACATGGGCTTCCAACGCATCCCTCGCAGCTGGGCACACACTGGGGCGTGTTGTATGCCTCGCCAGGCAACGGCCGGTTAGAGGCCTGGGAGTGGCGCGAGAACGGCGTCCTGCGCAGCCAACCCTTGGCCGGGCGTGTCACCGTCAACAGCGCCGAGGCCTATATCGCCTGCTGTATCGCCGGCTTGGGGATGATCCAGATACCTGCCTATGACGTGCGTGCCGAGCTGGCGGCTGGCAGCCTGCTGGAAGTGATGCCCGCGTATCGCGCCGATCCAATGCCGATGCACCTGCTGTTTCCGCACCGTCGCCATCCTTCGCAACGGCTACGGGTGTTCGTGGATTGGTTGCAGCAGGTCTTGGTGGAGGTAGTTGGGTGATTGGACTGCGACAAGCGCAAGAGCTCCTCCCTCCCCAGCCTGCACTTGGCCTACGGCCAAAGGGAGGGGCGTACTCCCTCCCTTTCGCGCACCGAAGGGGAGGCTTGGGTAGGGGTCGCCTTTCGCAGAAAGTCACAAAAATTTTGGCTCTCCCATGCCTAAAGTCACTACCGCTGCAAACACCCGCCCGCAAGAATCAAACAGTTCGCAGAACACCGCGAAGCCACCGTCGTTTGTTGCCGTAGCGCCCGCCTTGCGGGCCTTGCCCCATGGAGAGCAGCCTTGCAGAGACGTGACTTCCTGGCCCTGACCGGGCTTACCGCTGGCGGCCTGATGGTGCCGTCCTTCTTCGGCAAGGCCATCGCCGCCGAACAGCTGGTGACAGCCCTCGACCCGGCGCTGAAAAAACGCCTGGCCGACGATGCGCTCAATGCCGCTCGCGCCGCAGGCGCCAGTTATTGCGACGTGCGCATCGGCCGCTACCTGCGCCAGTTCGTGATCACCCGCGAGGACAAGGTCCAGAACGTGGTGAATACCGAGTCCACCGGCACCGGCATCCGCGTCATCGTCAATGGTGCCTGGGGCTTTGCCGCCACCAATGACCTGAGCCCGGCTGGCGTGGTCAAGGCCGCCCAGCAGGCCGCCGCCATCGCCAAGGCCAATGCCAAGGTGCAGACCGCGCCGGTGCAGTTCGCCAAGGCGCCGGGGTACGGTGAAGTCAGCTGGCGCACGCCGATCAGGAAGAACGCGATGGAAGTGCCGATCAAGGAAAAGGCCGACCTTCTGCTGGGCGTGAATGCCGCTGCGATCAACGCCGGTGCCAGCTTCGTCAACTCCATGCTGTTCCTGGTCAACGAACAGAAGTACTTCGCTTCCACCGACGGCTCCTACATCGACCAGGACGTTCACCGCATCTGGGCACCGATGACAGTCACCGCCATCGACAAGGCCAGCGGCAAGTTCCGCACCCGCGATGGTCTGTCCTCGCCAATGGGCATGGGCTACGAGTACCTGGACGGCGACGCCGCCGGCAAGACCACCTTGCCCAACGGCGTGATCGTCTACGGCATGTCCTACGACATGCAGGAAGACGCCATCGCCTCGGCCAAGCAGGCACAGGAAAAGCTGCAGGCACCATCGGTAAAGCCGGGCAAATACGATCTGGTGCTCGACCCCTCGCACACCTGGCTGACCATCCACGAATCCGTCGGCCATCCGCTGGAGCTGGACCGCGTGCTTGGCTACGAAGCCAATTACGCAGGTACCAGCTTCGCCACCCTGGACAAGCGTGAAGCCCGCTTGCAGTACGGCAGCGACAAGGTCAACATTTTCGCCGACAAGGTACAGCCCGGTTCGCTCGGTGCCGTCGCCTACGACGACGAAGGCGTGAAGACCAAGCAGTGGCCGTTGATCAGCGACGGTAAACTGGTGGACTACCAGACCATCCGCGACCAGGCACATATCCTGGGCAAGACCGAATCCGACGGCTGCTGCTATGCCGACTCGTGGTCCAGCGTGCAGTTCCAGCGCATGGCCAACGTGTCGCTGGCTGCAGGCAAGACCCCGTTGTCGGTGGCCGACCTCATCAAGGACGTCGAGAACGGCATCTACATCATCGGCGACGGCTCGTTCTCCATCGACCAGCAGCGTTACAACGCGCAGTTCGGTGGCCAGCTGTTCTATGAAATCAAGAACGGCCAGATCACCCGCATGCTCGAGGACGTGGCCTACCAGATCCGTACGCCGGAATTCTGGAACGCCTGCAGCGCCATCGCCGACGAACGCGACTACCGTCTGGGCGGTTCGTTCTTCGACGGCAAGGGCCAGCCTGGCCAGGTCTCGGCCGTGTCGCACGGCTCGTCCACCGCCCGTTTCGACGGCATCAACGTCATCAATACCGCGCGCAGCCTCGGCTGATCGTCAAGGAGTCTCTGAACCATGAGCATCTTCACCGAACAGGAAGCCAAGGCCATCCTGGACAAGGTCATCGCGCTGTCCAAGGCCGATGAATGCACCGCCACGCTGGCCGGCTCGGTCAATGGCAACATCCGTTTCGCACTGAACAACGTCTCCACCAGCGGCATCGTCAGCAACGCACAGCTTGCCGTGGAGGTATCGTTCGGCAAGCGTGTCGGCACTGCGTCGATCAATGAGTTCGACGACGCGGCGCTGGAGCGCGTGGTCCGCCGTGCCGAGGACCTCGCCAGGCTGGCACCGGAAAACCCCGAGTTCATGCCGATCATCGGCAAACAGGAGTACCGCGCCACCCCGACCTTCAGCGAATCGACCGCCGCGATCACCCCCGAATTCCGTGCGCAGGTTGCCGCTGATTCGATCACCCCGTGCCGCGGCAATGGGCTGATCGCCGCCGGCTTCCTTGAAGACGGCAACGGCTTCTATGCCATGGCCAACAGCAAGGGCAACTTCGGCTACCAGAAGTCGACCAGCTTCGATTACACCTGCACGGTGCGTACCGAAGACGGTCGCGGTTCGGGCTGGGTTGGACGCAACCTCAAGGATGCATCCGACTTCAAGGCCGACCAGGACATCGAGATCGCCAAGCGCAAGGCCATCGAGTCGGCCGAGGCCAAGGCACTGGAGCCAGGCAAGTACACGGTGATCCTCGAGCCTGCAGCAGCTGCCGGCCTGATCAGCTTCATGATGAACTTCTTCGACGCACGCTCGGCCGATGAAGGCCGCAGCTTCCTGTCCAAGAAGGGTGGCGGCAACAAGCTGGGCGAGCAGGTCTACGACAGCAAGGTCAACCTGTTCGCCGACCCGTGGCACCCGGAGGCACCGGTGCTGCCGTGGGATGGCGAAGGCATGCCGCGCGAGCGCGTGACCATCATTGAAGACGGCAAGATCGCCAATCTGGACTACACCCGTTACTGGGCGCAGAAGCAGGGCAAGACCGCCAAGGCCAGCGCCGGCAACCTGCTGATGAGTGGTGGCACCAAGTCGATCGCAGAGCTGGTGCGTGGCACCGAAAAGGGCATCCTGGTCACCCGCACCTGGTACATCCGCATGGTCGATCCGCAGACCGTGCTGCTTACCGGCCTGACCCGTGACGGCACGTTCTACATCGAGAACGGTCAGATCAAGCACCCGGTGAAGAACTTCCGCTTCAACGAATCGCCGGTGATCATGCTCAACAACATCGATGAGCTGGGCAAGCCGGTGCGTGTGGCTGGTGACGAGTCGAGCTTCGTGATGATGATCCCGCCGATGAAGCTGCGTGACTTTACGTTCACGTCGCTGTCGGATGCGGTGTAAGGGCTTTTAGCTTTTAGCTTTTAGCTTTTAGCTTTTAGCTTTTAGCTTTTAGCTTTTGGCTTTTGGCTTTTGGCTTCTGGCTTCTGGCTTTGGCTTCTAGCTGTTGCTGTTGCTGTTGCTGTTGCTGTTGCAGTTGCAGTTGCTCCATCCCTTCTCCCGCCTGCGGGAGAAGGTGCCCCGAAGGGGCGGATGAGGGGAAGCTCTTGCTCTACGTGCTTCAAGAGCGCCCTCACCCCAACCCCTCTCCCGCAAGCGGGAGAGGGGCTTTCAGCATCCTGAGATTCTCGCCTTTGTCCCCACCCCGTCTGACGCGAGCGCAATTCCTTCACCTGCTGCTGGGCGGCGCGGTGAGCGCCGCCTTGCCGGACATCGCGCGCGCGCAGGCAAGCCGCTACGACTTCTGGTTCACCCGCCTGCGCTATGACTCCGGTGACTGGGACGTGGACGCGCGCATGCCGTCCAACCTGATCACCTCGCTGGTCGACTACACAACACTGCGCGTGGACCCCAAGGAACACGTCATCGCCCTGTCCGACCCGAAGATGCTGGCCGCACCGTTCTGCTACCTGGCCGGCCACAAGCTGGTCGAGTTCAACCCGGAAGAGCGCCGCAACTTCGAACGCTACGTGCGCAACGGTGGCTTCGTCTTCGTCGACGACTGCAACCACGACATCGACGGTCTGTTCGCCACCTCCTTCGAAGCACAGATGCGCAGTATCTTCGGCGCCACCGCGATGAAGAAGCTGCCCAACAGCCACGCCATCTACAACAGTTTCTTCAAGTTCCCGGAAGGCCCGCCGGCCACCGGCTTCGAGCTGAATGGTTGGGGCGATGATCTGGTCCACGACTACCTCAAGGGCATCGAGATCGATGGCCGGCTGGGCGTGCTCTACAGCAACAAGGACTACGGTTGCGAATGGGACTACGACTGGCGCAACAAACGCTTCCTGGCCGAAGACAACACCAAGTTCGGCGTGAACATCGTGATGTACGCACTGACGCATTGACCCCACAGGTGACCGCATGACTGCCCCCGATCTTGACTCCCTGCTGCCACGCTTGAGCGAGCTGCGCAGCGCGCTCGCGCAGGCCGTGGTCGGCCAGCACGAGGTTGTCGAACAACTGCTGATCGGCCTGCTGGCCGGCGGCCACTGCCTGCTCGAAGGCGCTCCCGGCCTCGGCAAGACCTTGCTGGTGCGCTCGCTCGGCCAAGCGCTTGAACTGCAGTTCCGGCGCGTGCAGTTCACCCCGGACCTGATGCCCAGCGACATCCTCGGCACCGAGCTGCTGGAAGAAGACCATGGCACCGGCAAGCGCGCGTTCCGCTTCCAGCAGGGCCCGATTTTCACCAACCTTCTGCTGGCCGACGAACTCAATCGCACTCCGCCCAAGACCCAGGCTGCCTTGCTGGAGGCTATGCAGGAACGCACTGTCAGCTACGCCGGCACCACCTATGCCCTGCCCTCGCCGTTCTTTGTGCTGGCCACGCAGAACCCGATCGAACAGGCCGGTACCTACCCCTTGCCGGAAGCCCAGCTGGAC